>ERZ1048686.234-NODE-234-length-60120-cov-16.238991_pt1 | contig 60120 bp, 67 predicted proteins | sample MGYA00383099_ERZ1048686 | MGnify/ENA primary metagenome ERZ1048686 (study PRJEB29581, sample SAMEA5548369) | metagenome | biome: marine; feature: coastal; material: water | depth 25 m | study: Short-term variability in the microbial, nano- and picoplankton... | reverse complement strand
TATTACATCTACGATGTCTTCCTCAGTCATTGGAATTGGAGTGCCATAATTTTTTCCAGGAATCTTTAAACCTATATTTGATGGAGCCAAAGGTGAAGAATTTATTTCACCAGGAGTTTGTCTTCCGGCATGTGAGATCTGCATCCATAGCTGAGTATTATTTTTTGTTCCAGCTGCAGACCACGCCCTTAAGGAGTCTAATTGCTCTTTATAATTATTTGAATCTATAACTACATTTGCTGGTCCTTCAAGATTTCGATGATCAACTTGAACATTGCCTGTTAATAAAATACCAATATCGCCATCTGCCCATCTATCATATAAATTTACGTGCCCCTGATGTGCAAGATTATTACCTTTTGCAATTCGCTCAGTCATGGCTGCTTTGCAAATACGATTTTTGATTACTTGCCCAGATGGCAATATAAAAGACTGATTTATTAGATTAGACATTAAGTGCTCCCTAAGAACTAGAAGTATAGCTTAGCAGAGATGATAAATGGTGGGCCCGGTAGGACTCGAACCTACGACCAATGGATTATGAGTCCACTGCTCTAACCAACTGAGCTACAGGCCCTTAATAAATTCTATTGAATTAAGAGCGAACAATTATATAAGAATATATGATTTAGGGAAGCTTTAATATGTTGATCTCAGTCATATAAGTTATTATTAAAAGATGATTAACCTGAATAACATCGAGCACTTTGCTCAAGGCGGCAATAGGCGATGCTTTGTTCATCCTTTAAAAAAAGATAGATGTCTTAAGGTTTCATTCAAAGATCAATCAGCAAAAGCAAAAAAAAATGCAGCATGGTATAAAAAACTAAGATCAGCAGAAAGCTTTGACGACAATCTCAGAGAGCAGTCTGCTTATCAACAAAGGTCTCTTAAGAATAATAATCCAAATAAGTGGAAGCACTTAGCCAAGTGGTATGGAATGGTTGAAACATCTCTAGGACCAGCATCAGAAACAGAATTAGTCTTAGATAAAGACCAAGGTATAGCCATAACACTTGAAAAATATTTGTTTACATTTGGTATGACTGATGAAATAAAAAAGGCTCTGGATGATTTTGAATCTTGGCTAAGATCTAGTTTAGTTTTAACAAAAAATATCATTCCACATAATATAGTTGTGGGCTATGAAGATAATTTAATCGTTCTAAAAATTATTGATGGTCTTGGATCGTCGTCTTTTGTTCCACTGCCTGAAATAAGTGATTTTTTTGCAAGAAGATATATAGAAAGAAGAATCCAGTTGATGTGGTCGAGAATCAACTGGGATTTGTCAGGAAGAAAAGGTAGCTGGAAGTAAGCTTATTCGTCTAAAAAGCTTTTTAAATGGCTTGATCTGCTTGGATGTCTAAGTTTTCTTAAAGCCTTTGCTTCGATTTGTCTTATTCTTTCTCTAGTAACATCAAACTGTTTTCCAACTTCCTCTAGAGTATGGTCGGTATTCATACCGATACCAAATCTCATTCTTAATACTTTAGCCTCTCTTGCTGTTAGAGATCCTAAGACATCGTCTGTTGCAAAATGCAGACTGTCTTCTGTTGCATTTTCAAGTGGAGACTCTATAACAGTATCTTCAATGAAATCACCCAAACTTGAATCTTCATCATCGCCGATAGGGGTTTCAGTTGAAATTGGCTCTTTTGCAATCTTAAGAACTTTTCTTACTTTGTCTTCAGGCATATCAAGCTCTTTACTTAGCTCTTCTGGAGTTGGTTCTCTTCCCATATCCTGCATCATTTGACGAGATACTCTATTTAATTTATTGATAGTCTCAATCATATGAACCGGGATTCTAATGGTCCTTGCTTGGTCAGCAATAGATCTTGTTATCGCCTGTCTTATCCACCAAGTTGCATAAGTAGAGAATTTATAACCTCTTCTATACTCAAACTTATCTACGGCCTTCATAAGACCTATATTCCCCTCTTGGATTAAGTCCAAGAACTGAAGTCCTCTATTGGTATATTTTTTAGCAATAGAAATAACCAATCTTAGGTTAGCTTCAACCATGTCTTTTTTAGCACGTCTCATCTTGGTCTCACCCATGGACATGTTTCTATTGATCTCTTTAATTTCCTTTACACTAAGACCAACTCTAGTCTCAAGCTCGATAATATCCTTTTGAGCAATAACTACATCTTGCTTAACTTTTTCTAAAAGATCTTTCTTATATTTCTTCTCTTTCATTAGAGAATCAACCCACCTAACTTTAGTTAGATTATCGATATACATAGCCAAGAAGTCTTTTCTAGGCATACGGGCATTTCTTACTAACTGCTCTTGGATAAACTTCTCTTTTTCTCTAATCATTGCTAAACCTTCTCTAGCAATGGATGCGATATCATCAAACATTCTTGGGCTAAATTTTAAGAATTGGAAAATCTCTCCGACTTTCTTAAATTCAGCATTAGCTTCTTTTGAGTGACGCCCTTTGGATTCAATAACTTTTAATGTTTTGTTGTATTGGCGTTTAAGATTAGTCATCCTTCTTTGAACTTCAACCATATCAGGACCTGAAGGAGTCTCATCATCAGATTCTTCAGCGGCAGCAGCTTCATCTTTAGCTCTTTGACTTCCAGGACCTGCAGATGGAACTTCTTCCATTTCTTCAAGGAACCCAGTCAAGAAGTCATTAATTTTCTTTTCGCCATCTTTAACCATTTGATGATAATCAATAACAAATTCGACAGTTTTTGGATAGGATACACTTGCAGCTAAAAGATCTCTCATGCCCTCTTCTATTCTTTTAGCAATTTCTATTTCACCTTCACGAGTTAGGAGATCAACTGTTCCCATCTCGCGCATATACATTCTTACAGGGTCTGTAGTTCTTCCAGTCTCATTTTCTACAGCAGCAAGAGCTTCTGCAGCTTGCTCAAGAGCAATATCATCAGATTCTTCTGAGTTTGCCAATAATAAGTCATCAGCATCAGGTGCTGTTTCGTGAACTTGAAGACCTAAATCATTAATCATTCCAATGATTTCATCAACCTGATCTGGATCAGAAATATCCTCAGGAAGATGGTCATTAACATCCGCATAAGTTAAATAGCCCTGCTCTCTTCCTTTCTCGATGAGTTCAGCTATTTTTGAACCTTTTTTACTTAATTTATCCACGAATCCTGTTACTCCAAATGTGTTTACTCTATGTAGTGATTAAATCTGTAAATTCAATCTATTTAGAGCTTAAATTTTTTAATAAGATCTGGTCTTCTTCTGTCATGGAAGCTTTTTTGAGAATATGTTGTTGTAATTCCCTTTTTTCTGCAGATGTTATTTCTTGCATATTATACTTTTCTTTTAAGATTTCCTCTCTATCTTTTTCAGTTTTTGATATTAGGCTAATACAGTCTTCAATCATTACTTTTGCATCATCAACCGAAAGCTTAATTTCTGACACTAAAGCTTCACCAAATAAGTTCTTTATTTTTTCATTTTCTATTTTCTCAAATAGTATGGATGGAACTGCGTCAGGATTTTCTTTATAGAAATTTCTCACATCGTTTAAAAATAAAAATCTAGAATCCTTTCTTATTAAATCAAATACTCTATCTTTAGCTAACTTAGGGTGCTGGATAAGAGCTGTGAAGACTCCAAGTACAGACTTTCTTATAACCGAATTGGAGGTCTTTTTTACCTCTTCTTTTTGTAAAGATTTGTTTGGTTGATATCTATCCTCTCCAGATAGCAGCTTACTAAAATCTAAATCGCATATATTGCTAATCTCACTTGTATAAGCCTCTTTTAGGGTTGGGTTAGCTATTTTATTTACTAGAGGTTTTGCAAATTGGGCAACCATAGACCTTCCTTCGATAGAGGATAAGTCATCATGATCTTTAATAGATTGTAAAAAATAATCTGAAAAGGATGTTGCTTCAGACGCCAGCTTAACAAATGCATCTTTACCATTTTCTGCGATATAGCTATCTGGATCATCTCCAGGTTTTAAAAATATAAAACTCATTCTGATATCTTCTCTTAGAAGAGGAAGAGCATTTTCTACAGCTCTCCAAGAAGCTTTTTGCCCAGCCTCATCCCCATCAAAGACTATATAAATAATGTTGGTATAACTAAGAATTTTTCTGAGTTGCTCTTGAGTGAATGCTGTCCCAGAAGAGGCTACTGCATTTTTTATGCCATGCTGATGCAACCCAATAACATCCATATAGCCCTCAACAAGGAACAAGGATTGAGGTCTTTTCTCAATCAACCTTGCTTCATAAAGCCCATATAGCTCATATTTTTTCTTATACGTTTTAGTCTCTGGTGAGTTCAGATATTTAGCTTGATCTTTTTTGTCTTGAAGCAGTCTTCCACCAAAGGCTATGTGCTCACCCTTGATATTTCTAATTGGAAACATAAGCCTGTCTCTAAAACGATCATACATTTCTCCATTATCGTTGGACCCAAATAATCCTGAATCTTCAAGATCAGATTTTTCATAATTTGGAGAAAGGACGGAATGAAGAGATGGGTTTCTTTCAACAGAATACCCTAGCTCAAAAAATTTAGCTGTTTCTCCGCTAATACCTCTAGCTTTTAAATACTCAATAGTGGCTTTACCTGAAGGTGACTTTAGTTGTTCTATAAAAATCTCAACAGCTCGAGAATTAATATTTAGAGCATCAGATACGTCTATGGGCTTTTCTTGCTGCGGTACTTCCATCCCTACGTAAGATGCCAGCAATTCAATAGCCTCCATGAAATCAAGACCATCATGTTTTCTTAAAAAATGAATTGCGTTACCAGACTCCTTGCAACCAAAACAATGGTAGGTGCCTGTATCCTCATATATCTTGAAAGATCCAGTTCTTTCCTCTCCAGAGCCATGAAATGGACACTTTGCCCAATAAGCCCCACCTCTTCTCTCAAGTTGAAGTCTTCTTCCTATAATATCAACTATATTGACAGAGGTTATCAGTCGATCAATAAAGCTTGAAGGTATGGACATAATTATTTATTAAACCAGTGATCTATTAATATCTTAGCTGCATGTGCATCAATGAGATCGGTCTTAAGATCTGCAAGGTTTTGTCTTGCCTCAAAACTAGTTAGCCTCTCATCAACATATTCACATGGAACCTTTGTTACCTTTCCTAATTTCTTAAAAAAGATATCTACTTTTTCCATGATATCACTATCGGTGCCATCCATATTAAGAGGTTTACCAACTAGAAGTAAATCTGGCTTCCATTCATTAATAATAGAAGAAATTTTTACCCAATTCACTGCATTATTTTTATTAAAAATAATTTCTAATGGGGACGACGTCTTTGTTTCTGTTTGTCCAACAGCAATGCCTATTTTTTTTGTTCCAAAATCAAAAGATACTATTTGCATTATTCTGTTGAAAAGTTCCAATCTCTAACTATTTCTAAAACACTATATTCATTAATCATTTTTGGATCGAAGGGAGCAAAAGGAGCAGCTTCATTTAAAATATTAAGAGCTAATTCGTCAACAGATTGATTTCCAGATGATATAAGAACCTCTGATTTTATTAAATTCCCAAATGAATCTATTGTTGCCATAACCTGCACCTTGCTTTTGTTATAGTTGGCGCCCTCTTGTCCTATTATTTTATCTCCTATAGATTCAATATTTCTTTGCCAAAGATTTAAATACATTGCTTCTTCATTGCTTACAACTGAATTAGCCTCAAGTTTTTTTATTTTATGAGGCTGATATGAACTTTTCTGAGTTTGCATTTGCTTATTTTTAAAACCATCACTATCTATAGCTAGCATTTCTTGGTCAAAACTTTCATTACCAATGATATCTTGCGATGAGTTTGCCAGCTTGACATTAATAATTGGAGAATCTTGTAACAAGGGTATTTTATAAAAAGTTGTAAATGTTATTCCAAAGATTAAAAAAACGTGGAAGATCAAAGATAAAATAAAAGATTTATTGAGTGTTAAAGACCTTCTGCTAACTCTTTGCTTCAAGGAGATTGACGTCATAAAAGTTCTAAATATTCTTTAATTGGGTTTTTGCCTGATTGTTTAAATATCTCTCTTGCGCAGGTAGGACTCGTGATATTAATCTCAGTTAAATACTTACCAATCATATCTATACCAGCAAAGTTGATTCCTTTGGTAATTAAATATTTTCCTATTTTTTCAGCTGTTTTTTGCTGAACTTCGGTTATATCTTTTACAACACCCACGCCTCCTGCAGCTAAGTTGCCTTTAAAACTTTCACCTTGTGGAATTCGAGCTAATGTTTTTGGGAATGGCTTCCCATTTATAATTAAAATTCTATAGTCGCCTTTATAAATATCTTCAAGAAACTCTTGAGCAATAATCTGAGTATTTTCGTTATCGGTCATATCTAGCAAAATATCTAGATTTTCATCTTCAAAATTATCCATTTTATAGATTGATTCCCCACCCATCCCATCTAAAGGTTTAACTACTATAGTGTCATGCTTGAGTTGAAATTCTATTACCTTTTTTATATTGGAAGTTACTAAGGTTTGAGGAATAAACTCTTTAAAATGTATAGCAAATATCTTTTCATTAAACTCTTTTATAGAGTTTGGTTTATTGAAAACTATCGCCCCATGTGTTTCAGCCAAACCTAATAAGTGGAGTGAATTTATATAATCCTTATCGACCGGAGGATCTTTTCTCATAAAAGTAAAATCAAAATCAGCAATCTCAATGGATTCTTTTTTAATGCTTTCAACCTTGTTAGATCCTATGGCTAGAATATTTCTTGAATCAGCAAGCACCTTACCTTCTGAAACATAGAGATCAGACATTTCGCACTGATAAACCTTATAGCCCAAAGCGATAGACTCCTCCATCATGAAAATGGAAGTATCTTTTTCTTGTTTTAAACCTTTCAAAGGATCGGTTATAAATAATAATTTTTTGCTCATTCTTAAATGTTACCAAAATGATTTTGCAACAACGATGATATAACAATAGGAGCCGTTTCTGCTCTTAGAACATTATTTTTTAATAATCTTATTTCAATATCTTTTTTGCTTAAGATTTTAATCTCTTCTTTAGAAAATCCAGATTCTGGTCCAGTTATTATGCAAATATCTTCATCTGTTTTAATTTTTGCTAAATTGAAGTGCTCTTCTGCATTTAAATCAAAGGCATATGATTTAACGGCATTATCTTTCACTAAATTAACTGCTAGTTCTAAATTACTAAAATAATATATAGCAGGAATAAAATTTGATCCGCATTGTTTACAAGCATTGATAATAACTTCGTTGCATTTATTAACAATTTTTTCTGAATCTTTTTTTGCAATACTTTGGTCTACAAGATCTGGTTTGTACAAAATAAATTCATGAACCCCAACCTCTGTCAGCTTCTGCAACATAAAGTGCAAATTATCTTTTTTAATAAGAGGAAGGATTGCATTTATTTTTGGATGAGTGGGGTTTAATTTTTTTACCTCAGATATTCTTTCTAAGACTATGCTCGATCTATTGATTTCAACTATTTTACAAATTGCAGATGAGCCTTTCCCGTCAAAGACATCTATCTCATTACCAAGCTTCAGTCTCAGCACTTTTGATATATGGGTTGATTGCGATTGGTCTAAATCAAAAACATTACCTTGGTCCGATACTGAATTACAATATATTCTATGAATTCTCACATAAGCATTATAGCTATAGCTTCAATATAAATGTCACAGATAAACATAATATTAATTAGGCATGGAGAGGCCTCTGCCTCTTGGGGTGATGATCCCGACCCTGGATTAAGTCAATTAGGAGAGAATCAAGCAATAGAGTTGATTGATAATAATGAACTTCTCTTTTTGGAGAATTATCACTTTATCTCTAGCCCTAAGTCTCGTGCATTGATGACTGCCGCCCCACTTGCCAAAAAATATAATAAAGATGTTGAAATAAATGCAGTATTTTCTGAAATTCCTTCTAATGGAATAGATCCAAAAGATAAAAAAGATTGGCTAACAAAAATTATAAAAACGGATTTAATTAATCTACCCAACGAGGTTAACGATTGGCGTTCGGAACTTACAAAACAAATTCTATCAATCAAAAGGGACACAATAATATTTAGCCATTTTATGGTTATAAATGCATTGATAGCAGAATTAACAAATAATAAAAATCTGTTATGTTTTTACCCTGATTACACTTCGGTTACAAAAATAATTATGAACAATAATAAAGTTGAAGAGTTTTATATTGGTGGAGAAAGAAAAACCCCAATAAATCTTTAAAAATCTATTGAGCAATTTTTAAACAACTGTAAACTAAATATTCTTTCTAATTACAATTACATCTTGGGAAATAAAAAGAAATCTTTTGATAGCTATTCCAAAAGTCCTCTAAAAGAAGAGGTCAGGAAAGCCATGAAAAGATATTTTAAGCAATTAGATCAAAACAATATTCCAATTGATGTTTATCACTTAGTCCTTAACGAAATTGAGCCACCTTTACTCTCATCAGTGATGAAGTTCTCAAATAATAATCAATCTAAAGCCTCAAGAGTTCTTGGAATTAATAGAACAACACTGAGGACTAAATTAAAAAAATACGACATAAAATAATGAACGCAATAAAACCAAAAACAGCACTTATAAGCCTTTCAGATAAAACACAATTGAATGAATTGGTGTTATTTTTGATCTCTCAAGGGGTGAAAATTTTATCAACCGGAGGAACCTTTAAAGCTATAAAAAAAATTACTTCAGATGTTGTTGAGGTCTCAGACTTTACTGGCTTTGAAGAAATGATGGATGGTAGAGTTAAAACATTGCATCCCAAAATACATGCAGGAATTCTAGCAAGAAGAGATCAAGACTTAGATGTTTTAAAGGAGAGAGGTTATGAGCCAATTGACTTGGTAATCGTAAATCTATATCCATTCAAAGAAACAATTGCAGAAGGATGTTCCTTTGAAGAAGCTATCGAAAAAATTGATATAGGTGGGCCAACAATGATCAGATCTGCAGCTAAAAATTTTAAAGATGTTGCTGTTGTTTCGAATCCAGATGATTATTCACGATTAATTCAAGAGTGGAAAAATGAAGATGGGATTTCATATGAATTTAGAAAAGAATTATCTCAAAAAGTTTTTCACCTTATGGCTGACTACAATTTATCTATATCCAATTACTTAAAAGAAGATACAGATAACCTTTTACCTAATTATGACTTTGAAAAAAGTGCATCCTTAAGATATGGAGAAAACCCTCATCAAACAGCAAATTTATTAACTTTTTCAAATCTTAAATATAAAAACATAGCTAATGCAGATATTCTTCAAGGCAAAGAGCTTTCGTATAACAATATAGTTGATGCTGACGCTGCATGGGAATGCGTCAGAGCCTTTGATGATTCTGCATGTGTAATTGTGAAGCATGCCAACCCTTGCGGGGTAGCAGAAGCAGAAACTATATTTGATGCATATGATTTAGCATTTAAAACAGATCCAACGTCTGCTTTTGGTGGAATTATTGCACTTAATAGAACATTGGATACCAAGACAGCAGAAGAAATTAATAGTCGTCAATTTGTTGAGGTAATAATAGCAACTGGTTATGAAGAAGGCGCCTTAGTTGAATTTGCTAAAAAGAAAAATGTTAGAGTTCTGAAAGTTGATTTAGATCAAGATAACCCATATCCAGGGGTTATAAAAAAAGTCTCAGGTGGGATCCTGGTTCAAAGTGATGATACATATGCAGTACCTAGGGAAAACCTAAAATGTGTTACTAAAAGACAGCCAACACCTGAAGAAATGAATGACCTTATGTTTGCCTGGAGAGTTGCTAAATTCGTTAAAAGTAATGCAATAGTTTATGTACATAATAGACAAACTATAGGTATTGGTGCCGGGCAAATGAGCAGAGTAATAAGTGCCGATATAGCTAACTTAAAAGCAAAAGAGGAAGGTCTTGAAGTAAAAGGTGCTGTTATGGCATCGGATGCGTTCTTTCCATTCAGAGATGGTATTGATAAAGCAGCTTCCAGCGGGATAGCAGCTATTATTCAGCCAGGCGGATCAATTAGGGATGATGAAGTTATTGCAGCTGCGGATGAGAACAATATTGCAATGGTTTTTACGAGCACAAGGCACTTTAGACACTAATGCAAGTTCTTGTTATAGGATCAGGAGGAAGAGAACATGCTTTGGCATGGAAATCATCTCAAGATAAATCAGTATCTAAAGTTTTTGTTGCTCCTGGAAATGCCGGAACAGCTCTAGAACCAAAGATTGAAAATCTATTGATAAATACTAATGACTTTGTTGAAGTAGAGAGGTTCTGTAAAGAGAAAGCTATAGGATTAGTCATTATTGGTCCTGAGCAGCCTCTTGTTGACGGTATGTCTGACTATCTACAAAGCAAAGGAATAAATACCTTTGGCCCTTCTCAAGCAGCATCTCAATTAGAAGGCTCTAAAACTTTTTCAAAAGATTTTTTTATTAAATATGGTATTCCTACTGCTGCCTATGCAGCATTTGATTCATACGAAACATCTATTAATTACCTAGATGATATTGAATACCCCACTGTGGTTAAGGCTGATGGCCTAGCAGCTGGTAAAGGAGTCATTATTTGTCAAAATAAAAATGAGGCCATATCAGCGCTCGATAGTATTTTTAAGGATCAGGCATTTGGTGAAGCAGGTAGCCGTGTTGTTATTGAAGAATTTTTAGAAGGCGAAGAAGCTAGTTTTATTGCAGTCGTAAGTAAAGATAAAATTGTTCCATTGGCAACAAGTCAGGACCACAAGGCTGTTGGCGAAGGTGATGTTGGATTAAATACTGGTGGTATGGGCGCGTATTCTCCTGCTCCAATTGTTGACGATTATATCCATAAAAAAATTATTGATGAAGTCATGACACCAACAATGGCAGGACTTATTTCTGAAGGCTCTCCCTATCTAGGCTTTCTCTATGCTGGACTGATGATTAAAGATGGGGAGCTTAAAGTTTTGGAATTCAATTGTAGATTTGGAGATCCTGAGACCCAGCCTATATTATTAAGACTTAAATCTAGCTTGGTTGACTTATGCCTTGCGGCTATTAATGACGAACTGGATTCTTATCAAATAAATTGGACTGAACAGCATTCTTGCGGCGTAGTTATTGCTTCAGCCGGCTATCCAGAGAACTATATATCAAATAAAGATGTTCAAATTTATCCAGAAAATGATCAAGATATGAAGCTATTTCATGCAGGAACAAAATTGGTCGATGGCAACGTAGTAACATCAGGTGGCAGAGTTTTTTGTGCTACTGCTCTTGGAAGTGATTTGAAGGAAGCGCAATCTAAAGCTTATAATCTAGTAAATAAAGTATCATTTGAAGGTGCTTTTTGTAGAAAAGATATAGGTTTTAAAGGAATTAAATGAGCATTGTAAATAATATAGTTAATGAGTTTGATATTGCACTAAAGACTTTATCTAACAAAAAAACAGGCACCGATAGACCATTTCCTTCTGGGAAGAATACTGAGGAGTTAACTAAAAAAGAGAAAAAACTTTCTATTCAAATGATGAGAGTAAATCTTGCTGGCGAAGTGGCTGCCCAAGCTCTCTATAGAGGGCAGGCCTTAGTTTGCAAAGACTCCAAAGTAAGAGACCATCTTATTGAGGCTGGAGAGGAAGAAACAGACCATCTTGTTTGGTGCAAAAAACGTTTAGATGACCTTGGAGGTAGAGGATCTTTATTAAATCCATTATGGTATGCAGGATCTTTTAGTATAGGTGCAATATTTGGATCATTTGGTGAAAAAGTGAGCTTAGGCTTTGTAGAAGAAACAGAAAAACAAGTGGTGGCTCATATTGATAAACATCTCGATAAAATATCTCCAAAAGATATTGAGACTATTGAAATTCTAAAAACCATGAGAGAAGATGAAGACATTCATGCTCAGCAAGCAGCTGATAATGGTGGAGAAGAATTAAAAATACCTGCAAAAAAAATCATGAAATATACAGCTAAAGTCATGACGTCAACAAGCACACATATCTAAAATCTAAAAAAATATGAAAAATACCTATCTCCTGATGAGCATTTTATTGTCACCATTAATTTTTTCTCAACCAATAGTTAATATAGAAAACTTAAGGCATTCTGGCGAGGTTGGTCAATTTAAGTCAGTGGGATTATCACTTAATGGGTCCAGAGGCAACGAAGACAGGGATGAATTTAAATTAAATTTAGCTTATACAAAAAACAATGAAAATATTGAATCCTTAATTACAATAAGTCATTCAGAAAGAACTAAGGATGAGATGTTAGAGGATAAATCATCTTTCTTTCATAGCAGGTTGCTATTTAAATCTGATAAACCATTCGACTATGAGTTGTATGCTCAAAGTAGCAAAAATCCCTTTCAATCATATAAGAAGCGAGATTTAATTGGCTTTGGAGCAAGGTTTGATATCAGCAAGATGTCTAAAATTGGGCTTAGCTTATTGCATGAAAAGGAAGAAAGTCTTCAAGGTATAAATAAAGAAACAGACAGAGTAAATTTATATTTGTATAAAAAAATGGAGTTAATGAATAATAATTTTTTGTCGGCCTCACTTTTTTATCAACCATCACTTCAAGACTTTAGCTCTGATTACAAAGTTTCAGCTTTAATGGCATTGAATATACCTCTATCAGAAAAAATATTAGTTGAGATACAAATTTCAACTGCCTTAGATAATGACCCGCCAGATGTATCAAAAAAATCAAATCACTCGTTTTCAACCAATTTCAGATACGTTTTTTAGACTACTTCATTCGCTGCCATCTAATAGGTACATTTTCTAATTGGTATCTATTAGATTCTTCTTTTAATTTTACATACTCAGTATTTGAACTGTAGACAGTTACAATTAATGCATTTTCTTTATTCGCAGTTATTCGAAGCACCCTTCCCATTCTCTGAATTCTTTGCCTTTTAGATGAAGAGGCACTAAGAATCATTGCTCCATCAGCCTCAGGCATATCAAAACCTTCATCCAAGGCTGTACAACTTACTAATACGTTGAGATTTCCACTCTTAAAATTATTTAAATTCTCTTCTCGTTCTGCATTGTCTAAATCCGTATTATAGATAGCTGATTTGTATCCTTTAGTATTAATAATTTTATTGAATTCTTTGGCCTGTTTCTTGTTTTCAGTAAAAACTATCCAGCTTTCCCTTTTGTGCTTTTGTAATAGCTCTACCCCAAAAGGTATTCTATTTTTTGAATTTTTTACCATTCTGGCTCTGTTAAAAATAAGCATCTTTAACGGATAGTCATTCATATTATTGCCGCCAATGGTTGCGGCACGCCTTTGTATACTTTTTGTAAATTTTTTATATTTATCTTCTTCGTCTTTTGTCATTTCTGCATAAGCGTAAAGTAGTTTGAAATTTACTATTACCTCATCTTCTCTGGCATCAATATAATCATAGTCAAAAATAATATCTCCAAGAATTTTTTTAATGATGATATAAAAATTATCGTCATAGTCTCTTTCTGGGGTTGCTGATAATCCTAGGGTTGCATGCCAGTTATTTGTTAGCATCTCTCCTCTTTTTTCAGTTCCTATTTTGTGGCACTCATCAACTATCAAAAGTGTTTTTTCAGGGTCAACTTTACTTATAAGGTTCTTAAGTGAATCTATTGTTGTAATACATACCTTTGCAAGGTCTTCGATTTGCTCTCCACCACCGTTTAGAGCTATTTCTTTAGAGCTAAAACTTAAAGATAAGCTTTCATACCATTGATCTAGTAGAGCTATAGAAGGGACAACAACTAAAATTGAATTGTTTTCATTTTCCTCTAAATATTTAGTCAGGCAATGGATAGCAAAGACTGTCTTTCCTCCACCTGTTACAACTTTTATGATGCCTCTTTTTTTCTCCCACCATAAGGGGAAAGCATTTTCTTGCCAGTCTCTTAATTTCAACTAAAAGCGCCTTTCATTAAACTCTCACCAATCAAAAAAACATGGATATCTTCTTTTTTGAGAAGATCTATGTCTCCTTGATTTTTAATTCCTGATTCAGCAATAAAAATATTATCGCCATTAAATCTCTTTTTGAGATTGATTGAATTATTTAGATTTACCTCAAAGGTTTTAAGATTTCTATTATTAACACCAATCATTGCATTGCTAAAATGCTCAACTCTTTTTAGCTCTTCCTCATCGTGAACCTCTATTAAGTAATCTAGTTCTAGTTCTTCAGCCACATTCACAAAGTGAGTCATCTCTTCATCAGAAAGAACACTAGCAATTAGAAGTATGCAATCAGCACCAATAAGTTTAGCTTCGTATATTTGATATTCATCGACCATGAAGTCTTTTCTAATAATCGGCAGTTTGGTTATAGCTTTTACGTCTATCAAAAATTGATTGTGTCCCTGAAAAAAATCTTCTTCAGTAAGGATAGATAGTGCAGAGGCTCCAAAAGCTTCGTATTCTTTGGCCTTTTTAATAGGATCAAAATCTTCAGCAATAATTCCTGCACTAGGTGAAGCTTTTTTAATTTCTGCAATGATAGCCTGATCTTTGTTAACTAAGCTTTCTTTAAAGGCTCCTTTAGAGAGATTTAATTCACTAATTTTTATCTTGATCTCATTGAGAGATAGAGACTCTTTTTTTTGAATTAGCTTTTCTCTGGTATTTTCAACTATATCGTTAAGGATGGTCATTAGAGATTAGAAACCCTCACATATGCTGCTAATTTGTCTGCCGCTTTACCGTTATTCATTAGTGTAAATGCTAATTCCACCCCATCTGCAATTGAGTCCACTTTTCTTGCAATATAAAGTCCTGCTCCAGCATTTAGAGCAATCATGTCTTGGACTGCAGATTGTTCTCCAGAAAATGCTTCCCTAACCAGTCTTAAACTCTCTTCTGGGGATTTTGCCGCAATCTCATCAAGTCCAGAAGCTGATAAACCAAAATCTTGAGGTGTTATTGAGTAGTTCTCGATCTTATAATTTTTTAATTCAGATATTTGAGTCGGGCCACTAACACTGATCTCATCCAAGCCATCATCTCCATGAACAACAAGAACATGTTCCATGTCTAAATTTTTTGCCACCGTTGAAAATGTTCCGAGTAATTTTTTATCATAGACACCAATAACTTGTCTCTTTGCTCCACAAGGATTGGTATGAGGTCCCAATAAATTAAATATTGTTTTCTTACCAATGCGCTGTCTTGCTGGCATTACGTACTTCATGGATTCGTGATGAAGAGGTGCAAATAAAAATACAAATCCAACCTGATCAAATACGTGTAAAAGCTTTTCTCTATCATGCGTGATATCTGCACCTGCAGCTGTTAAAAAATCTGCACTACCAGATTTGCTTGAGATAGCCTTATTGCCATGTTTTGTTATTGAAGCTCCGCCTGCAGCGGCGACAAAGGAAGATGCTGTTGAGCAATTAAAAGTGTGTAAGCCAGTTCCACCAGTTCCGCATGTATCTATATGTGTGCCATCGCCTATATCAAATTTTAAAGATTTAGCCCTCATTACTGAAGCAGCGGCAGTTATTTCTGGTTCTTTTACGCCCTTTTCATTAAGAGCAACGAGAAAGATTTCAATATCTTTATCTTCAACCTCTCCAGTCATAATACTTTCGACAGCATGTTGCATTTCTTCAGACTGGAGATCTTTTTTATCTTTTAATTTTTTAAGGACATCTTTAATCATAGGGCTAAAAAGTTTTCTATAAGCTTCATACCAAAATCAGTCTCAATAGATTCAGGATGAAATTGAACACCGTAAATTGGTTTTTCTTTATGCTCGATTGCCATAATTATTTCAGGATTGTCTTTTAGTACTCCTGTGATCTTTAATTCATTTGGCAAAGAGTCTTTTTCAATTATTAAACTATGATATCTCACTACAGAATAGGGACTATCAATACCTTTAAAAATATTTTCATTGTTGTGCTCAACTTCAGATAGTTTTCCATGAAATATTTCTGGTGCTTTAATAATATTTCCACCGAAAGCGGCACCAATTGCTTGATGGCCTAAACAAACTCCCAGCAAAGGGACAGTTGCATTTTTAATTAGCTCAATCGATATGCCGGCTTCTTTGGGGGTACAAGGTCCTGGAGAAATGACTATTTTTTCTGGATTGAGATCGTTGATTTGCTCGATTGTTATTTCATCATTTCTGACTACTAGAACTTCTTGTCCGCTTTCACCTATGTAATGGACCAAGTTATAGGTAAAGCTATCGTAATTATCTAAAACTAGTATCATGAAATCATCTCCATAGCATCTAAGAAGACTTTTGCTTTTTGCTTACACTCAAGCCATTCATTTTCTGGAATAGAATCAGCAACAATTCCAGCTCCGGCTCCAACATGAATAACGTTATCTTTAATAACAGCAGTTCTTATAGCTATAGCCGTATCAATATTACCGTTCCAAGATATATACCCAATAGCTCCTCCATATATACCTCTTGAGCTTGGCTCAAGCTCATTAATAATTTGCATTGCTCTTATTTTTGGAGCTCCAGATAAGGTACCAGCTGGTAATGAAGCTTTTAATGCATCAATAGCATCTAGGTCCTTGGATAAAGTGCCCGTAACATTAGATACGATATGCATGACATGAGAATACTTCTCAACAATCATCTTGTCTGTTACCTGGACGGTTCCCATTTCAGAGACTCTGCCAACATCATTTCTTCCAAGATCTATTAGCATTAAGTGTTCTGCAATTTCTTTAGGGTCAGTTAATAAATCCTTCTCGTTAGCTAAATCCTCTTCTGTATTCGACCCCCTTTTTCTTGTTCCTGCAATGGGTCTTAATGTTACCTTGTCTTCCTCTAATCGAACCAAGATTTCAGGAGAAGCCCCTACAATTTGGCACTCATCAAGATCTAAGTAATACATATATGGCGATGGATTTAATTGTCGTAGTGCTCTGTATAAATCAAAAGGATCATTCTGAAAATCCTGGGAAAAGTCTTGAGCAAGAACGACCTGCATAACATCACCCTCTTCAATATAATTTTTTACAAGACCTACAGCCTTAATATAATCATCTTTTTCAAAATTAGAATGAAAGGCCATTTCTCCAGAAGGAGTTCTAAAAGAATTGTCAAAAATTGTATCTTTACTATTTAACAGGCTGCCAATCTCTTCGATAGCATCTAGCGCCTCTTCATAAGAAATCTTTGAGGGGTCAACATTAAAAATTATCTGGATTGACTGATCGGTATTGTCATAAACGATTAACTTCTCAGCTTTAACTAGAAAAATTTCAGGCATATGCTCATCAAACTTTGAATCTTTATTTACAAGATCTGCAATCCTCTTCTCTGCATACTTAGCACTCTCATAAGCAAAAAAGCCTACATAACCACCATAAAATCTTGGCAAGTCTTTAATTTCAGGGGTTTTTAGACCACTTATTAATTCTTGGATTTCATCTAATGGATTGTCTGAAATGAATGATGAAATCTGATCGCCTGTCTTGGTTTCAATAGTATTTCCAGTGACTTTGATCGTATCTAAACAATCTAACCCTACAATAGAATATTGCGCCCAAGTTTCACCACCTTCAACAGATTCTAATAAAAAAGTGTTCGACTTATTTGATATCTGAGAGTAGATGGTAAGTGGAGTCACATCATCTAAATGGACATCTTTAGCAACAGGAATGATATTGAATCCTTGATCTGCGTATTGCTGAAATTGTTCTTTATTTATCATTTTGTAACGTTTTATCTATAGCTAAAATATCGCCGGCATTAATATTATTTTTTTTAAAGACTCCTTGGCTGACTTCTAATGCATATAAGGCTGGTTTTGCTGAACAGACAGATGCTTTGGATAACGGAGTCATATCAGAAATATTAATAATTTTACCTTCAGTATCTACATATGCAACGCTTAAAGGTACATAAGTATTTTTCATCCACATGCATTGAATCTTTTTTGAATCCCATTCAAAAAGCATTCCGTGATCTTGAGGAAGCACCCTTCGATACATGAGTCCTCTTTTTCTTTCTTGAGAATTATTAGCAACTTCTATTTTATTTAAAAAGCTTTCTATTGGAATAGGTTCGGACCCATGAATGCTGGAAACAAAAAAAATATATAAAAAGAATTTAAACGATCTTTGAACGAAGTGTTGAGATTGTCTGCTCATAATTATCCGTATTAAAGATTGCGGATCCTGCAACAAAAGTATCAGCACCGGCAGCAGAGGCAAGGCCTATAGTCTCGTTATTAATTCCGCCGTCTACCTCTAGGCGAATATCTTTTCCAGATTCATCAATCATTTTTCTAACCTTAGTTATTTTATCAAGTGAGCTATGAATAAAGGATTGTCCTCCGAAGCCCGGGTTAACACTCATGATTAAAATTAAATCTAAATCCTCTATTACATTGTCAAGAACATGAAGAGGAGTTGCTGGATTAAACACCAATCCTGCTTTACAGCCCTGGTCTTTGATTGCATGAATTGATCTATGAATATGATTTGTTGCTTCTGGGTGAAAACTTACTAAATCAGCACCAGCTTTAATAAAGCTTTGAGCCAAGTCATCAACTGGGTCGATCATTAAATGAACATCGATAAATTCTTTAACTCCATAATCTCTTAAAGACTGACAAACCATAGGACCTATAGTTAGGTTGGGTACATAGTGGTTATCCATTACATCGAAATGAATCCAATCGGCTCCAGCATTTAAAACATTTACAACTTCTTCACCCAAAGTAGCAAAGTTTGATGCCAATATTGATGGTGCAATTATGTAGTTTGTATCACTCATAATCTAATTTTCGTCTTTATGCATCTTATTAGCAAGTTCTAGGCGGCCAACAGTCCCAGTATCTATCCATTTACCTTTTGTTATTTCTCCTGTTACAGATCTATCACTAATACAAGCAAGCATTACAGGATCCCATATATTAAAAAACCCGTCATGATCTTTATATTTATTAAATATTAAGGGGTTTACTACAGATATACCCGTCCAGGTAAAGTCATTTTTACCTTCTTTTATAACCACAATATCGCCATCTAAGGAAAAATCACCATTAATATTATGATCTGGGTTCTCGACGCCAATGATATGAGCAGAAATGATATTTTTATTTAAAGGCTTAATACTAATATCATGGCTGATATCTGCATTAATAAGAATGAAGGGATCTTCTCCAATAAGTGAAAGAGCTTTCACAATTCCACCTCCAGTTCCAAGGGGCTGATCTTCTTCAGAAAAGTTAATCTTAGTTGATGGAAATTTTTGATTTACATGGTTTTTAATCATACTTCCTAAGTAGGAGGTATTAATAATAAAGTCTTCAAAGCCTTCATCTAATAAGGCCTCTATATTTCTTTGGATTAAGGTTTTACCTGCAACTTCTAACAAAGGCTTTGGTATTGTCTTTGTTAATGGAAGCATTCTTTTTCCATAGCCTGCAGCAAGAATCATAACCTTCATATTTGACTCATCTTTATTTCAAGACTCTTTAAAACTTCTCCAGAAAGATAGTTTTTTAAATTTTTAAAATTATTATCTGGAATGAGTTCGATTAAGTTATTAAGAATAGTTTTTAAATCTTTGAGCCTAAATGTTCTGCCAGTGTCCAAATAAATTTTACTAAGGGTTCCTAATATTCGCATATTTCTTTGAATGGCTCCCCATCTAACCCATTCAAAAATACTTTCTGAATCAACATCAATCTGAAGAAGAGTTCCATAATAATCAAGTGAGCTCATAAGAGTTTTAGGTGAATACTTAATATAATGATCAATAAATAATCCTGCGAGATCTATCCCAATTGGCCCTGAGCATAAATCTTGATAATCAACCACTGCTACACCCCCATCATCTAGAAGTATTAAATTTCTTCTTTCAAAGTCAAAGTGACAATTCATCCAAGGCTGATTAAGTAGTTCTTCAATAGTTTGGTCTTTTAAACTGCTCAGATCTGTATGAACATCTATTGATAAAAAATCTTTGATAAAAATACTTTCAAATCTTGTCATTTGCTCTAGCAAACTGCCTTGTTCTAATTTTGGTATTTGAGGAACGTTAGCTGTTTGTATCTTTACTAAGATAGCTATGGATTTCTTTAATAATTCAGTATTTTCATTACTAAGAGGATTGATGTCTATCAAAGAAGAATCACCCAGATCTTCCTGAATAGTTACCCCTAGCTCAGTATTTGAATAAATAACTTTAGGGCACCTGATACCTTGATCAAGAAAAAATTTTGAAACATGTTCAAACTTAGAATGTGTTCCCATGCCAGGGTCCAAATAACACAAAACTAAATTCTTGCCTGCTTTATCAATAATTCTATAGTACTCTCTTCCACTTGCCTCAAGCTTAAGTGGATAAACTTCACTTATTTCAAAGCCACATTTTTGAGCTATTTGTATTACTTCAGAATCAATCAAGCTAGCTGTTTTTTACCTCATCAGGCAGCGGAGTATCATCTGGTACAAAGAAATCTGGCATCAGCTCACCAAAAGGAACATCTGCATATTTTGTAAAATCTTTTACTCCAGCGGCATGGAGAACTAAATCATCTATACAAAAATTTCCAGTAAATAACTTAGAGTCTTTGGTAAGAATTTCATAGGCTGCATCAGCCATGATATGGACATTTCTTGATAGTCTCATGATCTCATCACCACCAAGGTGATTTTGAACAGCTGCGGTTGCTATTGCAGTTCTTGGCCAGAGAGCATTTACTGCAATTCCTTTTTCTGCAAATTCAGCTGCCATTCCAAGAACACACATACTCATGGTGTACTTAGCCATCGTGTATGCAACGGTTCCTGAAAACCATTTAGAGCTCATATCCAAGGGTGGAGATAGATTTAGGATATGTGGGTTAGAGGCCTTTAATAAATGAGGGAGGCAGTATTTGCTTACCATATATGTACCTCTTCCATTAATTTGATGCATTAAATCATATCTTTTCATTTCTGTGTCTGTAACATTTGTTAGCTGAATTGCTGAGGCATTATTTATACAAATGTCTATTCCACCAAAATGCTCCACGGCCTTATTAATCGCATCCCTAACATTATCCTCATCTCTGATATCGCATAACACAGGAAGTGCATCGCCCCCAGCTTCAATAATTTCATCTGCTGCTGTATATATAGTTCCTGGGAGTTTTGGATGTGGATCTGCAGTTTTTGCTGCAACAACTATTTTGGCGCCATCTTGAGCAGCCCGTTTTGCCATAGCTAGACCTATACCTCTACTTCCACCGGACATAAAAATAACTTTATCTTTTAAACTCATAATATTTTCCTTGTTTTAGAATTTTTCCATATAGGGTCTTAGATCCAATTCATGCGTCCATGCGCTTCTATGTTGAGAATGAACAAACCAATATGAATCTGCAATACTTTCAGGTGATAGGATACCGTCTTTTTCTTTGAGAGCATATGTATCTGGAAAATTCTCTTTTATAAATGCGGTATCTATTGCCCCATCAATAATAAAATGTGCAACATGAATGCCTTGATGTCCTAGTTCTCTTGCCATGCTTTGACTAAGCGCCCTTAGAGCAAACTTTGCACTAGCAAATGCTGAAAACCCTGAGCCACCTCTTAATGAAGCAGTCGCACCAGTAAAGAAAATGCTACCTGATTGTCTTTTTTTCATGTATTTTGCTGCTTCTCTTCCTGTTAAAAATCCACCAAATGCTGCCATTTCCCAAACTTTTCTAAATACCCTTGAAGTAGTTTCTACGATTGGGCTAAATACATTAGCCCCTGGATTAAAAATGACAACATCAATAGGAGCGATATTTTCTTCAACCTCTTTAAATAAATTAACTATCGAATCTTCATCACGGGCATCAACACCAAAGCCTTTGGCCCATCCGCCAGACTCATTTATTTCATTAGCAAGTTCATTAGTTTTTTCTATGCTGCCAGGCCTTCTCACTGGGCATACTTTATAGCCATGACTCGCAAATTTTTTTGTGAGAGCTGACCCGGTAGCATCCCCGGCTCCTATAATAATTGCTGAATATTTTGAAAAATCTTTCATATGCGTGTTTAATTGTTTTATAACTTTACAAAATTGTAGGTAAAAATGAAAGTAGACTTTATTTTTGATATAGCAAGCCCCAATGCATATTTCTGTCATCAACTAATCCCCGGATTCGAAGAAAGAACAGGAGTAAAATTTGATTACATTCCTTGTTTACTAGGAGGGATAATGAAGTTATCTGGGAACCAGCCCCCTTTCGTTGCTTTTGCTGACATAAAAAATAAAAATAACTATCAATTTATTGAAATAGAAAGGTTCATAAAGCAACATAAACTTGTTAAGTATAAATTTAATTCGCATTTTCCTCAGAATACTGTCCAAGTTCAAAGGGGAGCTCTCGCAGCTCAAGAATTGGGCATATTTGATCGATATATTGAGGTGATACTTCGTGCAATGTGGGAAGAAGATAAAAACCTTTCAGATTTGGATGTTCTTCAAGATACTTTGATAAACAATAAGCTTGATGCGGAGGCTATTATCAAAATAGTTACCTCTCAAGAATGCAAAGATAAACTTATTAAAAATACAAGCGAAGCTGTTGATCGGGGAGCCTTTGGAGTTCCAACATTCTTTATAGATGATCAAATATTCTTTGGAAAAGACCACCTTCATCAGCTTGAAGAGTATATTAATTCTTATAAGAAATAGAACTTTTTATAAAATACTCTTTCAAAGCTAAGAGGTATAAAATAAATCTATGAAGAAATCATTTCTCATAAGTAGTATCTGTGCTCTTATTTCTATTTCATCTTTTGCCTATGGTGAAAGAAGTGAGTTGGTTTTAACCCCGACACCCGAATCAAATGTAAGTAGATGTATTGCCTACTCGCCTTTGATGGGTGTAGTTAAGGAGGGTCAAGATCTTAAAGTAAATTCAGATCAATTTGAGTTTACTGATAACAAGAATCTTATTCTTGATGGAAACGTTACTTTAGATTTTGCTGAAGGCCTTTTAAAAGCCCAGAATGCAAACCTGGATAGAGATAATGGAAAAGTACAATTTTTTAATGGTGGTGAAATTTTCTTAACAGACTTCTACTTTCGTGCAGAAAATGGTTTTTTTAATAAAAAAGATAGCCGATTATCACTCTTTGAAGGTCGGGCTTACCTTGATGAAAGAGGTCTTATTTTTGACTTTGAAAGTCTTAACGGACAGTTGAGTGACATAATAAATTTAACGAATACCACAATTTCTTCATGCGCAGATCCAAGCAAGGGATGGGTAATAGAAGCAAAAGATATTAGATTGAATACACAAACTAATCGAGGCTCAGCCAAATCAATAAAACTTAAAGTAATGGGCAAAACTATTCTTGCATTACCGCAACTGCCCTTTGCAACATCAACTGAAAGAATGTCAGGGTTTCTTGAGCCGTCATTATCCTTTTCTTCAGACGGAGCTGATATAACACTCCCATATTACAAAGTGCTATCTTCATCTTCTGATATAACAATAGCTCCAAGGGTAATTGCAAAGCGCGGACAAGGATTAGAATTAAATTTTAGGTCTCTTCATGGAGAAAATAGAAACTTGCGCAACTTAGATTTAATATACTTTAATAAAGATGATGAATATGAAAAAGAAGGATATGGCAGTAATTCTCCAAGATGGGGCTTTAATATTCTCGATACATTCGAACATCGATCAACAAAAATTAATTTAGACTGGTCAAAAGTATCAGATAGTCTTTTTCTTAGAGATATCCCTGGAGATATAACCTCAATTGGTTATCAAAGAATACAAAACTTAAGTCAAAATTTTTCTTTATCGAAAGCATTTAAAAATGCATCTATAGAAATAAAACACCAAGGCTATCAAACCCTTAACCCTGTTCTGACCAATGGTTATAAAAAATCCCCTTCGTTTACTTTTAACTATTCAAAAAATTTAGGAAACTTTTTTCTTAGCGAACAACTAAATATATCATCATTTAAAGCCAGCTCCATTCATGGTTACTTTGGCAATCAGGATGCATTTGGTAACTACCCTAGTCTTATCAATAATCCAGCAGAGGGTTCAAGAATTTATTCAGATCTTTCTTTACAGAACCATGGCTATATAAAAGGAATAAATATCGTCACAAATGTTGGAATCAAATCTATTAAATACAGCCTTTCTGATAAGTCTCATAAAACGAATGATGTGAATGTTCCTAATGCATTTATTGATGTTAGCTCAATCTTCATGAGGGCACATCAAAATAATAAATACTTTATTGAACCCAGACTATTTATTGGTTACACAGGGTACGAGGATCAGTCAAACAACCCAATATTTGATACAGATGAACTGTCTATGAATAACGAGTTATTTAATAATCTACGTTTTTCTGGGATGGATAGGATTGGGGATCAAAAGTTTTATACACTCAGTTTAAAGTATAAAAAAATGATAATGGGCATGGAAAAATTGTCAGTTTCTGTTTCCAAGAAATATTTTTTAGCTGACAGAAAGGTTTGGATGCGTCCAATGTTACCTGGACATAGCATGTCAGATGCTTCTATGAACATGGAATCAATGAAAATGGACAGGATGCCAATGGACAGAGGGCCTACAACTGTCATGGGTAAGTGGATGCCTAATAAAAAAACTATGTTAATGGCTTACGGAGGATATTTTAATAAAAATAAAAAAATGCCACTTGGCGGGTTGACCCTAAAACATGATTTTAATAAAGGGTCTATTGGAATTGCTAAAAGATACAGGAGACTGTCTGGTGATTTTAATTTCCCTATGAATTATTCAGAGATATTTGGTGATATAAAAATAAGCTCCAAATTTAAAGTTATTGCAAAACTAAAACATGACGATGAAATTAATAAAAATATTGAGAGTATCGTAGGTATAGAATATGAAAACTGTTGTTTTGCATTAAGAGTGACCGGATCAGATAGAAATCTTTCAAAATATATTAATAAAGATATTTACTATCCTCATTTGGCAGAAGCATGGGATAATATTATTCAGATTGAAAACAAGGGACGAATAAATTTTGAGTTTGAACTCAAAGGCTTTAATTCCTCCCCTAATAAAATAAATAGACTACTGAATAATTCACTTTTTAATTACTAAATTTAATATGAAAAAAATATTTTTACCATCATTTGTTCTTTTGATTCCTTCATTATTTTCTGCAGTCGAAATACTAGATAGAGTTGCTGTCATTGTCGATGATGGTGTCATCATGGAATCTCAAATAAATAATGATTTCGAAGAAATGACAGCCATGTATGAACAGCAAAATATCCCAAAGCCACCTAAAGAAGAATTATTAGAGCAAGTAGCAGAAAGACTTATCATTGAAGAATTGCAGTTACAAATGGCAGATAGAGGTGGTGTAAGAATAAGTGACTCTGAGCTAAATCAAACAATGATAAGAGTTGCTGCTAACAATAAAATGGAACTTCAAGAATTTATAACCTCTTTAGAAAATGAGGGTACTAAATATGAGGATCTTAGAGAACAGATTCGTAAAGAAATGATAATCCAAAGAATTCAAAGAGGTAGAGTTCAATCAGAAATTGATATAACTGCTAAAGAGTTTGAGGCGTTTTTGGCAACAGACGAGTCTTTGGTAGAGTTAGAACCAGAATTATTAGTAAATCAAATATTGGTGAAGACTCAAAGTGATGCAACTTCTGCATTAAAAAGAATTAATGATGGGGAAAACTTCTCTGAGCTAGCAAAAGAAATTTCATTAAGCGGGAATGCTTCAACTGGCGGAACTATGCCATGGAGAAAGGCAGCTGATATGCCTCAGTTATTCGCTGATGCTATAACTAGGAAAGATGTAGGTTTTGTAACTGAGCCCTTAGAAAGTGGTGCAGGATTCCATATACTCAAGCTTCAAGAAAAAAGAGGTACTTTTGTTCGATATGAAGACCAATGGCTATCCAGACATATTTTACTAATACCATCGGCTATAAGAACTGAAGAAGAAACAGAGGTTGAGCTTAATGCTATTAGACAAAGAGTTGTCGATGGTGAAAGTTTTGAATTACTTGCTGAAGAATTTTCTGAAGATCCTGGATCTGCAAAGCTTGGCGGTGTTTTGGATTGGTTGGGCAAGGGAGTTTTGGCACCAGAGTTTGAACAAACTATGATTGATTCAGAAATTGGAGTCCTATCTGATGTATTTCAAACCCAGTTTGGTTTTCATTTTTTAGAGGTCATGGAAACAAGAAATCATGACCAAACAGCTGAACTAATTGAAGATCAAGCCTATCAAGTTCTTTACTCAAGAAAGTATGATGAAGCGCTTGAGAACTCCTTAAGATCGATGCGAGCAGAAGCATTTGTTGAATTTAAAGACCTAGATTGAAAAAAATTCTTTACTCTCCTGGAGAGCCCTCGGGCATAGGGCCTGATTTAATTATCCAATTATGCGGCCTGCCCTTTTGGGAAAAAATTAAAATTCCTATTATCTGTATAGCTGATAAAAAACTTATTGAGGATAGGGCGTTGCTACTGAAGCAAAAAATAAAAGTATGCACTATTGAAGATTTAGATAGTATTAATTCAAATAAGATTGGAACTATTCAAGTTAAAGAAATCTCAAAATGTAAAAATACAAAACCAGGAAAGTTATATAAATCTAATGCGGCATATGTTCTTAAGAATCTCGATTTCGGTATTGATCAATCATTAAATTCTAAAACTGCGCTAGTCACAGGCCCAATAAGCAAAGAAAATGTAATATCTATAAAAAGTAATTTTTCAGGACACACTGAGCACATTCAGCAAAGAACAGGCAGTAAAGATGTCTTAATGCTTTTGGGTTCAAAAAAACTCAAGGTTGCTATTGCAACAACTCACGTTCCTTTAAAAAAAGTACCAAAATTAATAACTGAAAAGCTCATTATTAGCAAAGTTATGATCTTGCATAATGAGCTGATATCGAAATTTAAAATACAAGAACCTCAAATAAAGCTGCTTGGTTTAAATCCCCATGCTGGAGAAGGAGGAAAAATTGGAACAGAAGAAAAAAATGTTCTAGAGCCAGCTGTAGTGAAGCTAAGAAAAAATAATATTAACGTATCTATGCCTATGTCAGCTGATACTGCATTTACTTCAAAAATATTACGAGAGACTGATGCCTATCTTGGAATGTATCATGACCAGGTTCTACCTGTGATAAAAGCACTAAGTTTTGGAAGCTCCATTAATATCACCTTAGGAGTACCTATCATCAGGACCTCCGTGGATCATGGTGTCGCTTTAGATATCGCGGGGTCTGGCAAGGCAGACATTGCTTCTTTTCAAGAGGCATTAAGAGCTGCAAAGAAAATTATCTAATGGATAAAAGAGATATAAGAAGAAAGTTTGGACAGAACTACTTATCTGATCCAGCTATTATTTTTGAAATGGGTCAGTCAATCTCCCCATATTCTGGAAATCAATTTTTAGAGGTTGGTCCTGGGATGGGAGCTCTAACAAAAACTCTCAATAAACCAGGTATAAAAATTAAAGCCATAGATGTTGATAGAGAGAATATTGAATATTTATCTAAAAACTTAAATGGGCCAGCTGAATTTGACTTCATCAACGATGATATTCTTAAAACATCTTTAGATTTTCTTAGTGAAGGGAGCTTTAGAATAGTTGGAAATCTTCCATACAATATATCTACACAAATTATTTTGAAATTTATTCAATGGTCAAGCTGTATTAAAGATATGCATTTTTTAGTTCAAAGAGAGGTAGCTGAAAAAATAACCGGTAGTATCAAGACTAAAAATTGGGGGAAATTATCCTTAAAAATTTCTGCCTTTTTCAATGCTGAAATTTTATTTGATGTACCCCCTGAATCCTTCGACATCAAACCAAAGGTGATGTCTAGCTTTATAAGAATGACGCCAAAAGAAACCTCTTCTCTTGATCCTGAATTAATTACAAACCTCTATAAGGTTATAGATCTATCGTTTGTATCGAGAAGAAAAAGTATTAGGAATAATTTAAAAAAACAAGATTTTGATTGGGTTGGCTTAGATATTGACAATAACCTTAGACCCGAAGAAATTTCACTTGAAGAATATCTAAAACTAGCTGAGTCTTATAAAGAATAATGGCTCATTACGTAATAGGTGATGTTCAAGGATGCTATTCAGAACTTCAATCGCTTGTAAAAAAAATAAAATTTAATCCAAGTAAAGATAAAATTATCTTTGCTGGAGACCTTGTTAACAGAGGCAATCAATCTCTTGAAGTGATGGAGTTTTGTATGAAGTATAAAGGATCCATAAAAGCAGTATTAGGAAATCATGATTTCTATTTGCTTTACCTAATAGAGCATCAAAAGAAAAATAAATCGTTAAAAAAAGTTTTAGAATCAAGAAATATTCAAAAATATCACTCATGGTTAAAAAAATTACCTTTATTGCTAGAAGTTAAAATCAAAGAAACAAAGGAAACTTTTTGGATTTCTCATGCAGGTATACCCTATCTATGGGATATGCGGATGGCTAAAAAACTTTCAAAAGAAATACAAGCTGGGATGAAAGATGATTCTTTTAAAATTTTAGAAAATATATGGGGAGATACGCCTAAGATTTGGAATCCAGATCTTAAGGGCTATAAAAGATCTAGAACTATTATTAATTACTTTACAAGAATGAGATTTCTTGGAAAAGATGGTTCGTTAAAATTGAAGGCCAAAAAAAATAAAGCGGATGAGATACATATTCCATGGTTCAACCAAACAATCAAAAATTTAAAAGATAACCAATATATTATTTTTGGGCATTGGGCAGCTCTTGAGGGTAAAACTAAATTAACTAATATAATAGGAGTTGATACAGGGTGCGTTTGGGGAAATAAGCTCACAGCGATAAGATTAGAAGACAGGAAATTATTTCAAGTTAAAAAGACATGAAGATTTATGAAGTTGGAGGTGCTGTTCGAGATGCCCTTTTAAAAACTAAAGCAAAAGATAGAGACTGGGTTGTTGTTGGCTCCTCTCCTGAAGAAATGATTGAAAAAGGTTTCAAACCTATTGGCAAAGATTTTCCAGTTTTCTTGCACCCATCATCAAAGGAAGAATATGCCCTAGCCAGAACCGAAAGAAAGACTGGGCATGGGTATCATGGTTTTAATTTTTATTACGGAAAAGAAGTAACTCTTGAAGAGGATCTTTCGAGAAGAGACTTCACTATAAATGCAATCGCCAAAGATGACAGTGGGAGACTAATTGATCCTTTTGGAGGTATTGCCGATATTAAAAATAAAATTTTTAGGCATGTTTCTGATGCATTCTCTGAGGATCCCCTCAGAGCTATTAGGTTGGCAAGATTTAGAACTTACGATCATCTAAAAGACTTTGTGATATCTGAAGAAACCTCGAATCTTATAAATACTATTATTAATCTTGGTGAAATTAGCACTCTTTCAAAGAATAGGATATGGGCAGAAACAGAAAGAGCTTTATCCTCAAACAATCCAAGTATTTATTTTGAAACTCTAGTTGAATATGGAATGCATTCCTATCATTTTAAGGATCTTAAAAATACAAACTGTTCTTCAGTAAGTGACCCATGCGTAAGATGGGCCGAACTCCAAATTAATAATAGTTTTTTGCTTGGGAATGATCTGCCAAAACCAAACAGTTTTATAAATGCCTCTCAGACTTTAAAAGTCCTATCTGAAATACCTGTAAATCCTGATGAAGAATGCCTTTTAGAAGTTCTTAAAAAGATAAGACTTGTTCGTGATGAAGCTTTAATTAGCCATCTTGTGTGCTTACCTCATCTCAAAGAAACTAAGAAATTAATACTCAGCTTGATTGAAAGAATGAAGAATGCTGATTTTTCAATACTATCAAAAGTTTCAAATGAGCATATTGAAGAAGAAAAGATTAAACTACTAAAAAAAGTTATAAAAAATCTAAATGAATAAAACAATTTTAATTACAGGGGCTGCAAAAAGAATTGGTAAAGAAATTGCCCTTACCTTCTCTGATTTGGGTTGGAATATTATTATTCATTACAACTCATCTAAAGATGATGCAGAAAAACTTGCAAATCAAATCAACTCTAATAATCCAAATACTGCAAAAATTGTTCAAGCTAATTTGGATGTAGATAGTGAAGTAACAAAATTAATTGATGAAGCTAAAGGTCTTTTTGAGACTATAGATATTCTTGTTAATAACGCATCTACATTTTATCCAACCCCAATTGAAGACATATCTATAGAACATTGGACAAACTTAGTAGGTTCTAATTTAAAAGGGCCTCTTTTTTTAATTAATGGTCTTAGAGACAAATTAAAAGAATCTAATGGTTCAATTATAAATATCACTGACACTAATTTGAGCAAGGGTGTTTCAAATTTTTCTATATACTCCGCTGCTAAAGGTGGTTTAGAATCAGTAACAAAAGGTCTAGCAAGAGAACTAGCGCCTGAAATTACTGTTAATGCAATTGCTCCAGGGGCGATGCTCGAGCCGCCGGATGTTGTATGGACAGATGAGCAAAAAGACAAAGTAATTTCGAATATACCTTTAAAAAAAATGGGTTCTGAGAAAGATATTGCCCAAGCAGTTAAGTTTATTTCTGGAGCAAGATATATAACAGGTCAAATTATTAAAGTTGATGGGGGGAGATCTCTGTAATGACAAGTGATGCACAAAAATACGAACAAATATTTTCTGGTACCAAAGAGGTTGCCGAAAACTTAAAAATTGAGATTTCAAAACTGCAACCGTGGATTGATGCGAATGTCCAAGGGGCAGGAGCTATTAAAAATATTGAGCAGTTTAAGGGTGGGCAATCCAATCCAACATATAAGATTATTACCGAAGGTAGAAATCTTGTATTAAGAAGAAAACCTCCAGGGAAACTCTTGCCGTCTGCTCATGCAGTAGATAGAGAATATAAGGTTATTACTGCTTTATACGAAACTGACGTCCCTGTCCCAAAGACATATGGGCTCTGTAAGGATGAAGATGTCGCTGGAACTGAATTTTTTGTCATGGACTGCTTGGATGGGGATATATATTGGGATCCAATGCTGCCCTCTTTAACAAAAGAACAACGCATTAAAGTTTATCAAAATAAAAATAAGACTCTTGCTGCTCTGCATAGTGTTGATTATAAAAAAGTTGGCTTAGATGATTACGGCAAGCCTGGAAACTATGTAGCAAGACAAGTATCTAGATGGTCAAAGCAGTATATGGCATCAGAAACAGACAACATTGAAGCTATGAATAATTTAATTGAGTGGCTTCCAAACAATATTCCTGACGATGATGAAACTTCTATTGTGCATGGTGACTACCGCCTAGATAACATGATTATGAAAAACCAAGAGGTTATTGGGGTTTTAGATTGGGAGCTATCTACTCTCGGGCATCCTGTAGCGGATTTTAGCTATCACTGCTTAACATGGAGAACAGAGCCTCTTTATTATGATTATGTAAAACTGAAAGAACTTGGCGTGCCTAATGAAATAGAATACCGAGATATGTACTCAGAGGCGACTGGCAAAGACATGTCAGCTAATTGGGAGTTCTATATGGCATTTAATATCTTTAAAGTTGCAGCTATATGTCAGGGCATCTTAGGAAGAGTAAGAGACGGTACCGCTGCTAGCAAACATGCTGAAGATAGAGGGATGAAGGTATACCCTTTATCAGATGCGGCTTGGTCTATTGTTGAGAAAAACTTTAAATAAATAAGCTGGTTTATTTAGAGCAGTTCTTTGAGTGGCTCTGAGACAAATGAATATTTTGCAACTTCATCGCTCTCGAATATGATTTCTTCATCATCAAGCTGAAGAACTATATCTATATCCAAAGTTCTGGCACTGAATTTTGGAGCATCTCTATTTCTACCGGCCTCATCTTCAATATCTTTTAACTTTTTATTAAGCTCGTCAAAAGATAGTTCGGTATCTCCTGATACAACAAGGTTTAAAAAATCATCACCCTCGAATCCTTCTGCCTTGGTCTGATGCACTGACGAGTATTCACTGTTATCTAATATTTTTTGGAGTTTTTCTATAGCAAGAATAATATTTGCTTCTGCGTTAATGTTGCTTCCTAGTGAGAGGTAAAACTTCATTATCTGTGAATGACTAAGCCAACATCTTTAGCGCCTCTGAGAGCTCCAGGCTTTGATACTCTTAGCTTTATAGAATCTAATTTATATTCATCTTTTACAAGGGCCGCTATGCCCTCAGCAAGCGATTCTTGAAGTTGAAAAGAGGATCCTTCAACAAATTTAATTACGCCTTTGCAGATAGCCTTATAGTCTATGGTATCTTCAATAGAGTCGGTTGCAGCTGCTCTTTTGCAATCAAAAGGAAATTCCATATCTATGGAGACTTCTTGTTTTACTTTTCTTTCCCAATCAAAGATTCCTATTATGGTTTCAACTCGTAAATCTTTTATATAAATAATATCTTTCATTTCGTTAACTCGCTTAATGGCCATCTAGCCCTTACAGATGAACCACTAATATTAATTTTATCAGAAGATCTTAAAGAACCAACAAAGGCAATCATTGCAGCATTATCTCCACAATACTTAAGTGAGGGATAATAAACTTTAATATTAATAGTATTTTCTAAATCTTTAATTGTAGCCCTGAGAGCTTTATTGGCTGCTACACCACCAGCTATGATTACCTCTGATCTTCCTGAAAGCTCTACTGCCTTTTTTATTTTCTTAGTTAGCACATCTATGACTGCTTGCTGAAATGATGCTGCTATATCTGCTTTAATCTGATCTGTTAAGTTATCTATATCTCTCACAGTGTACAAAACAGATGTCTTTAGACCGCTAAAACTTAAATCAAGATTATCGCTATGCATCATAGGTCTTGGAAACTCATAAGCTTTGGGGTTTCCTTGTAAAGCTAATTTCTCTATGTGTGGACCACCAGGATAAGGAAGACCAAGCAGCTTGCCAACTTTATCAAACGCTTCACCAACTGCGTCATCTTGAGATTGGCCAAGTATCTTATAATCACCCCTATCTTTTACATCTACTATCATGCTGTGACCACCACTGACCAATAGGCAGATGTAAGGAACCCGGATTTCTGGAAACTCCATAACTGGAGACATTAAATGGCCTTCTAAGTGATTAATTGGTATTAGAGGGACATTCAGAGCACTTGAGACTCCTTGAGCAAAGCTTTCTCCTATTAATAAAGCTCCTAACAAGCCTGGTCCTGAGGTATATGCAACCTGATCAATAGATTGCAAATCAATTTGATTTATAGCTTCTTTTAAGACTGATATTATTTTTACACAATGATCTCTAGAGGCCAATTCAGGAACCACCCCTCCGTACTCAGCATGCATCTTTATCTGGCTAAATACAGATTCTCCGATAATGCCATGTTCTGAATCATAAACAGCTATTGCTGTTTCGTCACACGATGTTTCTATTCCTAAAGTTTTCATAAAAATGTTTTGCAAAAATTGTAATTACAGCCTACACTACGCGACTAATTATGCCTTCAATTATAATAAAAGAAACAGAACATTTTGACATTGGTTTAAGAAAGTTCAAGCGTGCCTGCGAAAAAGCAGCAATTGTTCCTGAAATAAGAGCAAGAGAATTTTATGAAAAGCCAACTGAAAAAAGAAAACGCTTAATGGCAGCTGCCGTTAAACGCGCAAGAAAATCTAATAGAAAGTACTCTTTCCCAAGACAAAGATCCTACAGATAATCTTGACCCTTCTTTCAGAAATTCAGTCAGACCTCAAACAAGCAATGCTTGATAAAAACGAGTTAACTCGTGATACCTTGCGCATGTTCAAATCAGAAGTTCAAAAATTTGAAATAGACAACAAAGAAACTGTTGATGACGCTAAAGCTTTGCAAATTATTAATAAAATGATTAAGCAAAGAAAAGATTCTATTGCCCAGTTCACTAGTGGAGGCAGAGCGGATCTAGCTGAAAAAGAGCAGTCAGAAGTTGAAGTTCTTTCTAAGTATAAGCCTACTCAACTTAGTGAATCAGAGATAACCTCCAAGGTTACAGCAGCAATTGCTGAAGCTGGGGCTACCTCTATGCAAGATATTGGCAAGGTTATGGGGATTCTTAAAACATCTGTTGCAGCAGGAACTGCAGATATGGGTGTTGTAAGTAAAATTGTCAAAGAGCAATTAAGCTAAATATAGTTACGGGATCATCGTATCCTATAGGAAAAAAATATGGAAAGAAGCAACAACAGAAAGCCTAACGAGCTTAGAGAAATTACAATTGAACCAAATATTAATGTTCATGCTGAAGGCTCTGTTCTTGTCTCGTTTGGAAATACAAAGGTAATTTGTACTGCCTCTATAGATACTAATGTCCCAAGATGGATGAGAGGAAGTGATGAGGGCTGGGTAACTGCTGAATACGGGATGCTTCCTCGATCAACAAATGAAAGAATGGGAAGAGAGGCTGCAAGAGGAAAACAAAGTGGAAGAACTCAAGAAATTCAAAGACTAATAGGAAGATCATTGAGACAGGCAGTTAATTTAAAATATATAAAAGGTAAAACTATTAATATTGACTGTGATGTTATTCAAGCAGACGGCGGAACAAGGACTGCTTCGATCACAGGTGGATGTGTTGCATTATTTCTAGCTCTTCAAAACCATCACGACGACCATAGAGCAATTAAATCTCATGTTGCTGCAGTTTCTCTTGGAGTCCTAGATGGTCAAGTTGCTCTTGATTTGGACTACAAAGAGGATAGTAGTGCTGAGGTTGATTTAAATTTAGTTATGACTGACAGTTCTGAAATAATTGAAATTCAAGGCACTGGCGAAGAGGCTCCATTCAATAGAGAGCAGCTTGATGATATGCTTAATATTGGAAGTGCTGCTATTGCAGATATCATTCAAAAACAAAAGGCCTGCTTAAAATAAGTGAAAGATTACCAGAGAATATTTTTAAATCTTGCATTAGATGCAAAAGCATTAGAGTTTGGTAATTTCACTCTTAAATCGGGCAGGAAAAGCCCCTACTTTTTCAATGCAGCCAAAATGCTGTCTGGCAACCTATCAGAACTAGCTAATTGCTATGTTCAAGCAATCAATGAAACTAAACTGGAATATGACTGTATTTATGGTCCTGCATATAAAGGTATATTTCTAGGATCTATTGTTGCTTTACTTCTAAGTCAAAATGGAAAAAGCTATCCTCTGTCGTTTGATAGAAAAGAGATCAAAGATCATGGCGAAGGTGGAAATATTATTGGGAATAATCCTGCTGGTAATGTATTGATAATTGATGATGTGCTTTCTGCAGGAACAGCTGCACGACAATCAATTGAGCTTATTAATAAAATTGGAGCTATGCCAAAAATATTTGTTGTGGGTCTTGATAGGCAAGAAAAAGGTTCTGCTGAAATATCTGCATCACAAGAGCTCAAAAATGATTTTGGTATAACTGTTAAATCTATAGTTAATCTTGATACGCTTATATCGTTTACTGAAAATAATTCTGACTATAGCAAGTATTTAGAAGAACTAACTAGCTACAGAGACAACTGGGGAGCATAAAATGTTTTCAGGAATTGTTTCAGTTAAAAGCAAGGTTTCCAAAGTTAAAAAATATGAGGACTATCTGTCTTTAGAGATATCTACTCCAAAGGGTTTTGATAAAAATTTGAAGAGAGGTGCCAGTATTTCTGTTAATGGCGTTTGTCTTACCTCAAAAGATAACGGCTCTAAAACACTTAAATTTGATGTAATAGAAGAAACTATTAGCAAGACTAATTTACAGAATATTAGCAAAGGCGATACAGTTAATCTTGAAAGGTCCATAAAAGCTTCAACTGAGATTGGAGGACATTTGATGTCAGGACATGTTCATTTCACAGCCAATATCATAAAAATTGTTGATAAAAAAAATACTAAGGATATACAAATATCATTAGTAAGAAAATATTCAGACTACGTTATGGAAAAGGGCTATATAGGCATTAATGGATGCAGTTTAACTATTGGTAAAGTTACTAAAACTAACTTTTATATTCACTTGATACCTGAAACACTAAATATAACTAATTTGGACCAACTCTCAAAAGGTGATCAAGTTAATATCGAGATAGATCAAAACACAATCACAGTAGTGAATACTGTTAAGAAAACCCTAGCTGCTCAAATATCTAGCTAATACAGCCATTCTTATAGCCACACCATTTGCAACCTGATTCCTTATTACTGAATTATCTGACTGATAAACGCTTTCAGATATTTCAATATAATTAACTGGGCCAGGGTGCATGACTATTACATCACCCCTTGCCTGCTCAACTCTTTCTAAAGTTAATTCATAGGCATGCTTATAATCATCAAGATCAAGATTAAGCTCTTCTTCGAACCTTTCATGTTGAATTCTTAATGTGATAATTACATCTGCATCTTGGACAGCCAAATCAAGATCTGGCTCATACCTTCCTAAAGCAGGATCTAAATATTTTGAACTCATGCTTGGATGACCGCAGAATGTTAATGAATTAAAAGAAAAATTAGAGATGCCTTCTACGAAAGATGATGTAACTCGCGAGTGGTCAAGATCACCAACAATCACAATATTTAAATCATCTATAGAGCCCTTGCTATCAATAATGGTCATCAAATCAATTAAGGCTTGTGTGGGGTGGGATATCGACCCCTCTCCACCATTAATAAAAACCATTTCGGGCATATATTCATCTAACTCACGTATAACTGAGTCTGGATGTCTAAGGACGCAAAGATCAACTCCCATTAAGCCCAGCGCATCAACGGTTTCATATATTGATTCCCCTTTTTCTATTGAAGAGCTTGAGGCATCGAAGCCAACCACACTGCATCCTAGATTTTTTGCGGCAATTTCAAATGACGATTTAGTCCTTGTGCTCGGCTCACAGAAAATATTTGCAACTGTTTTATCTGGAAAAAGAGTCTCTTTCTTGAAAGAGCCATCATCATTTTTAAAGTTTCTTGCAAACTCTATAAGATCGAGTATTTCTTGTTTAGATAAGTCATTTATAGATAGTAGGCTTTTATTCATCTAGATTTACTATTGCATCCATTTCTACATTTACTCCTAAAGGAAGTGCTGAAACTTCTATGGTTGCCCTTGCTGGATAAGGAGCTTCAAAGTGATTCTCCATAGCTTGGTTCACAATAGAAAAGTCATTCATGTCTGTGATGTAGATAGTTAATTTAACAATATTAGAAAGGTTGGTATTTGCAGCTTTGCATATTGCAGAAAGGTTTGTAATTACTTGTTCAGCCTGGTCTTCTATTGAAGAGTTCATAAGGTCGCCGCTAACAGGATTGAGAGGTATTTGACCTGAAACAAATAAAAAACCACCTGATTTTACGGCTTGAGAATATGGCCCAATAGCCTTTGGAGCATCTTCTGTAAAAATTATCTCTTTAGTCATAATATCTTTCTCTCTTAGGTAAGTTGGTTGCTATTATTTAAGTAGTGAATTGTACATAATAAAAAATAGTTTCGTTCTATTATTTATCATTAATAATTCTTACGCAGCTAGCCGTGAATTTTTTTGATCTTACCTTGGACATAATTCTTTTGAGCTCATCAAGGCTCTCAATATTTGCTTCCAATGAGAACTCAGAAAATTTTTGATCAACCGCCTTGGTATTAACTTGCTCGATATTAATTCCTGCCTTTGCAAATATAGAAACAATGTCTGATAAAACCCCTACTTTATTTTCAGTAGTAATTTTAAGCATTGCTAGGTACAGATGAGATTTTCTTGAATCTTCCCAATAAGCAGAGAAATACCTAGGATCTTTATTAATATATGGAGCTACTTGTTTACATCTTTGATGGTGCACAACAATTCCTCTTTCTGTATCTGAGTGTGCTATGACTGGATCTCCCTGAATAGGATGACAGCATTTAGCAAATACTACTGAAACACCCTCAATATGGTTATCAATGATTGGAACCATCCTATTATCAGCCATTTGTTTTTCTTTTCTAATTTGCAGCCCCGAATAGAATCTTTCAGCAACAATATTTCCAGTTCTTTTGCCCGAACCAAGATCTGTTAGTAGTTTATTTAGGGTGGTGACTCCGATTGAATCTAGAACTCTTTTAAGAGTACTCCCCCTATAATCCTCCAATGATGTTCCAGATCTTTTTAATTCTGATTCAAGCATTAACTTTCCTGCCTTTCTAGCAGAAGAGTTTTTTTGATTTCTTAGCCTAGATCTAATTCCGCTTCTTGCTTTGCTAGTTACAACAAAATTTAACCATGCGGGATCTGCATCTACTGGATAGTCAGATGTTATTATTTCTACTGTTTGACCGCTCTCTAGTTCAACATTAAGAGGTGCTTCTCTCCTGTTAACTTTGCATCCGATAATGCTATTTCCAAGGCCCGTATGAACCTCATATGCAAAATCAATGGGTGTTGCGCCCGTTTTAATAGAATACACATGACCTTTTGGTGAAAATAAATATACCTCATTTGGCTCTAAATCTTTTTTAATAGCTTCTGCAAACTCAATTGAGCTTGTAGATTTTTTTTGAAGATCTATTAAGCCTGATAGCCATTTGCTTGCTCGCAATTCTGGACCTCTTCCACCATCATTTGTCTTATAGCTCCAGTGAGCGGCAATACCCATATTGGCAGTAGCCCACATACTTCTTGTTTGTATCTGCACTTCAATGGGAAAAGCATTTAAAGCTAATAAGCTTGTATGGAGTGCCTGGTAGCCATTGGTTTTAGGTATAGCTATATAGTCCTTAAACTTATTCTCAATAGGTGCAAAATAATTATGAATTATCCCAAGGGCCCTGTAACAATCATCAACGTTATCGACTAATATTCGAAAACCATAAACATCCAAAATTTCAGAAAATGGCTTGTGTTTTTTCTTAATTTTATTATAGATGCTATAAATATTTTTTTCTCTGCCCTTTACTGCTGCATTTTCTATGCTGTTTGTTTTTAGATGACTTTTTAACTCTTTTCTAATTTTTTCTACAATTTTTTTCCTGCCTCCGCTTGAGCTATCTATAGCATTTTCTAGCATCTGAGCTCTCATCGGATGCATACACTTAAAAGATAAGTCTTCAAGCTCTGCTCTTAGATCTTGCATGCCAATTCTTAATGCCAAAGGACCATAAACTTCCAAAGTTTCTTTTGATTTTTGAATCTGCTTGAACCTAGGCATGTGCTCTATTGTTCTCATGTTATGCAGACGATCGCACAGTTTAACAAGTATGACCCTTACATCATTAGCCATTGCTAAAGCCATTTTTTGTAAGTTATTGGCATTAGTTTCTGCTTTGTTCTGCATATCAAGCTTACCAAGCTTGCTAACACCATCGATAATGTTGGCTACATCTTCTCCAAAATATTTAGATAAGTTATTTTTTTGAACATTGCAGTCTTCCAGTACATCATGCATTAAAGCCGCACATATTGAATCTGGGCCTACTTTGAGTCCAAGCATAATCTGAGTTACTGCAACTGGGTGGGTTATATAATCTGAGCCATCTTTTCTTTTTTGTCCCTGGTGAGCATAAAAAGCAAATGTATAAGCTTTTTGAATTTTTTTTATGTCTTTGTAAGACAAATAAGATTTGGCTTCTTTATAAAAAGATACGGGAAGTCTTAAAACCTCTGTATCTTTAAAATTTAGTAATGCGTTGTTCGGTAGAGCTGTTTCAGTCAAATTAGCCCTCCAAATTATTTAGCCAGTAGTTTGTGTTTCTTCATTCCCTGGTGTTGAAAACTCATCAAGTAGAACATCTTCCTCTAAAGTTCTGTCTAAAGTTTCTTTATCTAAAAGACCAGCTTCAATTTCTCTAAGTGCTACAAGAGTTGGCTTGTCATTATCCCACTCAACAAGAGGATCTCTGCTAGTAGTAGCTAGCTGACGAGCTCTTTTTGAAGCCATGATTATTAGATCAAACCTACTTGGTATTATTTGTAAACAATCCTCTACTGTAATTCTAGCCATATAATTTCTCCTGGGTCAGCTATTCTAATTGTTATTTGCTCATTAAGACAGTAATTCTTGCAAGATCTTTGTACTTTTTTTTGTATCAATATCCTTACAATCATCATCAAAGATAATAGATACAAGACTTTTAAGCGCATCATCGAATTCATCATTAAGAATTCTAAAATCAAAATCATTGGCATATTTCAATTCATGTCTTGCATTTTCAAGCCTAGTTTCTATAACGTCTTGAGAATCTAGTCCCCTTATATTTAGCCTGTTTTTAAGCTCTTCAATACTTGGAGGAATAATAAAAACCGATGTATTGTTAATGTTTGCATTTTGTATCTGCTCAAAACCTTGAACATCAATATCAAGAATAACATTAATACCGATATCAATTCTTTCATTAATATATGACTTTAAAGTACCGTATTGATAATTATGAACTAATGCACACTCAACAAATTCATCTTTTAATTTTAATTCATTGAATTCTTCATCAGAAATAAAAAAATAATCTTTAGCATTACCCTCACCCTCCCTAGGCATTCTTGTTGTTGCAGAAATAGAGAGCTCAATATTGCTATTATTATTAATAATAGCCTTTATAAGTGAGGACTTGCCTGCTCCAGATGGCGCAGAAATTACAATTAATTTACCTTTTTTATTACTCAATGTTTTGTGCCTGTTCACGCATCTCTTCAACCGAGAGTTTCATCTCTAATGCTATTTGTTTATACGAAGGTTCATCGAGCTTTACAGACAGAGTACTGGTCTCCCTAAATAACTCTTGAAGTACAAAATCAATTTTTTTTCCACTAGCCGTTGTTGACCCCAGCTCTTTTTTTAAAGACTTTGCATGGAAGATTATTCTTTCTATCTCTTCTGCAACATCATGCTTTAAAACAAGTAAAGCAATCTCCTGTTCTATGCGGCTTTGATCAAGAGTTAATGATAAATTTGAAATCTTATTATTTAAATTCTCATATCGTTTCTTTGTTAACTTTTTATTAGAAGTTGATAGTTTTATAGCGTTCTTCTCTATTTTATTAATTTTTTGAAGAAATAATTTTTCAATTTTTGCGCCTTCTGATGCTCTGTCATCTAGGAGCATTTTTAAAGACTCTTGAAAGACCCTTTTGACTAAATTTAACTTGATGCTGGTGACTTGCTCAACATTGATTATTCCAGGTATGTCTTTTACATCGGTAAAACTAAGATTTTCTAATTTAATCTGCTTTATATTTTTTATTGTTCTTATTAAGTTGTCTAGGGAAGAATCATTAACTGTAAACTTATTCTCAGTAGGAAACTTTAACTTAAATCTAATATCAACACTTCCACGTCTTAATTTTTTTGATGTTATATCTCTCACATAAACATCAAGCTCGCTATTAAGATCGTTGGGTTTTGTAGAAATTTCAAGAAACCTATGATTTACAGTCTTAATTTCACAATAAATTTCAATTTTTGTATCTAGATATCTTGAAGAGCCGAAGCCTGTCATGCTTTTAGTCATAATATTATTGTATTTCTCTTAAGGTTTTAGTTCTAGGTTTAATCATCAAAAGCAAAGCCTAATTCTTTTAATTTTATGTTTGATATGCATTTATTAGACTCATCTATCCCTCTGTCTTCAGAGCAATGGATGATATAGTTATTGGAGCCACTAAATGGCTTACTTATAAAAAAATCTATTATTTTTGCAGCACTATTTCTATGAAGTCTATTAAATGGAAGCCTGTCTGTAGTTGTGTCATATAACCCAGAAAATCGAAGAATATTTAATTTGTCTTGATAATAATCTATGAGCATTAACTCATATTTTTTTATGATACTCCCCCTGTAATCATTAGGGATTGGAGTATCATCTTCTGTTAATTCACCCTTTTGGTCAGATCCAAATACTCTGGTTGAAGATATGGCAATGAATTTTTTGAATTCTAAAGATAAAAGTGATTTTTGAATATTTTTTAGTGAGTTTAGAAACCCGTCTATGTAGCCCTCTTCAGTCATCTCACTTGGTTTGGGTATAAATATAATTGCTTCGAATGATAGGTTATGAAATGGCATAGCCTCTCCTGAAAGCCAGTCCCAAGATAAATGTGTAATACCCTCTTCCATAACAGGAGATCTACTCAAGGCATATAAATTATATTGTTTGTTGCTAAAGATTTTTAATCTGTGGCCAATATCTCCATAGCCTATTATTAGGATATTTTTTTTCACGATTTAATTTAACATATGATCCAGAGTTAATACCCTGGATCATAAAGATTTGAAAGTACTTTTATATACTTAAAAGAGGAGCTATAACTAAACTAACAATAGCCATAACATTAATCAGAATGTTCATTGCTGGACCTGAAGTATCCTTGAATGGATCTCCAACAGTGTCACCAACAACAACAGCTGAATGAGTATCTGAGCCTTTACCACCAAGATTTCCCTTTTCAACATACTTCTTAGCGTTATCCCATGCTCCACCAGCATTAGCCATCATTAGTGCCAAAGAAACACAACCTAGTAATCCGCCAGCTAGCATTCCGCCTAAGGCTTCTGCTCCAAGACCAAAACCAACCAACGCAGGCATGCCAACAGCAATAATACCTGGTAGTAACATTTTCTTTAAAGAAGCTTGGGTTGCTATTTCAACACATTTTTCAGAATCTGGATCGGCTGTTCCTTCCATCAAGCCACTGATTTCTTTAAACTGTCTTCTGATTTCATTAATCATCTCAAAAGCAGCGTCACCAACAGCTTTCATAGTTATAGATGCAATAGCAAATGGTATGCACCCACCAATAAACATTCCTACCAACACAATTGGCTTAGTAAGCGCTAAAGAAAACTCAGGGTTGTTTAAAGTTACAACTGCAGAAAAAGCTGAAATAATTGCAAGAGCAGCTAAAGCAGCAGCTCCAATAGCAAAACCTTTTCCAATCGCTGCAGTAGTATTACCAAGCTCGTCTAATGAATCAGTGATGTCTCTAACTTCTTTACCCATTCCTGACATTTCTGCAATCCCACCGGCATTATCTGCAACTGGACCATATGCATCGATTGCCATAGTAATACCTACGGTTGATAGCATGCCAACAGCTGCTATACCAACACCATAAACACCTGAAAGACCTGTAGAAACAAAAATTATTGAGGCAAGAATGATAATCGGAATAACAACAGATTCCATTCCAACAGCTAAACCAGATATCATTACTGTAGCAGGTCCAGTCTCTCCTGATTCTGCAATGCTTCTAACAGGCTTCTGTTCAGAATCTGTATAGTATTCAGTTATTAAACCTATTAATACTCCGCCAACAGCACCAGCAATAACACACCACCAAACAGCAGTTGATACACCAGGAAGAGCGTTTATTAAAAGCCATGCGAAGCCAACGAATATAACTGGTGCTAATAAGGTACCTGACCTTAAAGCACTTGCAGGAGCTTTTGATGATTGAAGTTTTACTATTATTATTCCAATAATTGAAGCAATCAGACCAACGGAAGCAAGTAATAAAGGAAGCATCATCATATCTTGGGATCCTAGAGTATATGCTATAGCAATAGAAGCAATCATAGATCCGCAATATGATTCAAAAATATCAGATCCCATTCCAGCAACATCTCCAACGTTATCACCAACATTATCAGCAATAACACCTGGATTTCTTGGATCATCCTCAGGTATGCCTGCTTCAATCTTGCCAACCAAGTCAGCCCCAACATCAGCACTTTTTGTAAAAATACCGCCGCCAACTCTTGAGAATAAAGCAACAACAGAAGCACCCATTCCAAAGCCTTCTAATGCATGAACATGCCCATCACTAAAAAAGTAATATAGCCCGCCTAGACCAATCAGCCCAAGGGATGCTACACATAGACCCATTACTGAACCACCATAAAAAGATACTGATAAAGCAGCTGCAGCACCATCTTGCTGAGCGGCAGTTGCTGTTCTTACATTTGCTTTGGTAGCTGCGTACATGCCAATAAAACCGGCAAGAGATGAAGCTGCTGCGCCAGTAATAACTGCAATTGCAGAGTGAACTCCTAAAGCTAAATATACTAATACAACCAAAACAGCCATAAAGGCTAATAAATACTTATATTCAGTTTTCATAAAAGCTAGTGCGCCATTATGTATTTGATCACCAATTTTTTTGACTTTGTCTTGGCCATCAGGATATTTCATTACAAGTCTATACACTATAAGTGCAGCAACCATGCCAACTAGACCTAGTAATGGTGGAATTAATAAAACATTCATATGGAACCCCTTTTTAAAAAGGGCATTCTATCAAATTATTATAAAAAAGACGTATTAAAATACTATTTATTATAAATATTTTTATCTAGCAACCCTTCAGAATTTGCAACGATACATGCAACCGCAGCATCTCCAGTTACATTCACAGAGGTTCTTAACATATCAAGAATTCTATCTACTGCTAATATAATACCGATTGCTTCCAAAGGCAGACCAAACTGTTGGAGAATTATTACTAAGGTTATAGTTCCAGCAGAGGGCACTGCCGCTGTGCCAATTGAGGTTACGACTGCCAAAATAACAACCTGGATATACTGAATAAGAGATAAATCAATGCCAGACATTTGTGCAATAAATACTGTTGCCATCCCTTGCATGATTGCAGTCCCATCCATATTTATTGTTGCCCCTACAGGAATTACAAAAGATGCAACATTCTTATTGACGCCTAGGCTATCTTGAACTGTTTTTAAAGTTACAGGGATAGTTGCTGCGCTAGATGAGGTAGAGAAAGCGAAGATTGCCACCTCCCTCATTTTCTTGAAAAAGGTTAATAAGCTAAGATTAGTGAATATTTTGAGTATTAAAGAATACGTAACAAATGCATGGATAAACAAAACTAATATCAATAAAGTTACATACTTAAAAGCTTCTTGAAAAATATCAAGTCCATCAGCAATAACAAATTTTCCAATTAAACAAAATACACCTATTGGAGCAAATGAGATAATCATGATCACAAGCTGCATAAATACAGTATTAAGTTTTTCAAAAGATTCGCTAAAGTTATTAGTTAAATGATTGGTCTTATTCAGAGCCAGTCCAAATAAAATACTAAAAAATACAACTGCTAACATTTGATTGTTTGCCATAGCCTCAATTATATTTGAAGGGAAAATATCTAAAATAGTTTCATAGATACCTTGGCCTTCTGGAAGCTTGTCCGGAGGTGAAATATTAGATGAGTATCCAGAACCCGGTTTAAAAATAGAACCAACAATTAAAGACAAAGTAACCGCAATGGCTGTTGTTGATAAGTATAATGACACTGTTTTTAAAGTTATGTTTCCTAGGCTCGTCATATTAGTAAGAGATGAAATCCCAGAAACAAGAGAAAAGAAAACTAAAGGCACGATAAGTAGCTTCAATAGATTAACAAAGACAGAGCTGCCTAGATTAAAAACATAAATATCAATAAATCCCTTCAGCCCTAATGGAAGAAAATTAGAATAATAAAGAATAGCACCAAGAACAAAACCAGCCAGCATTCCAAGGAGGATGTTTCTGGTTAGATTTTTTGGTGCATCAATCATTATATTTCTATCATATCAAAGTCTTCCTTACCAACACCACATTCTGGGCATAGCCAATCATCCGGCACATCTTCCCATTTAGTTCCAGGCTCAATACCATCATCTGGCCAACCAAGTTCCTCGTCGTAAATCAGCCCACACACTATACATTCCCACTTTTTTAATTCCATAATTTAATAAATGATATAAATATTAATAAAAAACTTCCGAGTATAATATCAGATTTAGAAAACATAACTATGCAGCTCAATCAAATATCATCTTGGAAGAATTATGAAACCATTCATGAAGATATAGAAAATGAATTTGTAAAATCATGGCTGCTGGAGCAAGGCCCAATTACCAAAAAAATTAGTAAAGAAAAAAGCTTTAGTCTTGAGTTACTAAAAGATGATATTGGAGAAGTAGAAATTAAGGATCAGCAATTTATTGGTTCATTGGCTAAAGAATTTAAAGTAAGAGAAGTCGTGCTTCATGGAGACAAGATACCATTAGTTTTTGCTAGGACTATTATACCCTTACTAACAATTGAAAAAGGACTTGCTGAGCTTGGCAATCTTGGTAAAAGGCCACTTGGAGATATTTTATTTGAAAAAAAAATATTTAACAAAGAAAGGTCTGCCTATGCATTATTTAAATTACAACAAGATACTTTTTGGGGAAGAAAAATAAGATATTCAGTTAATGAGCAGCCTTTCTCTGTCATGGAGGTTTTCCTTTTTTAGAATGAAATCTAAGATATTAAATTACGCTCGTTTAGCTAGACTCGATAAGCCAATAGGTATTTATTTATTACTTTGGCCCTCTTTGCTTGGCCTTCTTCTTGGAGCAATCTCAAGAGGGTCTATTGATTTTGAAAATATACTTATCGTTGTAGTTGGTTCAATTTTAGTAAGATCATGCGGGTGCGTAATTAACGATATAAGTGATCGTAATTTTGACAAGGTAGTTGAAAGAACAAAAGAGAGACCTCTTGCATCAGGGAATATTTCACTTGGAGAGGCCTGGGTATTTTTTATTATATTATCTGTAGCTTCATTTAGTTTGCTATTAGCAACACCGCTGCTAACAATAAAAATTGCATTATGTGTTTCGCTTTTAATTGTCTTGTATCCACTTTCCAAAAGATTCCTGAAAGCTCCTCAACTTATATTAGGCATAACATTTGGGTCAGGGTCAGTGATCTCATATTCACTTCAATCTGAAAGTTTTTCGTTATCAATTATTATTTTATATATTGGTCTTGTAGCCTGGATTATTAGCTTTGATAGCTTTTATGCGCTTGAAGACATTGATGATGATAAGAAAATTGGAATAAACTCAACTCCAATTCTTTGGGGGGATAAAACAATATTTATTGCTAATGTTTTGCATCTTATCTTCTATGCGTCACTTTTATTAATTGCTTATTTGAATGAGTTTTCTATTTTCTTTTTATTCACCATGGGAATATTATTACTGCTTCTTTACTATCAAAATCAGTTAGCAAAGAAAGAACTATATCTAAATGCTTTTAAGACAAATAACTACATTGGTTTGGTTGCAGTTCTTGGCTTTGCTGCAGAAATATTTTTAATATAGGCAATGACCATTAAAAATAAATTTTTAAATAGTATTTCTGATATACCTATTAATGATTTTAAAGAAAACTTAAATGGATATAGGTCTCCATTCATGTCATATGAATTTTTAGACGCGCTAGAAAGAAGTGGTTCGGTGAATGCCTCGACTGGATGGCAGCCTTTTCATTTTGCCTCTTTCAATAAAGATAAATTGAACAGCTTTATGCCTTTGTATCTTAAAAATAATAGTCAAGGAGAATTTATTTTTGACCATCAGTGGTCTTACGCACTTAATAGAACAAATAGGAACTATTACCCAAAACTTTTAAGCGCGATTCCCTTTACGCCCTGCGAGACTAAAAAAATCATTACAAAGCATACTAGCAATCAAGACCACTGTATTGATATAACCAAAGATTTGATGGAAGAAAAAAATATTGAAACTTGGCATATTCTTTTTCCCAATCAGGATTTTGGAGAGCACTTGCTTTCGCATGGTTTTATAAAAAGAAGTGGTTATAGGTTCGTTTGGAATAATAAAAAATATGATGAATTTGATGACTATCTAAATATATTTACATCTAAGCAAAGAAAAAATATAAAAACTGAAAGAAAAAAGATCAATGAACTTGGTATTAATTTCATTACAAAAGACTCTAATACAATTAGTGAAAAGGATTGGGATGAGTTTTATCTTTTTTATAAAAATACATATACAGAAAGGATGCAAGCTCCATATTTAAATAATGATTTCTTTAAGCTCATTCATAAACATAAAGATGCTTTAAAACCAGTAATTTTTTTTGCTGAATATGATAATAAAAAGATTGCAGGTTCGCTCTGTTTTCAAGGTGAAAATACACTATATGGTAGGCACTGGGGCTCATTCGAAAATATAGATAATCTTCATTTTGAATGCTGTTACTATCAAGGAATAGATTACTGTATCAAAAATAATATTGAGTTTTTTGATCCAGGTGTTCAGGGTGAGCACAAGATAAGACGGGGCTTTGAACCACGAGCCTGTGACTCTTATCACTTTATTCTTAAAAAAGATTTTAGGGATGCTATAAAAAAGTTTTGCTATGAAGAAGGAAAATCTATTGAAAATTACTTACAAGCCTGTCAAGAATATACACCTATAAAAAAAGAATATAGAATTTAGTAATGATCAAAACACTTCCTATAACATCACATCATCTGGCAATTTGTGAGGGGAACTTTTTACGTTTAAAAAAGCTTTTAAATGAATTCAAGGAATGCCGATATGAGTTTGAAGCTATAAATCCTAATCTTTCATCTTCGGCAATTAGTTTTGAAGTGCTTAACAGAACTAAGCACACTCTCTTAGTTGAAGCCAAGCAGAATCCTACCGACCCTGAGGAAATCAATACCTTTATCTTGAAAATACAGATTAGTATTGATGCGCAATTAGCTGAAGTTCTGGAGTATCAGGGAGAAAAATCACTACCATTTTATTACAAAGCATCAAAGACGCACTCATTGGATGAAAAAGCACAACAAAATAGATTTTTAACAGAATGGCTAGAAAGCATCTTTATATCTGGCATTGCTTCTAAAGAGAGTTTGCAAAAAATTATTGATAATGAGTAAAACCATTATTTATTTTCATGGGTTTAAATCTTCATCGGATTCAAAAAAAGCTCATAATCTAAAACAATTTATTAAAACTGATACTAAAAATACTTCCATAATTATTCCTGATCTAAGTGATAAGTTTGAGGATGCTAATACCCAGATAAATGACTTAATTAAAAGCTGCGAAACAGATATTGTTTTTATGGGAAGTTCCTTAGGAGGATATTATGCATTGTATTATTCTCAGCTTCTTTCAACCAAGGCTGTTCTAATAAATCCTGCAATTCCTCCATTGATCGGTTTTGATAAGAACCTTGGTGAGAATGAAAATTACTCTACTGGCAATAAATTTGTAATAAGTGAGGAGGATATTTCCTTTCTTAAAAATCTAAGTTACAAAAAACTATCTAACCATTCCAATATAATGGTTCTGGTTGAATCTGGAGATGAAATCTTAGCGTTTGATAAAGCAATTTCATATTTTAATGGCGTCCATATTGATATTACATTTGGTGGAGATCACTCCTATCAATCATTATCAAATAAGTTTACAAAGATTAAAAAATTCTTATCTATGACTTAAATGCGCTTTATAAGTGCATTTAATGCTTTAATGTTCTAAAATAGTGCATAATATTCTCTTTTATTGTGCAAATATCAATTTATTAATGGCATGATAATTGCTTTATATATTATGTAGGTTTAAAAATTTTAGGAGAAACAATGTCAATAAACTATAAAACATACGAATATATATGGCTTGATGGGTACAAACCCGAGTCATCAATGAGAAGCAAAGTTAAAGCAACAGATGCAGACACTCCACCTGACTGGTCTTTTGATGGATCATCTACACAGCAAGCTGAAGGCGGAAGCTCTGATTGTCTATTGATACCTGTTCAAACTTATGCAAATGACAACGGTCACGATATTGTAATGACACAAGTTCAATCGGCTGATCATACAACTCACCCTTCAAACTTTAGAGCTGCAGCAGAAGCAGTTGTTACTGACGAGTGGTGGTTTGGTTTTGAACAAGAGTTCTTTTTTACAGATCCTGAAACAGGTGATCCCTTAGGATGGGAAAAAGGCGAGCCAAAAGCTCAAGGTGATTACTATTGCGGAGTTGGTGCTGGCAATGTTGTTGGAAGAGAAATATCAGATATTCATTTACAAGCTTGCCTAGATTTAGGAATAACACTCACTGGAACCAATGCTGAGGTGGCCCTTGGTCAATGGGAATACCAATGTCTAGGGAAAGGTATTAAAGCTGCTGATGATCTATGGGTAAGTAGGTATCTTCTATATAAAATTGCTGAAGAATTCGGTGTTGGCGTCAATATTCATCCAAAACCAAAAACTGGTGATTGGAATGGTTCAGGCATGCATACAAACTTCTCAAATGAAGAGATGAGAACAAATGGCAGTGAAGAATTATTTAATTCTATGTGTGACAAGCTTGGCGCAGTGCATAAAGAAGGTATTGATGCTTATGGATCTGATAATGATATGAGATTGACTGGGTTGCATGAAACGCAAAGCATAGACCAGTTTTCATATGGAGTTAGCGATAGAGGGGCTAGTATAAGAATACCTGTTTATACCGTTGAACATAACTGGAATGGTTACTTGGAAGATAGAAGACCTGCATCTAATGCTGATCCATACAAAATCCTATCGCATATTGTTGGAACATTAACAAAATAATTAATACAACCTAACTCCTTGAAAGAGGGGTTAGGCTTTAAATGGCTGATATCAATACTATAAAAAACTCTCTATTAAATCAGCTTGCTTCTGAAATTATTGTTTTAGATAAGGATTTAAATATAGTTTGGATGAATGATTCAGCTACAAGCAATGGTTGGGTATTCAACAGCGTTAAAGCGAGCATAATTACTGAACAACTTAGTGATGAGACTTCTAAAGAATTAACAAAACTACTCGTAGACTGTATCTCCACTGGGGCCTCTGTAACCAAAAGAGGGTTTAAGCTATCAAAATCATCAGAAAAAAATAGAATAGTCGATCTTACAGTAAGCTGGTCTGGAAATGACAATGTCTTGATAATGGAATTGTTATGCATTGATAACCTAAACAAGATTATTGACTCATCAAAAATTTTTTCTACCCAAAAGATAGCAGCAAATCTTGCAAGAACTCTAGCTCATGAAGTTAAAAATCCTCTTTCTGGGATTAAAGGAAGCGCACAGATACTCTCATCAAAGTTAAGTGATGACTTTTCAAAAAAATTCTTGAAAATAATAATAGATGAAACTGAAAGGTTGAATAATATAGTTACAAAAATATTAACACCTCCAAAAAAACCTAAGTTAGAACTTTTTAATATTCATTCTGCATTAGAAAAGGTATTTGCATTGTCTCAGGTTGATAAAGATGATGGGTTAACCTTGAAGAGAGACTATGATCCAAGTATTCCAGAAATATATGGTGACGAGGATTTATTTATTCAAGCGATATTAAATATCGTTAAGAATGCTCAACAAGCTTTATCTCTAACAAATAATCCAGCTATAACAATCAAATCAAGAGTTTCATACAGTCAGCCAATCAACGGAAACCTTCATCCAACTATTTGTGATGTAAGTATCATAGATAATGGGCCAGGCATACCAACTGATATTCAAGAACAGGTTTTTTTCCCCATGGTTTCATCTAAAGAAGATGGATCAGGGTTGGGGCTTTCAATTTCTCAAGATATTATTAGGATTCATGGGGGAGCAATTTCTTTTAAAACCAAGTCTGGAGAAACTGCTTTTTCAATACAAATTCCAATTAAACTAAATTCAGGGGCTCAAAGTGCATAAAGTATGGGTTGCTGATGATGACAATGCGATTAGAATTATTCTAGATGAAAGTCTTTCTTCTTCTGGGTTTGATGTAAAAACATTTTCTTCTGGTGATGATGTGGTTACACAATTAAAAATCGAGGAGCCTGATTTAATATTAACTGATGTGCAAATGCCGGGAATGCTGGGCTATGATCTTCTTAAGCATATAAATGACAATCATGAGAATATTCCTGTAATTATTATGACTGCGTTTACTGATATGCAAGCCGCTATAGATTCTTATGGGGGCGGAGCTTTTGAATATATTCCTAAACCCTTTGATCTTGATGAAGCTACCCAAATTATAAATAGGGCTTTAGAAAAAAAACCAGCCACCAAGGGGCTAAAAACAAAACCAACTACCGACATCATAGGTGAGTCTGCTTCAATGCAGAATGTTTTTAGGGCAATTGGTAAGCTCTCGAATACAAATGCAACTGTTTTGGTTCAAGGAGAGTCAGGAACAGGAAAAGAATTAATAGCTAAGTCTCTTCATAAAAATAGCCCTAGGAATGATATGCCTTTTATAGCATTAAATATGGCAGATATTCCCAAAGAGCTGGTTGAATCAGAGTTATTTGGTCATGAAAAAGGAGCTTTTACAGGTGCTGTTGATAAAAGAATTGGTAGATTTGAACAAGCCAATGGTGGAACTTTATTTTTAGATGAAATTGGAGATATGCCGCTAGATTCGCAAACAAGGCTTTTAAGGGTTTTATCAAATAAGGAATTCTATAGAGTCGGTGGTGATAAACCAATTAAGGTTGATGTAAGAATAATTGCTGCAACTCACCAAAATTTAAATAATCTAGTTTCACAAAAGTCTTTTAGGGAAGATCTTTTTTATAGGTTAAATGTGATTAAGATAGATGTTCCTCCTCTGCGGGACAGGAAGGAAGATATTGGGGCTCTCACCAAATATTTTTTAAAGAATCACTCTGATTCATTGGATGAGGAGTTAAGGGTTCTCTCTCCAGAGGTTGTGGATATTATTGCTGGCTATGATTGGCCAGGAAATGTAAGGCAGCTTGAAAATACTTGTTATTGGCTTGCGCTTATGACTCCAACTCAAAATGTAAAAGTCCAAGATCTTCCATCAGAAATAAAAGATTATGAAGCTGAGGAGACTGTTTCTGACTCTTGGGAAGAAAGTTTTAACTCATGGGTTAAAAATATTGCGTCATCTATAGACAAAGATTTAATGGAGATTGCTAATAAAAAATTAGACAAAATTATTATTAGGGCTGCTCTAGAGAAAACTAATGGAAGAAAAAATGAAGCGGCTATTTTACTTGGGCTAGGAAGAAATACTCTTACAAAAAAAATGAAAGATCTTGGGATCTAAACTAAAGGAAGATTAGACTGTCTCCATTCTCCAATACCGCCTTTTAGTATTAAAATATCATCAAGCCCATCTTTATTAAGAATTTCTCCAGCATTACCTGATTGACTTCCCATTTCACATACAAGAACGATCGACTTATCAGAATTCTGAAGTTTGTAGGTGCTATTTTCTAAAGTATTAAAAGGAATACTAATGGCACCAGTAATGTGACCCTTGTCAAAGTCATCAGAGGGTCTCAAATCGACTAAAAGCATATCATCTGCATTAGCAAGAGCAATTAATTCTTGGCATGAAATCCTCTTACCACCCTTCTGAGAATGAGACCTAATCAATAAAATTATGGCTATAAATAATGGTACAGAAAGATAGTAATGATCTATTAGAAATAAAGTAATATTAACCATTGGGGTATTATCTATTAAAATAAAACAAAATAGTTCAAAAATATAAAAATGAAAAAAAGAAATCTTATTCTCGTTAGACATGGACAGAGCGAATGGAATGAAAAAAATTTATTTACTGGTTGGAAAGATCCTGGTTTAACAGATCTTGGAGTAGACGAAGCAAATAATGCAGGACGCCTAATCAAAGAAACTGAAATTATATTTGATGAAATGTTTACTTCTAATTTAGGCAGGGCTCAAAAAACAGGTTCAATAATTCTAGATGTACTGGACCAAATTAATGTCGCAATAATTAAAAATGAGGCATTGAATGAAAGAAACTATGGAAGTTTAGCTGGGTTAAATAAGGATGATGCCAGAAAAAAATGGGGAGAAGAACAAGTTCATATATGGAGAAGGTCATTTGATATACCCCCACCTGATGGAGAGAGTCTAAAAAATACTGCTGAAAGAGTTTTGCCATACTTTAATCAGCAGATTATGCCTAAAATTATCGATGGAAATAATATATTAATAGCAGCTCATGGAAACTCATTAAGAGCTTTAATTATGCAGCTAGATAATATTTCACAAGAAGATATCGTAAAGCTTGAAATACCAACAGGAGCTCCAATCCATTACTCATTTAATGATGATGGATCTATTGTTAAGAAAGAAAATCTCTATGAATGAGTAAAATACCAAAAAACAATGACCAGTTATCTGATCTTGTAATTGATTGGTATAGATCTCATGGAAGAGCAGAACTGCCTTGGAGAAAGAATATTACTCCATATAAGATCTGGATTTCTGAAATTATGCTTCAACAAACTCAAGTTAAAACTGTAGTTCCATACTATTTAAAGTTCATAGAAACATACCCCACTTTCGATTCATTGATCTTGGCTAGTGAGGACCAGATAATAGCCCTTTGGTCTGGACTGGGTTTCTACAGAAGAGCTAGAAATATTTACAATGCAAAAGAACAGATAAAACATTTATTTAATAAAAAATTTCCTCATAATTTTGACGATTTAATGTCTCTTCCTGGAATTGGTGAATCAACTGCTGGTGCAATAATGTCTATTGCATATGAAAAATCATACCCAATCCTAGATGCTAATGTGAAAAGAGTTCTTATTAGATACGCAAATGTAACTGAAGAGTCTACTTCAAAAAAAAATAAGCTTTTGTGGGAGATATCAAGAAATGAAACTCCGATAAGCAATATATTTGACTATACACAAGGCATTATGGATCTTGGTTCGATTGTTTGTAAGCCAAAAGATCCGCTTTGTTCACAGTGCCCTATAGCTTCGATCTGTGATTCTGCATTTAAGATAGTTACTAAAAGCTCGAAAAAAGAAAAAACAAAAAAGAATAAGCCGCAAATAGATATTAACTTTACCCTTGCTCATACAGATAATGAATATCTGCTCTTTAAAAGAAATGAAAAGACATTTTGGGATGGTTTATGGCTTCCCTCTGAACAACCAAAAATGCATAAAATTTTAAAAAAAGAATCTTCAAGTCAAATTCATTTAAGCAGAAAACATAAATTAACTCATTTAGATTTAAATATGAGTATTACACTATTAAGATATAATAAATCTTTTGATGTTAGGTCAAATGGTCAATATCGCTGGGTAAATAAAATCGATATTAACAACGTGGGTATGCCAGCACCGATTAAAAAAATAATTTTAGAAATATGACAGATACAGTTTTTTGCAAAAAATTTAAGAAGGAGCTTCCTGCACTTAAGTTGCCTCCTATGCCAGGGCAAAAAGGGCAAGATCTTCTATCATCAGTATCCCAAAAAGCATGGGATGAATGGAAGTCACATCAAACGACCCTCATCAATGAAAAGAGATTAGATATGTCTAATGTTGATAGTAGGCAGTGGCTAATGAGTCAAATGGACAAGTACTTTAATAACGAAGATTATGAAAAAGCCTCTGGCTTTAAAGCCTTGGATTAGAGACTTTTTCTAGCAGAATTAATCAAGTCAACACTTCTTAGTAAGAGCCAATAAAAGCTATTTTTTTTAATTTACAAAATAAAGAAAATGGAGTCTAATTTATTTAATTAAACTTTTAACTGGTACGTATATTGAACGATAAAATAAACTCTAAATTTCCCTCCGAAGCTGATGTGGTTATTGTTGGTGTAGGTGGCATAGTTGGCTCAATGCTTGCTTATTGGCTAGCTGATCTCGGCGAAACAAATATTGTTGGCTTAGAAAAATCCTCTGTTATCCCCTCTGATATTGCATCCACTGCTCATGCATCTGATTTTGTATACAACACAACCCATGACAAGTTGGGGTGTTGGACAACAGAATTCAGTAGAAAATTTTATGAGGACAATGGATTTTTCTTAAAAAAAGGCGGGTTAGAAATATGCAGAAAAGATGATGATGCTCGTTGGGAAGAATTAAAAAGAAAAGTAGCCTCAGGCAAGGCTTTTGGAACTAATGTAAGGTTGATCTCTGCATCAGAAGCTAAAGAAAAATTTCCATTACTTGAAGAGGAATCTATTAGAGGTGCGATGTGGGATCCAGATGCTGGTCTAGTAACGCCCCGTTCCCAAGATGTAGTTAGTTTTGCAGTGGAAACAGCAAAGGATAAAGGCGCTCTTAAAACATTTACTGATACACCTGCGATTGACTTTGAAATTGAAAATGGAAAAGTTGTTGGTGTTGTCACAGATAAAGGAACAATTAAAACTAAAAAAGTAGTAATTGCTTCAGGGATATGGGGACCGCTAATGGGTAAAAAAGCTGGGGTTCCTGTTCCGCTAATGCCACTAGAACACCCATTATTATTTTTTGGACCATTACCTGAAGCACAAGGTGCTGAAGATTTCTTAGTTTATCCACTTTTAAGAGATCAAGGAAATTCTGCATATGTAAGGGATACTGGAAGATTACATGGCGGAATGCTTGAGTGGGGTTTTTATGAAGACAAAAATCCAAGACTGGTTGATCCAGAGGATATTGGTAATCCAGAAAAAACAATGGGCTCAGATTCTATGCGCTATCTTGATCTTGAGGAAGTTGCAGAGCCTCTAGAGAAGGCTTTCGAAACGACACCTATTCTCAATGAACTTGGATGGGATGAAAAAAGCTCTTTTAACGGACTTCTATCAGTCACGCCGGATGCTGGATCTTTAATAGGCGAAAGCCCAGAAGTAAGAGGTTTTTGGTTATGTGAGGCTGTATGGGTGAAAGATGGACCTGGCTGCGCAAGGCTGTGTGCTGAATCAATGGTCCTTGGTAAGACTCAAGTGGATATGCACGCATTTGATATCGCAAGATTCTATCCTGAGCAAAAAGAAAAAGATTTTGTTAAGAGCAGAGTGTTTGAAAATTCACAAACTGTTTATACGCCCGCCGTACATCCAAGAGAGCCCTACATAAGTGAAAGGGAAAAATTTGTCAGCCCATTCTATGAAAGAGAGAAAGAGCTTGGCGGTCACTTTGATAATGAAGTAGCAAGATGGGAGCGTGCACTAGCATATGAAAGCAATAGAGATAAACTTGAAAAGTATTTAATAGATATTCCTGTCAGAGAAAATGAATGGGATCGACGCCATGTGCCTTATGAACTTGCTAATGCAGAGCATTTAGCCATGAGTGATTCAGTGGGAATGATTAATCTATCTCATTTCCCCATTATGGATATCGAAGGTCCAGACGCAGAGCAAATGCTAGAGTATCTATCAGTTGCTAAGGTTGGTGGAAATACTCCTGTTGGAAAAGTAGTTTACACAAACTTTCTTGATGAAGATGGCGGCGTTCATGCCGATTTAACAATTTCACGTCTTGGAGATAATAAATACAGAATAGTAACTGGCGGTGCTGATGGAAACAGAGACTGGGTTCTATTAAGGAACTACCGCGATGACAATGGCTTAAATGCAGATATCAAGATACGTACTCATGAAGTGGCAACACTCGGATTATGGGGACCTCAAGCAGAGGCTGCTTTGGGTAATTTTATTGATCCAAATGAAATTACTTTAGAAAATTTCCCTTTTGTAACTGCAAAAAATTTAACTTTAAGCTTGTCTGGAGGTAAAAAAATTGAAGTCTGGGCAGCTCGAATATCTTATGTTGGAGAAAATGGCTGGGAGATTTATTTAAACAATAATAGCGAGGAAGGTTTAGCTCTTTATGACTCTCTACTTGAGGTGGGTGTGATTCCTGTTGGTATAGAAACCTATGCTAATAGCAGACGTCTTGAAAAAAGCTTTAGGCTTCAAGGCGCAGATCTTGAAACGGAATACAATGCTTGTGAAGCAGCAATCCAAAGACCCCTAGTAAAAGAAGCTGATTTTCATGGCAAAGCTGCATACCTTAAACACAGAGAGGAAGAGCCTTGCGCCCTTCTGTGCACCATGACTGTAGATAATTTAAGTGTTTCAGGTGAGACTAGATATCCTGTTGGTATTGCACCAATTATTGATCCAGATACCGGTAATGTGCCTTTAGATAGCAAAGGAAGAAGGTCATACACAACTGGGATGTCGTATTGTCCTTCTATAAAAGAATTCGTAGTCATGGGTTATTTGCCTAAAGAGATTGCTCAAGAAGGCAAAAAGCTTTTAATAGAATACTTTAATGAGGATGGCGACGGCTTGTATCCTATTACAGTCAAGATCGTTGGTAAGGGGTCACTTTATGATCCAACTAATGAGAAGGTGCGAACTTAATTAATTAAAAATTTAATCTTAATGACATTGGGTGAAATCTTTTCTATAATCCAGTTTCACAAAGGCCTGATAGCTCAGTCGGTAGAGCAAAGGATTGAAAATCCTTGTGTCGGTAGTTCGATTCTACCTCAGGCCACCATCCTTCAAGACAGCCTTAATAAAATACTGTTCCATAACAATTTCTAATTTTTAGTTATATAAAAAATGGATTAGTTATTAACATTCAGCGGGGGGGCTGAATTCTTATAAAGAATAAGCTAATAACTAATCCAAGAAGCGTGCTTTTACTGATTAACCTTCCATTTATATGGGCTATCACCAGTTATTTTAAAGTACAGTATTAAATTAATTACATGTACCAGCAGCAAAATTAAAGCAATTAATATTGCCCATAAAATATTAGTGTGCAGACTAAATATCTCCGATAAATATAAAGACACACCTGCACAGAGCGTCCATGCAAACATTGCTATAAATCCTAAAAAATTTTTCATTACTATTTCCTTTTATGTGTTAAATCGACTGAGACCTTGATATCTGTTTTAGCAGTAGATTGGCATGCAAGCACAAAACCTGATGCAACATCTACAGGATCTAAGACGTAATTAAAGTCAATTTCTGGTCTAATCTTGCCCTCAAGAATTTTACATCTGCATCTTCCGCAACTGCCAACCTGACATTTATGAGGCCAAGCCAAGCCAGACCTTAAGGCTCCGGCTAGAAGAGTTTCACCCCTAGAAATACTTATCTCCTGATCACCAGGAAAAATATTCACAGCAAAGCTCTTTTTTTTGTTAAAAAAGTTCTTAAACATTATTTAGACACCTTTTTGTAGAAGCTGATTAACATAATATTTATTGACAATTTCCTTTTCAGCGCCAGTAGCATAATTCTGATCCCAGTTATCAAGATGTTTTTTGGTAAACTTTCTAAACAAACTAGGTATTAGAGCTAAAACAAACAAAGAAAAATATCCGATACCATAATTAGGTCCTTTCACATCATCTAGCTCCCAAAAATATGTTTCACCTCTTACATGGTGATCACACTGTCTTCCAATTTCAATAAAGAACCAACTTGTAAATAAATTGTCGTTATCCCATGAGTGCCTGTGTTCTACTGGCTTTCCAGTTTCTCTAATTAAACCGTAATGACCCATAAAATTTAGAGCTTCTAAAAGAAAATTTGAGATAACCCAAACAATAAATAAAGCAATAACTCCAACTATTCCTCCACTCCACACAAAAAGAATAATTGATGGCAAGCTATACAAATAACCTAGCAACCATTTATTTTGTAAAGAAAAGAAACTCTTATTTAATTTTTTTAATTTTGCGTTTTCTAAGTCATAGGAGAACTTGGATTGGCCGGCGTGGGACAACCATGCATGTGCATAAACATTTCTTCCTCTTGGCGCAGTTGCAGGATCGTCTTCATGACCAAGATCGAGATGATGATTGTATACGTGTGCATAAGTAAAATGGGATGCGCCACTAAGTGCCATAATGGCTCTAGATACATTAAAACCCTCTCTTTTATTATGCGACAGTTCATGCCCATATATGATTCCGAGCCCTGCCCATAAACCACAAGATAATATAGAACCAACTAATTCACTAATTTCCAAAACTTCTAAATATATAAATTTATATAAGTTGTTAGCTAAGGCTAGTTGAAGAATTATGAATATAGGCAACATAAGATACATTACAGAATATTGAAAAATTTTAATCCCATAAGAATTTCCATCCTCATCAAAATCTGCCCTTAGATGAATATCTTTTGTTAGAGTATCAAGTATTGTATTGATCCCAAATAAGAAAACCCCTATCCAGGCATAAATACCACCAATTAATAGTCCGATAATAGTTGTAACTGTCATCACAGGAACAATTAAATAACGAACATTCACATACAGTTTTTTCATAGAAAAACTCCATTTCGTTAATGTTAAATCCTGGGAAAAATTTCCGTTTTAGCTCCTTCTTTAGTGTCGCGGCAATAGGACCAAATCACGACATTCATATTAAAGTAGATAAAATTGGAAATGTAAAGGCACTAAATAAAAAAAGGTGACTTATTTTAACCTTACAGGTAACTCCTGAATTGCATGCACAAAATTATTTGGTGCAACCT
>ERZ1048686.230-NODE-230-length-60484-cov-9.127389_pt1 | contig 60484 bp, 64 predicted proteins | sample MGYA00383099_ERZ1048686 | MGnify/ENA primary metagenome ERZ1048686 (study PRJEB29581, sample SAMEA5548369) | metagenome | biome: marine; feature: coastal; material: water | depth 25 m | study: Short-term variability in the microbial, nano- and picoplankton... | reverse complement strand
CATGAAAGACCATAATTGAATCAAAGGCATATGAGCCACAAATTAACGCTGTTTTAGACATACTACTTCTCCTATTTTATTCAATTCGTCACAGGCTCTTGCCCTTGTACCCAGTTGCCGGGTGTATGACGCTATCTTAATTCTTCGGGTACAGGAAAATGCACGTTTTCTTCTGCACCGCTGATTTCTTGCACATCACTGGCACCCTGATCATACAAATAATTGACCACTTCTTGCACTAACACCTCAGGGGCTGAGGCACCGGCAGTAACGCCAACTACCTCAACATTATTCAACCAGGTCGGGTCAATTTCACCTGCACCATCAATCAAATAAGCATTAATACCCATTTTCTCAGAAATCTCTCGCAGGCGGTTTGAATTAGATGAATTACGAGACCCCAGCACCAACAATAAATCTGCAGATTGCATCAATACTTTGACTGCATCTTGTCGATTTTGCGTCGCATAACAAATATCGTCTTTTTTTGGTGCTTGAATATGAGGGAATTTTTGCCTTAACTGATCAACAATACCTTGGGTGTCATCCACCGACAAAGTAGTCTGAGTGGTGTAAGACAAGTCACCAGAGATGGATAAATTTTGCACATCCGCTTCGGTTTCAACCAACAACACCTCATTAGCCTGATTTGACTGGCCTAGCGTCCCTTCTACCTCAGGGTGGCCTTTATGGCCAATTAAAATAACTTGGTTGTGTTGTTTTTGTTTACGCACCACTTCTTTGTGCACCTTGGTTACCAATGGACAAGTGGCATCATAAACAGTTGAATTAATATCTTTTGCTTGCTTACGCACCAATTGTGAGACGCCGTGCGCGCTGAAAATAACCACTTGATTGCCTGGCACTTCATCAATTTCTTTAACAAAAATAGCGCCTTTGGCTTTAAGATCGCTCACCACAAACTTATTATGTACTACTTCGTTACGCACATAAACCGGTGCACCGTGTTTATTAATTGCACGCTCTACGATTTCAATGGCGCGATCTACACCAGCACAAAATCCTCTAGGATTGGCCAATAACACTTTCATTAAGAGACTTCTAAAACCTTAACTTGAAATGAAACATCGGCGCCCGCAAGCGGATGATTGAAATTAACTCGAATATCATCCCCATCAATACTATCAATACAGCCCACATACGAATCGCCTGTTGGGGTTTCAAACTCCACGGCTGCGTCCAACTCAAGGTTTAAATCCTGCGGGAAATCTGTACGCTGCATCACTTGAAATGCTTCGTCATAACTATCACCAAATGCCTCAGAAGCACCTAACAAAAAAGTTTGTAGTTCGTTTGGCTTGGCCTCTAATACACAACGCTCTAAACAAGGGTCGAGTTGGCCATCACCCATTTCAAATACCAAGGGCTCATCCCAAGCTTCGTCAACTAAAGCGCCATTTGCATGGCTAAGCTTGTAATGAATGGTGTAGCTAGCCATTATTAAACGTCATGGCGCTTAATATGGTGTGTACCTGTTGGCGAAGATCGTGACGATGAACAATCATGTCAATGGCGCCTTTTTCAAGTAAAAATTCACTGCGCTGAAAACCTTCTGGCAATTCTTCACGTACGGTTTGCTCAACCACACGTGGACCTGCAAATCCAATCAAAGCATTGGGTTCAGCAATGTGAACATCACCCAACATGGCAAAACTGGCCGATACACCACCCATAGTTGGGTCGGTCAAAACAGAGATAAATGGAATTTTTTTGTCGTTCAATAATTTAAGCATTAATGAGGTTTTGCTCATTTGCATCAATGAAAACAGCCCTTCTTGCATGCGTGCACCGCCTGAGGCAGAAAAACAAATTAAAGGCGCGCCTGTCTCAAGACTATATTTGGCAGCACGAACAAATTTCTCGCCCACCACAGAGCCCATTGAGCCACCCATAAATTTAAACTCAAAGGCTGCAACCACAACATTCAGGCCATTCAATGTACCGCTTTTAACAATCAGCGCGTCTTTTTCATTGGTAATTTTCTGCGCTTGTGAATAACGGTCTTTATATTTTTTTTGATCTTTAAATTTAAGCGGATCAACGGCCACTAAATCAGCGGCAATTTCTTCCTGGCCCGCTTCATCTAGGAAACTCTCAATTCGAATACGGGCGGAAATACGCATGTGATGGTCACACTTGGGGCACACATACGTTGTTTCTTTTAACTCCTCAGAATAGATGGTTGCATCACACTTGGGACATTTGCTCCACAACCCTTCTGGGATATTCTTTTTAACAACATTGGTGATTGAGGGTAAGATTTTTTCTAGCCAACTCATGTCTAAATCCTTGTTTTAATTAGTTAATTGCTGAAGAAATTTCTTTTGCTAAACTTCCTACGCTTGCTAACATTTTATCCTTATCTTCGCTATATTGCTCAACAAATGCAACCAGCGACGATCCCACAATGACCGCATCTGCATTTTCAGAGACAGCTTGAGCAGTTCTCGCATCTTTAATACCAAAGCCTACGCCCACTGGTAAATCAATATAGCGTCTAATTCTGGCCAAATTTTTCTTAACCGAATCAATATCTAAGTGCCCGGCACCAGTTACTCCTTTAAGAGAAACAAAATACACAAAGCCTGAGGCAATGGTTGCTAGAAATTCAATTCTAGCGTCAGTTGTGGTTGGCGCCACTAGGAAGATAAAATCAACCTCATGCGCATCGAGCTGTTGCTTTAAATCGTGCGCCTCTTCAGGTGGCATGTCAACCACCAGCACACCATCCACACCATTTGCTTGAGCATCTTTAGCAAAGGCTTGGTAGCCATATACTTCGATTGGATTTAAATAACCCATTAGCACAATGGCAGTTGTGTTGTTAACCAGTCTAAATTTTGCCACCAACGCAAGCACATCTTTCAAGCTAACGCCTAACTCGACCGCACGCTCATGTGATTTGGCAATCATTGGGCCATCAGCCATTGGATCTGAAAACGGCACGCCCAATTCGATTACACTGGCGCCATTTTCAACCAAGGTCAGCATCAATTCATAGGTATTATCTAGACCGCTATCACCCGCTGTAATAAATGGAATAAAAGCTTTTTGCTCTTTGGGTAAGTCAGAAAATACTTGAGCTAGTCTTGACATGATTATTTGGCGCTGAATTCGTGAACAGCGTCCACCAACACTTTCATATTTTCAGGATCAACATCTGGGGTAATACCATGGCCCAGGTTGAAAACATGTCCTGTATCGCCCTTAAATTGATCCAGCACTTTTTTCACTTCCGCTCGAACCACTTCTGGTGTCGCGTACATGACAGCAGGGTCTAAATTACCTTGGATGGCCACCTTGCTACCGATTTGTTGTTCCACATCGCCCAATTCAACGGTCCAGTCAATACCAACACCATTACAGCCAGTGTTGGCAATTTCATTCAAGTGTTTGCCACCATTTTTACTAAATAGAGTAATCGGTGTATTTGGATGTTTGGCCTTAACACCGGTGACAATTTTTTGCATATAACTGAGTGAAAAATCTAGATAGTTGGCTTTAGAAAGCACCCCACCCCAAGTATCAAACACCATCAAGCTGTCTGCACCACTCAACACTTGTTGATCTAAATAAGCAATCACACTATCGGCCAATTTGTCTAACAATAAATGCAGCATTTGTGGTTCGTTAAATAACATAGCCTTAGTTTTAGCAAAAGCTTTACTGCTACCGCCTTCGATCATATAGGTGGCCAATGTCCAAGGGCTACCACTAAAACCAATTAACGGCGCACGATCACCCAGTGCTTTTTTAATGGTAGATACCGCATCAAACACATAATTTAAGTCGTTGTTGACTTCTGATGGAATGGCCTCAATGTCTGCTAGGGTTTGAATAGGGCGCTCAAATTTTGGCCCTTCTCCTTCACTGAAATACAAACCTAAACCCATGGCATCAGGAATGGTTAAGATGTCGGAGAATAAAATAGCAGCATCCAAATCAAAACGATCCATAGGTTGCATGGTCACTTCACAGGCAAGTTCTGGATTTTTACACAAGCTCATAAAATCACCCGCTTGTTTACGAGTTGCTCGATACTCAGGCAGATATCGGCCTGCTTGACGCATTACCCAAATTGGTGTGCGAGTTGTTGGCTTTTTTAATAGAGCGTTGATGTAATCAAATGACATGGCTTATTGCTTAAAAAATGAATGCCATAATTATAACGATATTTGCCTATCTGGCACGCTCAATCGGGCATAAAAAAAGCCACATAAATGTGGCTTTTTATCAATCGTTTTAGGTTTATCGTTTAAACGAACCAAAACGTGATTTGAACTTCTCAACACGGCCAGCACTGTCCATAATCTTTTGCTTACCTGTGTAAAAAGGGTGGCAACCTGAACATACATCTAAATGTAATTCTTCTTTGCCTACTGTTGAGCGAGTTTCGAATGTGTTACCGCATGAGCAAATGACTTTAACGGTGTCGTAATTAGGATGAATATCTGTTTTCATGTTCTTAAATAAAGGTTAAATCTCGAAAGAGGACAAATTATATACTATTTGCATACCGCTTGCTTTATTTTTTATCAGTTTGTTTTATTTTTTCGTAGTCGTGCTGCATTACCAATAACCACCAACGAACTAATCGGCATAACAATCGCTGCAAATAGTGGTGTTACCTTGGCCATCATCGCTAATGGCACCATAAATGCGTTATACGTTAAGGCGAAAATAATATTTTGCTTAATGGTTCGATTGGTGCGTTTGGCCAGATGAATCATTGATAACATGGGTGATAGTGTTGATTTCAACAACACCACATCAGCATGATTAACTGACACATCGCTACCTGAGCCAATAGCCATACTGGCATTTGCCTGAACTAATGCAGGTGCGTCATTCACCCCGTCACCCACCATTAATACTTGGGCGTTATCTTGTTGCAACTGCTTAATGTAATCCGCCTTATCTTCAGGTAAAGCTTGAGCAATGACGTGTTTAATGCCTAACGATTTGGCCACTTGCTGTGTGACTGTTTGACTGTCACCACTTAAGATGCTCACCTGCTTGCCCAAGGCATGCAATTGTGAAACAACTGATTTTGCATCTGCTTTAACTTGGTCGGCTAAGGCCACAAAGCCCAATACAGTTGTTTGATCGGCACACCAAATACAGCTAGCCCCTTGTTGCTCAATTGCTTGAGATTTTCTCAACAGGTTGTCATCTATATGATGATCACCTAACACAAACGACAAACGCCCCACCTTATACTGTTGATGTGCAACGGTTGCCTGTACACCCTGACCAGGTATAGAGTTAAATTCACTCACGGGTAAAAATGTTTGTGTATTATTGGCAACAATTGCTTTGGCCAAAGGGTGTTCTGAGCGCTTTTCAATACTGGCCATTATTTGTAATAAATCTGACCGATCAGACTCAACCTGGGTGAGCTCAAATTCACCCAAAGTCAGTGTGCCGGTTTTATCAAATACCACCCAGTCAACCTGGTCTAACACTTCCAAAACATCACTATTTTTAATTAGCATCTTTTCTTTAACTGCCGCGGCACTAGCGACCGCAATACTCATTGGTGTGGCTAGACCAAATGCACAAGGACAAGTAATAATCAAAACGCTTGTTGCGCTTAACAAGGCTAAATCAAAATCTTGTGGATACCAATAAATAAAGGTGGCGGTTGCTAGAAAAATCGTCACCCCGACAAAATAAGGGATAATTTTGTCAATGCTGCAAACCACAGAGCTTTTGTTGTTCTGGGTGTTTTCTACCAAGCTAACAATCTTTCCTAGTGCAGATTGTTTCAGCGTACTGGTGACTTGTATCTCCAATGCACCCTGGCCATTAACTGATCCAGCAAATACCTCATCATTCACTTGCTTGGCAACTGGCCTAGATTCACCACTCAATAATGATTCGTCCGCCTCACTCGCACCCGCAATCACACGCCCATCAACCGGAATCCGTTCACCAGGTTTTATCAAAACTAAGTCGTCAACAGCAATGGCGCTAATTGGCGTGATCAGCTCTTCGCCATTGTTAACCACCAAAGCAACTTTAGGCTGTAATTGTTGCAAAGAGCTCGAGGCAGATAATGATGATTTTTTTGCAGAACTTTCTAAATATCGTCCAATTAATATCACAAAGATAAAATTAACCACCGTATCAAAATACACTTCACCCTTAGCGGAAAATCCTAGCAGCACATAAACGGAATAAAAATAGGTGGTTAACGCTCCAATACTGATCGGTACATCCATATTCATTAAACCATTTTTGATGCCGTTATATGCACTGGTTAAAAAACCCAAGCCTGAATAAAACAACGTTGGTGTGGCCAAAGCAAAACCAAGCCATTGGAAATACTGATGATATTTTCCATCACTGGCGCCGGTATACATAGCAATAGAAATCCACAGCAAATTCATCATGGTGAATGCAGCAAATCCAATTTTATAGAGCATGGATTTGTTAGCCTTATTGGCAATTGCCTCAGCAATATTTTGCTCATAAGGCATGGCGCCATAGCCCAAATCAGCCAAACGCTGCATAATAACTGACAACTGAATTTCATCATCACGCCAGCTAATTCTAATGCGCTTATCGGTTAAATTAGCACGCACCCAATTAACCCCTTCAAGGGATCCGATTGCCCTTTCAATTAACCAGACGCAAGCAGCGCAATGAATCGTATCACTAATCAGGGTGATAATTTTTTCACCTTCGTCAGCTATTTCCAAAAAGGGCTGCTGAAAAGCCGGCGCATCATAAAATTCTAGTGGATATTCAAGATCAACAGCCGGCAGTACGGAGCTGGTTTGCTGCTGATAAAAAGCGCCCAATCCACTTTGATGAATTGTTTGACAAACACTGGCGCAACCAGCACAACAAAAATCCTGCGGTGATTGGTCAATATTTGCTTGAATGCGATTATGACTATTAACCGCGAGTCCGCAGTGAAAACAAGAATTACCCATGCTTTTAATTTTATTGTATTTACGCTCTTATGCGTTTACAATATGAATCAAGTTTAAACCTTAAGTTTTATGATGAAACGTTTGTTATTATTAAGTCTGCTATTTCTATTTTCAACGCACAGCGTTGCTAACGAGCAAATCCGATTATACAAGCAATATGTTGTCGGCATGCCCAAGGCTTTTTTACAAAAGGCACACGCACTTGAAGATTGTTCAGCTAGATACGAACAAGGAACACTTTGCCTTGCGCAGCATTCGCTTGCTGGCGAAACCGCCGAGCTTGCTTTTAGATTCTTAAATGGCCGCTTGGTTTCTACCGTACTGATGATGCCGTTAACTGAAGTGAGTAAGGTTAAGAAAATGTTTCATGTGTTAAAAACACAATTTGATTTGGCTTTAATTGAAGACGGTGCCGACAAGTTTGACATTTTAGAAGTAAGTGCTAACACCTTTAACAAAGACGAATTTACCAAAATGATTGCTGACTTTGAAAACGAGGCCTATCAAAAACACAGCATCAAATACACCTTTATTAGCAAAGAGGCCTTTGTTACTCAATCAAGAAAATCTCGTCAATTTGCTGACATTTTTAAAGATGCGCCTTTGTCCATGCGTGCAGCAACTTACAATGTAGGACGTAAAGATGGGCAAGTTGTTGGCACCATCACCTTCATTGTGCCGGGCATCACTGAAGAATATCTTGATCAAAATCCTATTGTAGAAGACTTTTAAATGAGCAACATTCACGCCATCATTCTTGCAGCGGGCAAAGGCACGCGCATGAACTCATCTAAGCCAAAAGTGCTACAAACCTTATCGAATAACACCTTATTGGGTCATGTGCTTACTCAGGCAAAAAACATTAGTCAACAGGTTCATGTGGTTTATGGCTTCGGTGGCGATCAGGTTCAGCAAACCATTAATGACAATTCAATTAATTGGGTAGAGCAGGCTGAACAATTAGGCACTGGCCATGCTGTGGCGCAGGCAACCCCCCACATTAAAGACAATACCGTTGCTTTAATTTTGTATGGCGATGTACCTCTAATTCAACAGGCAACCCTTGAACAACTTATTGATGCTGCGCAGTCAACTGGCATTGCTCTATTATCTGTTATTTTGGATAATCCAGCTGGCTATGGGCGTATTGTCAGACAAAATAATACTATCCAGGCAATTGTTGAACAAAAAGACGCCACGCCTGAACAGCTTAAAATCTGCGAGGTAAATACCGGCATCATGGCAGTAAATACTCAACTGCTTAAACAATATTTAGCGGATCTAGATACGAACAATGCCCAAGGCGAACTCTACCTAACAGATATTATTGCCTCTGCCGTTCATGATAACAAAACGGTCGCCTCAGTCATTACAGACAATGAATTTGAAGTGGCAGGTGTTAATGACAAAGCTCAATTAGCACAACTTGAGCGAGTTTATCAGCAGCAGCAAGCTGCCCAATATATGCAACAAGGTCTCACGCTAAAAGATCCGGCTCGATTTGATTGTCGTGGCAATTTAAGCTTTGGCAAAGACTGTGAAATCGATATTAACACCTTGATAGAGGGCAAGGTAATCCTAGGAAATAATACATCAATTGCGCCTAACTGCACAATAAAAAACGCCAAAATTGGCGATAATGTGTCGATATTAGCAAACTCAGTTATTGAAGATGCTATTATTAATAATGGCGCATCCATTGGCCCGTTTGCTCGCATTCGCCCACTGGCCAATATTGGTGAAAATGCCAAAATTGGCAATTTCGTTGAAGTTAAAAAATCCACCATCGGTAAAGACTCAAAAGTTTCACACCTAAGTTATGTGGGTGACACCACCATGGGCGATGAGGTTAATATCGGTGCTGGCGTTATTACTTGCAATTATGATGGTGTCAACAAACACCAAACTATTATTAATGATGGCGCCTTTGTTGGCTCTGACTCTCAATTAGTGGCGCCCGTTACCATTGGCAAAAATGCCACCATTGGCGCCGGATCCACAATCACCTCTGACGCACCAGCAGAACAACTCACATTAAGTCGATCAAAACAAAAGCCTTTTTCAGCTTGGAAGAGGCCCACCAAACAATAAATGTTTGCACTGCCCCGTAATGTTTGGCTGCTAACTGCTAGCCTGGCTTTGTTTATGTCGTTAAGTGTTTTTGTAATTTTTTTAGGCGGTATCATTGGCCAATCTTTATCGCCCACAGACAGCTTATCAACCTTGCCAGTAGCCCTATTGGTGGCTGGTACAGCGAGTTTCATTATTCCTATTAATCGTACAATGTCAATGATTGGCAGACGTAAAACCTTCTTAAGTGTTTGTGTTTATACATTGGTCATTATTTTTTTAGCCATCGTTTCTTTGCAAACTGAATCTTTTTATCTATTTTGCTTGGCTGCTTTTTTATTTGGCCTAACCACCGCCACCATGAATCAATTTCGTTTTGCTGCTATTGAAAGCGTCCCCGAAAATCTCAGCGCTACTGCCACCTCTGCCGTGTTGATTGGTGGCTTAGTGTCAGCCTTTCTAGGGCCTGAAATTGCCACCCTAGGCAAAGATTTATTTGTCACTGATTTTGTTGGTTCTTTTGTTTTATTGAGTGGCTGTTTCTTAGCTGCTTTTGGTTTTTTGTGGTTTTATCAACAAACGGAGCTCACTGAAGAAACAAAACAATTCAACACACGGCCTTTAGCCAACATCATTAAACAACCGGTTTTTATTGTCGCTATCTCTAGTGCCACAATTGGCTATGTGGTAATGAGCTATCTTATGACCGCCACCCCTATGAGCATGCATGTAATCGACGGATTTTCTTTGGAACAAACCAAGTTTGTTATTCAGTCACACGTGATTGCGATGTTTCTGCCCTCACTATTCACCCCACTCGTTGTCAAATGGATAGGGCTAGGAAAGATGATGTTAACGGGCATACTTATTTACTTTGCTTGTGTCGCTTTAGCCTATTCAGGCCATGCGCTCAATAATTATTGGCTGGCATTAATTCTGCTAGGATTGGGCTGGAACTTCTTGTTCATTGGCGGCACCAGCTTGTTGCCACGTGCCTACAAAGAGAATGAAAAATTCAAAGTTCAGTCCTTAAATGACTTTCTAATTTTTACCGTTCAAGCTCTGGCTTCACTATCTGCCGGCTGGTTTGTTTTTAATTACGGCTGGGAAATGGTGCTAATTTCTGTGGTGCCATTATTAATTATCCAGTTAATGGTGCTATTGTATTGGGTTAAATTTAGCCACACTTAATGCAGATCTAATAGTTTTTTAGCGTTTTTATAAGCAACTTTTTCTGCCGCTTCTTTGCTTAAATGTGCCAAAAGCCCACTTCTAATATTGCCAATACCTTTGTCGTATTTCAACCCACCTTTAGTATCTGTGCCCACCATAAATCGATCTGGCATCTCTTCAATCAGGTCTTTCCATGCGCTATTCAAACTATAGGCTGTAAAAATCTCGGCACGAGGCCTTTTGTTTATTACCCAATCTGATAATTTAGGCCTGCTTCTGGCAGAAAGATCACAGTAAATATTCATGTGTTTTTTTAGCACTTTACGCACATCATAGGCAGATCCGTCATTGCCACAATGTGCCCAGATAATATTGCCATTCGGATTATGGTCAGCCAATATTCCAAGCTGCTCAATTGAGTCGCTGTCCCACTGAACATGCATCGACATAGCGCCACCATATTTTTCTACTAAATCCAATATAGCGCGATAAGTTGGGGCGTCAATTCTAGTCTTGCGCCTCATGTTGGGTTTTGGATTTGTGGTTCTATTATTAGCAAATATTTCGCCCACACCTTTGATTTCACCATTTTCAAACTGTTGCTCCAACTCTTGCATCATTGACTGAAACATATCATTATCTTCATCTTCAACATCTGCAAGACCATATTGGATATAAATTCTATGCATGTCTCCTTGGCCGCCAAAAGGGATATATCTTTGCTTCATAACTTTCGAAAAATTCTTTCTAGAAAACTCACTCATTGACCCAAGTCCAGCCCATTTCACGCCATTCCGGTTCATCCAAGTTAGTTGCTCGATGGGGCTTTGTGACATCGGATGCATATGCACATCAGCAATAACTATGTCAGATTCATCTAAAGATCCAATATCAACACTACCGCTTGGTAATCCAGGCATGGATATGCCCCATTTTTTAGCAAATTCTTCAGCGGTTAAAAAACCATCACCATTAAAATCGATTTTATTAAAAATAAATTCTGGCTTCTCCCACTCGTCAAAACTAACCTTTCTATCGCCATTACTGTCTCTTTTACTAACTGCCATATTTGGATTTTTGGCCCAAACTGCTGAAGAGAAAGCGATACCTAAACCGACTGCCAGGCTTACTAATAAATTAATTATTGGTTTTTTATGCACTCTCACCCCTTAAGAAAACAATTGAACCTTGATTGTACCTTGTAGTGCATATTGGAATATTAAAAAATATCGGAAATTATTAAAATGACGTGTTTTTACTTAAAAACACAAAATATGGCTATTTTTAGATACAAAACCACCTAAAATTGATATAAATATACTATTTTTATTAAAATAGTGGTGTTTATTTGATAAATTTACTAAAAAATATCAATTTATTACAAAAAAATGTAGTTTTTAAGTGTTAATTCGTAAAATTTTCTAAATTTTAAGTTAAAAATGTTATTTTATTGATTTTAAAATGGTGATTTTTTTGCCAAAATCGAGGCGCAAGGAATTTGAAAGAATAGGGGTTTATATAATAAAAAACGATTGTTCTTGAAGATTACGACAACAAAAACCTAAGTGTATAAATCATACATATGGTTTTGAGTACGGAAACTGACGCAGCAATCAGGGAAAATTAACCCTTAAAACTGTATGCCTTCAATTTCAGCAATCGTATGAATATCCTTATCGCCACGCCCTGAAAGGTTGATAATAATATGTTTATCTTTGTCTAATGTTTGAGCAAGCTTAATGCCGTAAGCTACGGCGTGAGAAGATTCTAGTGCTGGCAAAATTCCTTCAACTTTAGTTAGCGTGTGAAATGCATCAAGCGCTTCTTCGTCGGTAATGGCTACGTATTGTGCACGGCCTGAATCTTTTAAGTAGGCATGTTCTGGTCCAACACCCGGATAATCTAAACCAGCAGAAATAGAATGGCCTTCAATAATTTGACCATTATCATCTTCCATTAAATAAGTTCTATTGCCGTGAAGTACACCTATATTACCTGCGCACAAAGGTGCGGCGTGCGCTGTCGGACCTTTATCAAGGCCATGCCCTGCTGCCTCGACGCCATAAATTTCAACCGACTCATCGTCAATAAACTCGTGAAATAGTCCAATAGCATTCGAGCCGCCGCCCACACAAGCTACTAACGCGTCTGGCAAACCGCCAACTTGATCAGCAAATTGCGCTTTAGCCTCTTTGCCAATAATTGACTGAAAATCACGCACCATCATTGGATAAGGATGTGGACCTGCTACAGTACCAATAATATAAAACGTATTGTCAATATTCGTTACCCAATCTCGCATAGCTTCATTGAGTGCGTCTTTCAAGGTTTTTGAGCCCGAAGATACCGGGACAACCGTTGCACCCAGCAGCTTCATTCTAAAAACATTTAAAGCCTGACGAGCCACGTCAACCTCGCCCATATAAACCACACACTCTAGCCCTAAACGCGCCGCAACAGTTGCGGTTGCAACGCCGTGCTGACCTGCGCCCGTCTCAGCAATAATGCGGGTTTTGCCAAGACGTTTGGCCAGCAATGCTTGACCAATGGTGTTGTTAACTTTGTGAGCACCCGTATGATTTAAGTCTTCTCGCTTTAAATGTATCTGCGCACCTCCTAAGTGCTTACTTAAATTTTGCGCATGATACAGTGGTGTTGAACGACCTACATAATGTTTTAAGTCATGTTCAAATTCAGCTAAAAATCCAGGATCATCTTTAAATTTTTCATAAGCATCCTTAAGTTCGGTAACAGCCGTAACTAATGTTTCTGGCATGAAAGACCCGCCAAATTGATCGAAATGACCATTATCGTCCGGTAAGTTGTAATTACTCATAAATTTGCCTGTGTCATAAATTGCTTGATTTTTTCAATATCTTTGATACCTTTGGCACTCTCCACGCCACTAGAAACATCAAGTGCATAGGGGTTAACTTGTTTCACTGCCTGATGGGCGGTTTCTGGATTTAGGCCGCCCGCTAAAATAATCGGCAGGTCGATCTCAACATTAGCTAATGACCAGTCAAATTGCTCGCCTGTGCCACCATAGACATTGGGATTATAGGCGTCTAATAACAAACCGCTTGCTTGCTGATAGTCTTGTGCCAATTGAGCAATATTAGTCTGCTCATTAACTCGCAAGGCCTTAATAAATGGCATGGCATATTGTTCACATGCTTGCGGGGTTTCATCGCCATGAAACTGCAGCGTATCTAATGGCACCTCGCACAACACCTCATCAATAAAATGAGAATCTGCATTGACGAACAACCCGACCCGACTGATAAACGGGGGTAGGGCTTGGATAATTTCTAACGCTTGCGCGGTTTCAACATGGCGAGGCGACTGTTCATAAAAAACCAAGCCAATGGCGTCAATCCCCAGCATGGCAGCATCACGTGCATTTTGCGCTTGAGTAAAACCACAGACCTTGATATTCATCTATTTGCCTTCTGCATCAAGTTTTGCTCTAATAGCGTCACGATCAACCCACCAATTGTCACCCACTAATTGTTCAACAGCACTCGACATTTTAGCCAAAAATACCTCTGGCTTATCAAGCTGCAGGGTTTTACGCCATAAATCAAAAGTAGACTGATCAGTCACGTGTGAATGCTCATCGGCAACTGAGGCGATCATTTGTGAGGCGAAAAAGGTTAAGTCGTCGTCTGCACCACGTCTAATAGAAACAATGTAGTGCGCGGTTGCTGCCGCATAAGCTTTAGTGTCTGCACCTTTAGGGGATTCTTCTACCAAATGTTGTAGTGTAGCCACAGTCAGCTCTGGATCAATTGGAAAGGTAATGCCCAGCCATAATGCATGACCCAATGCCTTTAAGGCCTCTGGCCCTTCAGACAAAAACATCGCATCACAGGCTTCGGTTGCAAACTCCCACAGCTCGTTTTCCTTGGCCAAATCAAAGGCTAACATAGCCTTTTCCCAAGCATCGGCACCCTTATAGCGCTCCACTTGAATGCGGGCAATTTCAAGCAAGGTATTAATGCGCTCTTCAACTGGCGTGTCTGGCGTTTGAGCAGCCAACTGCGCCTCGAAAAACGCTAGTCGAGCAACCAACTGCTCTTCATTAGCGTACATGTCTTCGCCACCTTCGGCGTCAAATATTTGTTCTTTGTTTAAATATTTTCCCATAATAATTCTCTAGTAAAAAGCCGCCTCTAATCGATCTTCCCAATTTTCAGGTGTGTCATGATAATCAGGCTTAACGTCCATACGAAAAAAACGCTCGTCCGACGCTTTTGAAACAGCTTTAAGAATATCGACCAATTGTTCGAAAGAATCCACTTGCGGATTGGCAATAATAACCTCACTGATTAACAACATAACTATTTGTGATTTAACAATAAATGCTAGGTATTTTACACCGCAACCGTTAAAAAAGGCTGTGTGATAATAAGGCTATGACACCTGGTTATTTTTTCTTTGCAGGTTTTTTAGTGGTTTTGCTGGTAGCCTTTTTAGCAGCCGACTTTTTAGGTGCGGCTTTTTTACGCTTTTTCGCTTTAGTTTTTGGCTTCAGTTTGCCAGAAATGGCTTTTTTACATTCTTCAATGGTTAAATCAGCCGGCTCCTTGTCACCAAATATTTTCTTAATGGTAATATTTTTTTGGCCATTACCACGTTTTTTGCCGTTCCAAATATAAGGGCCGAATCGACCGTTTAACACTTGAATCTCTGAATCTTCAAAGGTTTTAATGATACGCTCTGCATCAAATTTTTCTTTCGCAGCAATAAGCTCTAGTGCCGTTGGCAGGTCCACCTCTTCCGGTGTATGCTCTTTAAGCGAAACATATTTTTTACCATATTGAATGTACGGACCAAATCGACCATAGTTTGCCTTAATCACACCATAATCATCCGTTTTACCCACAGTACGTGGCATATTGAACAACTCTAGCGCCTCATTCAAGGTGATCGTTTCAATATCTAGTGTGCCCCTAAGTGCGGCGAATGTTGGCTTTTCCTCATCATCTTTATGGCCAATTTGCGCAAATGCACCATAACGACCAAATCTAACACTAACTGGCTTGCCTGACTTTGGATCTTCGCCAAGTTCACGCATGCCGTGTGTTTCTTCTCGAGAAATATCAGCGGCAGCTTCAATTTGTGCATGGAACGGATCGTAGAAATTTTTCACCACATTTTTCCAAGGCACGTTTTGGGTGGCCACCGTATCAAAGTCAGACTCTAACTTGGCAGTAAATTCATAATCAATAATATTGCTAAAGTTCTTAACTAAGAAATCATTAAGCAAATAAGCAACATTGGTTGGAAATAATTTATTTTTTTCTGCGCCCGTTATTTCACTAGGTCTAGACTCAACGATTGCATGATCATTAATTTCAATTAAATCGTATTCACGCGCAACACCCTCTCGAGTTTCTTTGGTTACGTAGTTACGATCTTGTACGGTTGACACCATAGTGGCAAATGTTGACGGTCTACCAATGCCCATTTCTTCAATTTTTTTAACTAATGAAGCCTCGGTATATCTTGGCTTGGCACGAGAAAAACTTTCTCTTGCAGCAAAACCAGCCAAGGTTAGTGCGCTACCTTCTTGTAAATCTGGCAATAATTTATCATCAGCAGATAGGTAATCATAAACTTTTAGAAAACCTGGGAAGGTTAGCACTTCGCCATTGGCCAAAAATAATTCATCGGTTGTTGAGATGCCGATTTTAATTTGTGTTTTTTGCAGTTGAGCATCGCTCATCTGCGAAGCCAGCGTGCGCTTATAAATTAAGCTGTACAATTTGGCTGTTTGCTCATCCACCCCATAAATACTTGACTTGGTTAAGTCGGTTGGTCGAATAGCCTCGTGCGCCTCTTGAGCGCCAGTATCTTTGGTTTTAAACCGTCTAACGTGATGATACTCAGTGCCAAACTCCTGGTTAATCACTTTGCCTGCGGCTTCAATGGCCGTTTCAGATAAAGTAACCGAGTCGGTTCTCATGTAGGTGATCGACCCTTCGCGATATAAATTTTGTGCAATGGTCATGGTCTGTTTAACCGAAAAGCCTAACTTCTGTGAAGCCTCTTGTTGCAATGTTGAGGTAATAAAAGGTGCTTTAGGTGCACGTTTAGATGGTTTTTTCTCAATCGAAGTAACCGTCAAATCAGCTGACAATAATTTAGTTGAAAACGCCAAGGCTTCGTCTTTGGTGGCAAAATCTTTATTCAGCTTAACATCAAGCACTTCACCACTATCATTAACCAGTTCCGCTTTAACCTTGTAAGTAGAAACGGCACTATGCTGCGTGATTTCTCTTTCTCTTTCAACCACCAAACGCATCACTGGGGACTGCACGCGCCCTGCCGAGCGAGCACCTGAAATTTTACGCCAAAGCACTGGGGAGATTTCAAACCCCACTAGTCGGTCAATAATACGGCGAGCCTGCTGTGCATCAACCAAATGATAGTCTACCGTTCTTGGTTCAACAATGGCGTTAGTAATCGCCCCCTTGGTGATTTCATGGAAGACGATTCTTGGTGTGTCTTTTGGTAGCTTTAAGGCTTCAAGCAAGTGCCAAGCAATGGCCTCACCCTCGCGATCCTCATCCGTTGCGAGATAAACTTTTTCTGCCGTTTTGACCGCTCTTCTCAGTTCAGCTACCACCTTCTTTTTGTCAGCGGTTACTTCATAAGTCGGCTCAAAGTTATTCTCAATATCGATACCCATATTTTTTTTGGGCATGTCACGAATATGACCAATACTGGATTTCACCACATAATCTTTGCCCAAAAACTTTTCAATCGTTTTTGCTTTAGCAGGGGACTCGACAATAACTAAGTTTTTAGCCATTATTGTAAAGTGCGGTTTTCATCAAGAAAAACAATAGACTCTAGCCATTGAGCGGAAATTTCACCACCAGTACTATTGCCCAATACCATCATGACTACCCATTTAAGGTCGTCTAGTTCAATTTTGGTATCACCTAGTGTCATAACTTGCTCAATAATCATTTCACGTTGGTTGGCATCAAGTTGACCAATATTTTCCATGAACAATAAAAATCCACGAGATTTAGCGCCGAGCTTTTGCTGCTCAGCTGGCGTATAAATACGCATACTAGATTGATAAATTGTGTTAAACGGCTTAATCTTTCCATCTTGTAAGGTGGCAATATTTTCTAGCCAGCTCAGAGCTTTATCAATGCCCGCTACATCAAATCCAACATCTGACAAGTGCTCCTTAAGCTCAGTGTCGTTTATTTCGTACGCGTTATTTTGCTCTGCCTCTTCAAAAAGGTAGTCAAACATATAGGTTAAAACATCGAGAATATTGTGTGTCATAATTCTTTATTTAATTAGTACGTAGCCTTGTGCATTAGTTTTTTCAATTCTGCGATTAAGCTCCAAAAGCAACAGCTCTTGCGTTACTAGTTGGGGACTTAACTTGGTTTTTTCAACCAGTTGATCCACTGTTAGGGCTTCATAGCTGAGGCATTTTAATACCTTATACCCTGTTTTGTCCATCTCTTTTGTTGATTGGGTAATTTTCTCAACCGATTTACTGCTTAGTAATTGCTGAGGAAGCTCCTCAATAATATCATTAATATCTCCCGTGAGTTTTGCACCTTGCTTGATCAATTCATGACAGCCTTCAGCTAAAGGGTTGTGAATAGAGCTTGGAATGGAAAACACTTCTTTACCTTGTTCTGCCGCCAATCTGGCGGTGATCATGGTGCCACTTTTAATGGTAGCCTCTACTACCAAACACCCCAAACTTAAGCCGCTAATCAGTCGATTCCGCCTTGGGAAGTTGCTAGCCATGGGCGATGTGCCAATAGCAAACTCTGATACCAAAGCCCCTTGCAAGGAAATTTGATGCGCCAAGGCTTTGTGCTTAGCTGGATAAATGCGGTCCAAGCCTGTGCCGCAAACAGCAATGGTTTTGCCACCTGCTTCCAATGCACCAATATGTGCTTTTGCATCAATGCCGCTAGCCATGCCCGAGGTAATGGTCAATCCAGATTTAACCAAGCCTTGTGCAAATTGCAAAGCATTTTGTTCGCCGCCTGTACTTGGATTTCGACTACCAACAATAGCAAGTTGTGGCTCGCTCAAACATAACACGTCACCTCTAACATAAAGTAACGGCGGCGGATCAGCGATGGTTTTCAATTGCTCTGGGTAGTCTTGATCAATTAAAGTAAGAATATGACAATGCTCATTTCTTTGCCAATCAAGATCGGCCTGCACCAGAGAAACATCGGCTGTCTCAAGATAATCCAGGGTTTGTTTTTTAAATAACCCCGATGCCACTCTTTGTGCATGGCTTGCTAAAAAAACTTGTTGTGGGGATTCAAACAGCTCCAGCGCCTTATAAAAAGTCTTAACCCCCAGATAGGGCGCTTTTAATAATAGTAGCCAATAAGCTAAATCCACCGATGTCGCATCCAGAATATATAATGAATGATTATTGTAGCATTTTATTTGGACAATCGCCTCATCTATATTCATCACAGATAATGCAAAGCACATTTAGTTATGGTAAAATTGCAAGATTTTATTGAGCGATATTCATTATGAAGCAAAAGAGAACCTTTCAACCGAGTGTTATTAAACGTAAACGCAAGCACGGTTTCAGATCAAGAATGAGCACTAAGGCAGGACGCGCTGTTATCAACGCACGCAGAAAGAAGGGACGTAAGCGCTTAACTGCTTAATACCAACACTGTAAATGTCTTTTAGATTAACCCGCCAATCTAAAATATTAACACCTAGTGAATATAAATCCATTTTTAATAATGGCAACATGACTAGGGGGAAATATTGGCAGGTTATGGCTGTTAAGACAGACACATCCAAGGCCAAACTCGGGCTTGCAATTTCCAAAAAAGTACATCGTTTAGCCGTTGAAAGAAACCGCTTTAAACGCATTGCACGTGAAACTTTTAGGTTACAGCAGGCTCATCTGAAAAATTGGGAGTTTGTGGTTATGGCCAAACACGCCAAATCTGCAAATAACGCAACCATTGCACAGGATTTGCTCGCATTACTTAATAAAGTGGCGGCTAAGTAATGCGTTATTTACTATTAATACCGATCAAATTCTATCAGCTGGTTATCAGCCCTTGGCTGGGATCCAATTGTCGATTCCAGCCAACTTGTTCCCAGTATGCCTATGACTGCGTTAAGATTCACGGATTCTTTAAAGGGTTTGCGTTAAGCGCAAAACGCATTGGAAAATGCCATCCGTGGCATGATGGCGGATTTGACCCAGTGCCCAAAAAATAACTTAATTCAACTAATACAAAAAAATCGATGAACAATCAAAAATTCTTTCTAATTGTCGCCATTCTTCTGAGTTTATTTTTACTAAAAGAGCAGTGGGATAGACAACATGCTGTTGACGCCAATGGCAATTTAATCTACCAGCAGCAAACGTCAAATACTGCTAGTACAGCCAATGATGATCAAAACCTAAATGTGCCAAGTGCTATTAGCACTCACTCAACCCCTGATGTGCCTGCTATCAAGAGCACAAACAATAACTCTTATATCACGGTGCAAACAGACTTGCTAACGTTAGAAATTAGTCACAAAGGTGGCACGATTACCAATGCTTGGCTTAATGACTACCCTGTTGAACTTGGTTCAGAACAAAAATTTCAATTATTAAACGATCAGTCAGGCGAATTGTTTCAGGCACAAAGTGGCTTACTGCCAAGCGCTGAAATGCCAACCCATCACTCAACTTTTAGCGCCAACCAAACACACTATCAAATGCAAGGCGACAAACTAGTTGTACCGCTAGTTTGGAAAGCAGATAACGGCACAATCGTCACCAAGAACTATCACTTTAACAAGGGCAGTTACGTGGTTAATACCGATTATCAAGTAACCAACAATACCAATAATGCGGTTGATGTTACTAGCTACACTCAACTGGTTCGCAATGAAATTGATCAATCAAATATGATGATGCCGACTTACACTGGTGGCGCCAAATATGATGATCAAGAAGTCTATGAAAAAATTGAATTTGATGAATTTAATGACCAGCCAACAACCACCTCAAAAGGTGGCTGGATGGCCATGATCCAGCACTACTTTTTTGTCGCTATGATTCCAGAGGCGCAAAATACTCACAGCTACTCGGCCAAAAATAACAACGGCAAACACTTACTTACAATTGTCAATCCAGCCCAAAATATTGCCCCAGGCGCCACAGCGACACTAGCTAACAATGCACTATATATCGGCCCCAAAGAGCAAGAAATTATTGACAATCTAGCTCCCGGATTAGACAAAACAGTTGACTACGGCGTACTATTTATTATTGCTAAGCCTTTATCAGAAGTCATGCATTGGATCTATTCATTTGTCCAGTCTTGGGGTTACGCCATTATTATTCTAACGATTCTAATTAAGCTTGCTTTTTACAAATTAAGCGAAAAATCTTACCGCTCAATGGCGGGCATGCGCAAACTATCTCCAAGACTAGCCAAACTAAAAGAAACTTACGGCGACGACAAACAAAAAATGGGTCAAAAGACCATGGAGCTTTACAAAAAAGAAAAAATCAATCCAGCTGCAGGTTGTTTGCCAATTTTGGTTCAAATTCCGGTATTCATTGCATTGTACTGGGTGTTGCTGGAAATGGTTGAATTGCGCCAAACCCCTTTTTGGTACTTGCTTGATTTATCAGCGCCAGATCCATTCTATATCTTGCCATTAATTATGGGTGCGTCTATGTTTATTCAGCAAAAACTGAACCCGCCGCCACCTGATCCAATGCAAGCTAAAATTATGATGTCTTTGCCTTTTGTGTTTACTATTTTCTTCATATGGTTCCCATCAGGCCTGGTGCTTTATTGGGTGGTCAACAACATATTGTCGATTGCACAACAATGGTTTATCAATAAACGTATTAATGGCTAACATCATCACTTCGCCAGATGCTTATCAATTCTGGCGAGATGACAAACTGGCTAATATTGCAAGCAGCCTTGATGCTTGCTTGGTAGAGGTTGATAATCTTAACTGTCTAACCAATGCTGAGAAAAATCAAATTTTGCGCTTATGCAGTGCAAACAATTTCGCCCTATTTCAGACCTCTATATCTACCAATATTGAGACCAACCTAGTTCGCTTTAATCAACAATTTGGCCTACAAGAATTCGACCAACACTTGTATGTCAAAGATCAGGGCTTGGCTCACATTACCCGAACCGAACAAAGAGATCAGGCTGAGTTTATCCCTTACACTGATCGCGCAATTGGCTGGCATACTGACGGCTACTACAATCCTATTGACAATCGAATTCGGGCTTTTTCATTATTTTGCGCCAATCCAGCACTAAGTGGTGGTGAAAACCAGTGGATTGATCATCAAATCGTCTACTTACTCTTGCGAGAGCAAAATCATGATGTGGTTAAAGCGCTGTGCCACCCGCAGGCTATGAGCATTCCTCAGCATATAGTTGATGGTGAGGTTAGACGCCCAACATCAACTGGACCCATCTTTTTTATTGATGAGCTTAGTCAGCAGTTGTCAATGCGCTACACACAACGTAAAAAAAATATTGAATTTTATAATTCAACTGAAATTGTCGAAGCAGTTAAGCTTTTAGATGAGTTACTTGCAAAGCAAACACAGCATCACTTTACTCACCCCATGCAAGCAGGCCAAGGATTAATTTGTAATAATATTCTTCATACACGCCGCTCATTTATAGATGATGATAATCATCCACGACTAATGCTTAGAGGGCGCTATTTTGATCAGATACAGATGGCGTTATAATAATCACTATGATTACTAACCATCAACTGGATATCGCCACCCAGGTCCCTTCTGAAAACTTCAATCAGAGGCCAGTAGACAGCGAAATATCGCTCATTGTTATTCACAATATATCGTTGCCACCCGGGAAGTTTAACACGCCTTATATTGAAGATTTTTTCACCAATAGGCTCGATATAAATAAACACGAGTATTTCAACACACTAGCTGGTGTTAAGGTGTCTGCGCATTTACTCATTAAACGCACTGGCGAGATTATTCAATTTGTTAATTTTGATCAACGCGCATGGCATGCGGGCGAGTCAAGCTTTAACCAAGTTAAGGATTGCAACAACTATTCAATTGGCATCGAACTGGAAGGCACTGACACGCTGGACTATGAAACAACACAATATCAGGTGTTAAATCAAGTATTATCAATTCTAAAGGCTAATTATCCCATTGCCAGTATTGTGGGGCATAGTGATATTGCACCAGGGAGGAAAACAGATCCCGGCGCATCATTTAACTGGAGCAAACTAATATGAAATTATTAAACAAAGCCTATCTTAGAGCTCAGAAAATTAAGTTAATTATTTTTGATGTTGATGGCGTTCTGACCGATGGCGGGCTGTATTTTTCCGATGAAGGAATCGAACTTAAACGCTTCAATTCTCTAGATGGTCTTGGCATTAAACTGCTCAAGCAATCTGGTGTCGAGCCTGCAGTGATTAGCGCTAGAAACACGCCAAATGTTGCTCATCGAATGGGCAATCTAGGTATCGAACACTTTTATCAAGGACAAAACGACAAGCAAATTGCCTATCAGGAATTGCTTGATCAATTGTCACTTTCTCCTGATCAAGTGGCCTATGTGGGTGATGATGTGATTGATTTGCCAGTTATGCGCAACGTTGGTCTACCTATAGCTGTTGCCAATGCGCACGATCTAGTCAAAGACAATGCTTGTATCGTAACAGAGAAACTAGGGGGTCATGGTGCAGTGAGAGAAGTCTGTGATTTCATTTTAAAAGCTCAGGATAATTACGACTCAGCCATGAGTGCTTATTTGGTTTGACTAAATTTCAACAGCTTTGCTACGATACGCTGGTTGAAAAAGTTCCGGCTGGATCAGTTATCAGTTATGCTGGACTTGCCAGATTGATCAACCGCCCAAACGCCTATCGAGCGGTTGGCAGTGCCATGAATAAAAATACAAATGCACCTAAAGTGCCCTGCCACCGAGTGGTTAAATCAAATGGAGAATTGGGCGACTATGCGTTTGGTTTGGCACTAAAACAAAAACGCCTTCAAAAAGAAGGCGTTCAAGTGATAAACAATAAGATTGTTGATTTTAATAAAATCTGTCTTTAAAGTTTTTTGCCACGCATTTTAGAAATCATCTGCAACTGCGCCATTGACTCTGCAAGAGCTGCCTGTGTTGATGAGATATCCTGATCCGTATCAGCATTAGCCATCGCCTCTTCAGCTCTTTGTTTTGCCTCTAAAGCTTTAGACTCATCAAGATCATGAGCACGAATCGCCGTATCCGAAAAGATAGTAACAACCGAAGGCTGCACTTCAACAATGCCACCAGACACATAGATTGACTCCATGCCTTGTTCAGTTTCAACACGCACTTCACCAGGTCGTAGCGTTGATAGTAGTGGTAAATGCTGGGGGTAAATACCCAGCTCACCATTACTACCAGGCGCGAATACACACTTCACTTCACCGGAGTAAAGTGACTCTGTAGCACTAACGATATCAACCTGAATCATTGGCATTTACGCTTTCTCCGCAGCTCTTTCACGAACTTCTTCAATAGAGCCTGTCATATAGAATGCCTGCTCTGGAATATCGTCAAGCTCACCATTAAGAATTGCTTGGAAACCAGATAGTGTATCTTTAAGCGATACATACTTACCAGGCGATCCTGTAAATACTTCAGCAACAAAGAATGGCTGAGATAAGAAACGCTGAACTTTACGTGCACGAGATACAGCTTGCTTATCTTCTTCAGATAATTCATCCATGCCCAAAATAGCAATAATATCTTTAAGCTCTTTATAACGTTGCAATACGCCCTGTACGTTACGCGCTGTATCATAATGCTCTTGACCAACGATTAACGGATCAAGCTGACGAGAAGTTGAATCTAATGGATCTACCGCAGGGTAAATACCTAGCTCAGCTACTTGACGCGACAATACAACTGTTGCGTCTAAGTGAGCAAAGGTTGTTGCAGGAGACGGGTCAGTTAAATCATCCGCCGGTACGTATACCGCCTGAATTGAAGTAATTGAACCTGTCTTCGTTGAAGTAATACGCTCTTGTAATGCGCCCATTTCAGATGCTAGAGTTGGCTGGTAACCTACCGCTGAAGGCATACGACCTAATAGTGCTGATACTTCTGTACCCGCAAGCGTGTAACGATAAATGTTATCAATAAATAACAATACGTCACGACCTTCATCACGGAAAGCTTCAGCCATTGTTAAGCCAGTTAATGCAACACGTAGTCTGTTTCCAGGAGGCTCATTCATTTGACCGTAAACTAGTGACACCTTGTCTAATACGTTTGATTCTTTCATTTCGTGATAGAAGTCGTTACCCTCACGAGTACGCTCACCAACACCAGCAAATACAGAGTAACCTGAGTGCTCAATTGCAATATTACGAATAAGCTCCATCATGTTTACCGTCTTACCAACACCGGCACCACCAAATAAACCAACTTTACCACCTTTTGCAAATGGACAAACTAAGTCGATTACTTTAATACCTGTTTCTAATAGTTCTGCAGCAGGAGCCAACTCATCATAAGCAGGTGCAGCACGGTGAATGGCGCTTCTTGACTCTTCACCAATCTCGCCGGCATTATCAATTGGGTCACCCAATACGTTCATAATACGACCAAGTGTCTTTGTGCCAACCGGAACCTGGATAGGTGCACCTGTATTTGTTACTTCAATGCCGCGCTTAAGCCCTTCAGAACCACCCATTGCAATTGCACGAACTGTATTGTCACCCAATTGCTGTTGTACTTCTAAGGTAAGACCTGTTTCAGTAACAGTTAAGGCATCATAAATGTTTGGAATGCTGTCTGAAGGAAACTCGACATCAATAACCGCTCCAATAATTTGTGTAATTTTTCCGCTGCTCATTTTGCTTTTCCTTTTTATAAATCTCTATTTTTTAATTTTATACTGCTGCCGCACCACTCACGATTTCTGAAATCTCTTGAGTAATTGCCGCTTGTCTTGCTTTGTTATAAACCAATTCAAGTTCATCAACCATATCACCTGCATTGTCTGTTGCACTCTTCATTGCAATCATTCTTGAAGATTGTTCACAAGCAATATTTTCGACCAACCCTTGATAAACAATGGCTTCAATGTATCTAACCAATAGGGCGCTTAATGCTTCTTCTGCATCAGGCTCATAAATGTAATCCCAACGATGATCCATACCTTCGGCGTCTGATGCAACCATTGGTATCAATTGTGCCGTTGTTGGCACCTGAGTCATGGTGTTTTCAAATTTATTGTAAGCTACGGATAATTGCTGAATTTCACCATTATCATAAGCGTCTAACATCACCTTAACTGTACCTAACAAATCGTCGAAATGTGGCGCGTCACCCAAATCAGTTAAGACTGATTTAATGCCCAAGCCGGAATTCTTGAAGAATGAGGTTGATTTTTTACCAATTGTACAAATGTCAACCTCGATACCTTTGGCCTGATAATCAGCTACATCTTTTAACAAACTTCTAAATAGATTGGTATTTAGACCGCCACACAAGCCTCTGTCACTGGAGATGATAATAATGCCAACTCGCTTAACCTCACCCGCCTCTTTCATATAAGGGTGTTCAAACTCAGGGTGGGCATTAGCCAAATGACCAATTACCTTAGTAATTTTTTCAGAATATGGGCGTGAAGCCTCCATTCTGTCTTGGGCTTTTTTCATCTTAGAAGCAGCAACCATTTCCATGGCTGACGTGATCTTTTGAGTATTTTTAATACTCGCGATTTGTGTTCTAATTTCCTTGCCTGCTGCCATTCTCGGTGCCCTATTTAGTTTCTGGTTCCACTAATCTTTATCAACTTACCAAGTATGGTTAGCCTTGAAGTCATCAATTGCTGCTTGCAGTTGGCCTGCAACATCGTCGTTGTAATCACCCGATGCGTTAATACTGTCCATTAAGTCTGCTTGATTTGACTTCATGTAGTTTAATAATGCTTCTTCAAAGTCTACAACCTTATTTGCTTCAATATCATCTAGTGAGCCTGAGTTAGCAGCAAACAATGAAGTTGCCAATTCTGCTACTGATAATGGCGCATACTGCTTTTGCTTCATTAGCTCTGTTACGCGCTGACCACGATCAATTTGCGCTTTAGTCTCAGCATCAAGATCTGATGCGAACTGAGCAAATGCCTGTAGTTCGCGGTATTGAGCCAAGTCAAGACGAATACCACCACCTAACTTCTTAATAATGTTTGTTTGTGCAGCGCCACCAACACGCGACACTGACAAACCCGCATTAATCGCAGGACGTACACCCGCATTAAACAAGTCAGTTTCTAAGAAAATTTGACCATCTGTAATTGAGATTACGTTTGTTGGTACAAAGGCAGATACGTCACCGCCCTGTGTTTCAATAATTGGCAAGGCCGTTAATGAACCCGTCTGACCCTTAACTTCGCCGTTTGTCATCATTTCAACGTAATCGGCATTCACACGTGATGCACGCTCTAATAAACGAGAGTGCAAGTAGAATACGTCACCTGGGTAGGCTTCACGTCCTGGTGGGCGCTTAAGTAATAACGATACTTCACGGTAAGCCCAAGCCTGTTTTGTTAAATCATCGTAAACGATTAATGCATCTTCGCCGCGATCACGGAAGTACTCAGCCATTGAACAACCTGCATAAGGCGCAATATATTGTAGTGCTGGAGATGATGCTGCACCTGCACTAACAATGATTGTATTTTCTAATGCACCGTGCTCCTCAAGCTTACGAACCACTGCTGCTACTGATGAATCCTTTTGACCGATAGCAACGTAAACACAACGAATGCCTGTGTCTTTTTGGTTAATAATGGCATCGATAGCAACGGCTGTTTTACCTGTTTGACGATCACCAATGATTAGCTCACGTTGGCCACGACCAACTGGCACCATCGCATCAATCGCCTTAACACCTGTTTGAATTGGCTGATCAACTGATTTACGCTCAATTACACCTGGAGCCATTACTTCTAGTGGCAACGAATCAGTTGTATCAATTGCGCCTTTGCCATCAATTGGCTGACCTAGTGGATTAACAACACGACCAAGCATTGCTTCACCAACTGGCACCTCTACTAGTTTGTTAGTACACTTAACAGTATCGCCTTCAGAAAGGTGAAGGTAATCACCTAATACAACCGCACCAACTGAATCTTGCTCCAAGTTAAGCGCCATACCAAATGTGTTATTTGGAAATTCAAGCATTTCACCAAATTGTGCGTCAGCTAGACCATGGATTCGAACAATACCATCACTAACACTAACCACAGTACCTTCTGTACGTGCTTCTGCAGCGAAGTCAAAGCCTTCTATTTGTTTTTTAATTAAATCACTAATTTCACTGGCGTTTAATTGCATAAATCTTCCTTTTATATAAATTTATAATTAATGTGTTGTTAGACGTAAGCTTAACTCATCAGTACGAGCTTTGATTGATAAATCAATCACTTTGTCCCCTAGTTTAATAATCAGACCGCCAACAAGCGACTCATCAATAGTTGTTTCAATGCTAACTGAAGCGTTATATTTAGCACTTAAATCTGCAACAATGTTTTTTTCTTCTGCGGCGGTCAGTTTGTAAGCGCTAATCACCTGAAATGCTTTTGCATCATCAAACGCATTAGCTTGGTCTTCAAACAAAGCAAAAATACTTGGCAATGCTTGCGTACGGCCATTATCTAGCACTAATGACAAGAATTCATTTTCCTTGTTATTAAGTTTGCGATCAATAACACTGGCAACCAGCTGCTGAATCGTGGCGCTTTTTTCTTGCTTAGAAGCGCTTGGTGATTCAATATATGCCTGCATTTGAGCATCAGCTATCACTGAGGTAGCCGCTTCTAATACAACCTTCCAATCTTGATGAGATTTGTCTTGCTGTGCAATTTCAAAAATTGCATTAGCATAAGGTTTGGCGATAGTTACGAGTTCCATAATCTAAAGTTAGAGTGTTTGAGACAATTTGGTTAACATGGCCTTGTGGGCCTTGCCGTCTACTTCTTTCGATAATACAGCACTAACGCCTTGCATGACTAAGTCAGAAACTTGCTCTTGCAATTCATTACGCACACGAACTTTATCTTGCTCTAGTTCAGCAGCTGCAGCAGACTTAACTTTTTCTGCCGCCTGAATTGCATCATCTTTAGCTTCTTCAACCATTGACGATGCCTGTTTTGAAGCGTTGGCAATAATTTCTGCCGCCTGATCTTTAGATTGGCTAATTAACTCTTGCGCTCTTTGCTCAGCTTCTGCTTGTTCAGATAACCCGCGTTCTGCTGCTAACAAGCCACCTTCGATGCGCTTTTGACGCTCTTCCATGGCTGCAATTAGCGGCGGCCAAACATACTGCTTGACCATATAGATAAAAATGAAAAATGCAATTGATTGTCCAATTAATGTAGCATTTATATTCATGAGGACTTACCTTCTACTTAAGAATTAAAAAACGTTAAAAACTTATGCTACAGCGAATAGTACGTATAGACCTAGACCAACAGCAATCATTGGTACCGCATCTACAAGACCCATGAAAATAAAGAACTGAGTTCTTAACATTGGAATTAACTCTGGCTGACGTGCTGCACCTTCTAGTACTTTAGCACCCAATAGACCAATACCAATCGCTGCACCTAATGCACCCATACCCATCATGATGCTTCCTGCAACATACAAAATTGCGCTTTCCATTACCATATCATTTCTCCTGTGAAATTATATAAAAAAAATTAAAAATTAATGCTCTTTGTCATGAGCCATATCCATGTACACAATGGTTAGTGTCATGAAAATAAAGGCTTGTAAAGTAATAATTAAGATGTGGAACAATGCCCAGCCAATCTGTAATAAGCCACCAAACACACCAAACCCAATGCCTACGCTATACATAATAGCGATAAGAATAAAGATGATTTCACCCGCATACATGTTACCAAACAAACGCAGTGCTAATGAAATCGGCTTAGAAATTAATGCCACACCTTCAAGCAATAAGTTTGCTGGCAACAACCACTTGCCAAATGGGTGGAACAACAATTCTGATAAGAATCCGCCCAAGCCTTTATGCTTAATGCTGTAATATAAAATCAGTACAAAAATAGATAATGCCATGCCAAAAGTAATATTTGGATCCGTTGATGGCACCACTTTAAAGAAGGCAGCGTGTGGATCTCCGCCCATGGCACCGACAGTAACAGCTGCCAATTGTGGCAACCAATCAACGGCAATAAGATCCATAAAGTTCATCAAGAAAATCCAGGCAAAAATGGTTAATGCCATTGGTGCTACTAATTTATTCTTGTGTTTGAAAGAATCACGAACACTGAAATCAATAAACTCAATCATCATTTCAATGAAGTTTTGAAAACCTGATGGTACGCCTGTTGCTGGTTTTTTTACGGCAGAACGAAATACAAAATAAAACACCAGTCCAGTCACTAACGACCAGAACATTGAATCTACATTAACTGACCAGAATCCCATTGCCTGTGCTTCTGCTGCTGTATGAGCAAATTGCCACTGACCATCAACTTGACCATAGGTCAGGTTCTGTAAATGGTGCTTAATATATTCTGAAGATGTTATTGTTTCAACTGACATTGTTTGTAAAAAGCAAAACCCAAATTAATAATAAAAAAACTCAATATAACGCTCAATGGATCAAAATGCTGCATGGCTAAAACCAACACAATACCGATTAACAAAAGCCTTTCTATTAATGAAATCCTTGCTAAGTTAACCACTTGCTTCGGTTCCACAATATTCTTATGCTCAAGCTGTTGCATTCGCCAATAAAGCAGGCCTTGATTTAATATTGCAATCAAAATGCCAACAACGTATTCCATAGAGCGCATATTATATACTAGCAAATATCGTTTTTCCAACGAAAATAACTGACTATTTTTCTTTTTTTTCACGAGCTTTATTTTTAGTTGGCAAACCGCACTTGACAAAACGATTGAGACTCTCAATAATGGCTCTGTTTTGAACTAAAAACTATTGAGGAGAATTGCCATGGCACACGTTGTTGTGATAGGTGCAAGTACGGGCGGACTGCCTTTTGCTTACGATATTAAGAAAACTCTAGGCAAAAGCCATAAAGTTACCGTTATTTCTAACAATCCAAATTTTAACTTTATTCCATCCAACCCATGGTTGGCAGTTGGCTGGAGAAGTGAAGATGACATTAGCTTTGAGCTGGCGCCTCGATTAAAGCGCAAAGATATTAATCTCATTGTTGGTGAAGCCACCGAAATTAAACCAGATGACAATCAAGTTATGGTGAATGATCAGGTAGTTGATTATGATTATCTGGTGCTTGCAACCGGTCCCAAATTAGCCTTTGATGAGGTTGAAGGATTAGGTCCTGACGGCTACAGTGTTTCAATTTGCACAACTGCCCATGCCAAGATTGCCTCGAACGAATGGGAGGCGTTTTGTAAAAATGGCGGCGGCCCAATTGTTGTTGGTGCGGTGCAAGGTGCTTCTTGTTTTGGTCCTGCTTATGAATTTGCCACAATCATGGATACTGATCTTAAAAAGCGCGGTATTCGAGACAAATGCCCAATAACTTTTGTCACAGCTGAACCTTACATTGGTCATTTGGGCTTAGGCGGGGTTGGCGATTCTAAAGGTCTGCTTGAGTCAGAATTTAGACATCGACACATTAAATGGATTACCAACGCCAAAGTTGCATCAGTGACTGCAGATACAGTTACGGTTGAGCAAGTTGATGACAACGGCGCGACCATCAAAACCCATGAGGTGACAACCAAGCACACTATGATGTTACCGGCCTTTAAAGGCGTTGATGCCGTTGCAAATTTGGCTAATGTTGATGCTGGCTACGTTAATCCGCGCGGCTTTGTTATGGTTAATGATTATCAACAATCACCCGTTAAAGACAACGTTTTTTCATTGGGTGTTAATATTGCCATTCCGCCGGTTGAAGCAACACCGGTTATGTGTGGTACGCCAAAAACAGGCTACATGATTGAATCTATGGTGACTGCGGTTGTTCACAATATTGAAGAGATGATTGCCGGCGAGAAACCGACACATCACCCAACTTGGAATGCGGTGTGTATTGCCGATATGGGTGATACAGGTGCTGCCTTTGTGGCCATGCCACAAATTCCACCTAGAAATGTCACTTGGGCCAAAAAAGGCAAAATGATGCATTTAGCTAAAATTGCCTTTGAAAAGTTCTTTATTAGAAATATGAAAACTGGCAATTCAGAGCCTGCTTATCAGAAATACATTTTTAAAATGCTGGGTATTGAGCGCTTAAAAAAGAAATAAGTTAGTTTAAAAAGTCGCTTTTGCGGCTTTTTTATTGGATTTTTTATGCCGGCTTACTACTAGCAATCATCTCTTCTGCGGCTAATCTAGCTTTGGCAGTAATAGTTGCACCACCAAGTATTCGTGCCACCTCTTCTATTCTCTGTGCATCAGAAAGCCGCTCAACAATTGTTTGCACATTGTCTTGTTGTTGCACTTTACGCACCTGCAGATGCTGATGACCAAACGCCGCCACTTGCGCCAAATGGGTGATGCAAATAATTTGATAGTTACCAGCCAAATCTTGCAGTTTTTGTCCAACCACTTCGGCAACCGCACCACTAATGCCAACATCAACTTCATCAAAGATTAAGGTCGGTGTATATTCACTATCACTACTCACTACTGAGATCGCTAGAGATATGCGTGACAACTCACCGCCCGAAGCCACTTTTTTAAGTGGTCCAAACGATTGACCCATATTAGTTTTAACCAAAAAATCAATACTTTCATTACCGTTTAAATGTACGCCGTCAAGCTTTTGATTTGTTGCCGCTTTAAATTCACTGCCCGGCATGCCTAATATTTGCATGGATTCAGTCACGAGCTTTGATAGCTCTTGTGCTTTCTTAACTCTGGCCTTACTTAAACTTTGTGCTTTAAGTTGGTAACGGTCATTAATAGCCGCCAACTGCTGACCCATCTCTTCAATAGAATTTGCGCCGCCACCAATCTCACCCAGCTTTTGCTCAATCTGGTCACGCACTACTAACAACTCTTCAATCTGGCAATTATGCTTTCTACCCAAACCATACAATTCAGAAATCCGTTCTTCCATCTCTTGGGAGTCTTGCTCATTGGTTGAGAGTTTACTTAAATATTGTGTCAACTCATAGACCGCTTCTTGAGTTTGCACTTGTGCTGAATTAATTAGTTCAAATCCTATTTGTAGTTTTTCATCCATCTCCAGAGCTTCAGAGAGTGTGGCGCTTAATGATAATAACTGCGCATTCGCTCCCGAATCAGCCTCTAATTGGGATAATACACCAGAGGTTTTTTCAGTAATTGCCTGGGCATTGGCACTAATTTTAAAATCGGCTTCAATACTATTTAACTCTTCTTGGTTAAGCATCGCCTCATCCAACTCTTTGAGTTGGTGCGTGTAAAGCGCTTGTTGTTGCTCAATAATATCTTGATTATTACTTAATTGATCAATCTTATCAGCCAGCGTTTTATACTCCCTAACAATACTGTTAAGCACCTCTTTATCGGCTTCTAGCTGGGCAAATCCATCCAGCAATTGTAATTGTTGATCAGGGCGTAATAACAACTGATGCTCATTTTGACCATGCATGTCAATCAGCAAATCACCTAACGATCTAACAATTGATAATGGCACGCTGCTACCATTAATAAAAGCTTTGGAGCGGCCATCACTAGTAATGACTCGGCGCAAAATACACTCGCCTTCATCTTCTAATGAATGCTGCACCAAAAAATCCTGAACCACTTGATTTTGTTCTACCAAAAAAGCAGCACTAATGTCCGCTTTGTCCTTGTCATAACGCACTAAATTTGAATCAGCACGAACGCCTAATGCTAAACTAAGCGCCTGTAATAAAATAGATTTTCCCGCGCCTGTTTCACCCGTAACCGCACTCATGCCAGGCTCAAAAGATAAGTCTAGCTTTTCAACAACGGCTAAATTTTTAACAGATAACTGCGATAACATACTTCAACAAGGCTTATGACAGCTTAGATCCCCAATGCAATTTTGAACGAATAATTTCAAAATAATCATAGTCTTTTGGATGCAGCAAATGAATAAAGCTGCCGTGCTGGCGCAAGCGAACCTCCTGACCTGGTGAGACTGGGAATGTGTTTTGTCCGTCAATATGCACACTAACCCCTTCACTGGCATCATTAATACGCACGATCACCTCACTATCGCCTGGAATTAATAAAGGGCGGTGGCTCATGGTATGCGGGCAAATAGATACCAAGCCAATCGCATTAACACCTGGATGCATAATTGGGCCACCGCTTGACAATGCATACGCCGTAGACCCTGTTGGCGTAGTAACAATCAAGCCATCAGCGCGCTGATTATTGACAAATTTGCCATCAATATAAACATCAAACTCAATCATCTTTAAGGCGTCTTGTCGATTAATAACTGCATCATTAAGTGCCACGCTTTGATGAACAACTTCACCGTCTTGCTCAATAGAGCAATCCAGCAAACAACGCTCTTCTTTGGTGAACTCTCCTGACAACACTTTAGAGACAATGCTGAACATTTTATCAACCGAAACGTCAGCTAAAAAACCAAGGCGTCCTAAGTTAATGCCCAATATTGGAATGTTGTCATCAACAAATGTGCGCGCAGTATTCAAAATAGAGCCATCACCGCCCACCACAATAATTAAATCTGCCTGCTCTTCAATAATAGCAATACCTTTAACAACAACAATGCCTTGCTTTTGTAAAAAAGCACGCAACTCCTCTGCCGTGCCTTCACTCACAGAGTCAAACGGTTTGCTGATGATGCCAATTGTATTAAACATTTTTCTTAATCACTCGAGGTTGAATTCTTTAAAATAGCCATTATATAACCAACTACAAATATACATTAATTGGACAACAAGATGACAAAAAAGCAAGCGCAAGAAGAAACCGTTGAAAAAATTGAAGATGAGCAGGTTGAATCTGCTGAACAGGAGGCACCTGAAGACGATCTACAAACCCAATTAGAAGCGGCTCAGCAATCTGCTAAAGACAATTGGGACAAAGTTGTCCGAGCCCAAGCTGAAATGGAAAATCTTAAACGTCGCAACGCTAAAGATCTCGAAAATGCTCACAAATTTGCCTTAGACGGCTTTGTAAAAGCCTTGCTTGAAGTTAAAGATTCGTTGACCATGGGCATCAAAACCGCCAAAGATGACAACGCTTCTGTTGAAAGTATCACCGAAGGCTTAGAAATGACAGACAAGGTTTTCATCTCAACCATGGAAAAATTTGGCGTTGAGCTACTTGACCCAACCGGCGAAACATTCAACCCAGAATTTCATGAGGCCGTCACCATGATCCCAATGCCAGATAAAGAATCTAACTCGGTATTAGAAGTCGTGCAACACGGATTTACTTTAAATGGTCGTTTAGTACGTCCAGCAATGGTGGTGGTAGTTCAGTAAGTTTTTGCCTCAGCGAGAAAATCAAGGATTTTCAAGCAAGGGTTTAACTAAAAATTTCGGAAATAACCGAAATGACCAGCCAAAACCGCTCAAAAACAACTAATTACCCGCTAAAAACCGTCTTTTTAGGTGTTTTTCAGCTCTTTAGTAATTAAAAATACCAAAATTTCGGAAATTTTAACAATAGGTCGATATTTGCCTTAGATTGTAAATATCACATCTCTATGATATAATTTTTGCTCAATTTTGACCTCAACACATTAAAAATGAGGCTAAATTTTTTATTAACCATTCCCAAGGAAACATTATGAAATTAATTCTTTTAGGTGCTCCAGGTGCCGGCAAAGGTACTGTTGCAAAATTACTAACTAAGCTTGACGGTTCGGTTCAAATCTCTACAGGTGACATTTTACGTGGCGCTGTTGCAGCGGGCACAGAGCTAGGCAAACAAGCACAAGCAGCAATGGCTGCCGGTGACTTAGTGTCAGATGATTTAATCATGGGCATTATGGAAGAACGCTTAAAGGAAGACGATTGTAAGAATGGCTACCTATTAGACGGCTTCCCACGCACAATTCCACAAGCTGAAGCTTTAAAAGCGCTACTTGAGAAAATGGGCGAAAAATTAGATGCAGCGGTTGAAATCGACGTTCCACGTGATGTGATTCTTGATCGTTTAACCACACGTCGTACGTGTGAAAGCTGTGGCGCAATTTACAACACTAAGTCAAACCCAACTAAGGTTGAGGGCGTGTGTGACAAGTGTGGCGGTCCAGCGGTTCAGCGTGAGGACGAAACAGAAGAAGCAATCAACAATCGTTTAAATGTATACAACGACCAAACTGCGCCATTAGTTGGTTTCTATGAAAACGAGGGCCTGTTGCTTAGCGTAGATGCAACGTCATCTCAAGCGGTTATTGATGCTATTACTGCAAAAATTGGCTAATATTTTGACCGCTATTTAATAGCAAACAGGCAAAATAAACCCAAAACCCTAAGTGTGTATACACTTGGGGTTTTTTATTGTTTGTTTTAAAACGCGACATGACTTATAATTCACTTACTTATTTTGAGGAGAGATTTGTGAAACGTTTTTTATCGTCTTTATTTTTACTTGTTTGTTCAACGTTTGCTCAAGCCCAAGGCGAGCTGCTTCCAGCAGATAAGGCCTTTGCTTTTAAAGCTAAAGTTGTTAATAACGACATTGTGCTTGACTGGAATATTGCCCAAGGCTATTACCTCTATAAAGAAAAAATCAACATATCGAGTGATTTCTCCAAACAGTTGGGCGTGGCCAAATTTCCACCAGCAAAAATCAAAAATGATGAATTTTTTGGAAAAGTTGGTATTTACAGAAATTCAGCAACTGTCAAAATTCCAGTTTTAGAGGGTAGTGCGGACTCTCTATTGCTTAATGTTACTTTTCAGGGGTGTGCTGATTTAGGCGTGTGCTACCCACCTATTACTAAGGCAGTCGCCTTAGACATTAGCGCACTGAAAAAACCATCCTTAGTTGACAATGCATTTGACATGCTTTCTCAAGCTAAAAAAAGCGCGCAATCCGTGGTTGAAAAAATCACCCCTATCTCTGATGAGCCACTGCCAGCCGATGAAGCGTTTGCTTTTTCAGCCCATGTTTTTGATGCTAATACGCTGCTAGTTGCTTGGGATATTCATCCTGAGTATTATTTATATCACGATAAATTCTTTATTGATACCAAAGGTGCGGAAATTGGCAAGGTTGACTTTCCTAAAGGCAAAATTAAAGATGACCCTTTATTTGGCAAGGTTCAAATTCACAAAAATAGACTGGAGCTTGAAGTGCCTCTGCGCAATATCACCAGTCAAAATATCACCTTTACAGCAAAATATCAAGGCTGTTGGACGGGTGGAATTTGTTACCCGCCACAAGAAAAAAATGTTGACTTGGTGCTGCCCATTCAAGGAAAAAGTGATGCGCCAATCAGCACACCTAAACCTGTGGCTAGTACACAAACAGCTGATTTAAACGAAACCGATCAAATTGCCGCCTTATTGCAACAAGATAATATTTTTTGGGTACTATTAAGTTTCTTTGGCTTTGGCTTACTATTGTCATTAACCCCTTGTGTGTTTCCAATGATTCCAATTCTGTCGGGCATTATTGTCGGGCAAAAAGGCGAAATAACCACTCGAAAAGCGCTAATCATGTCAATCGTATTTGTATTGGCCATGAGTGTAACCTATTCAATGGCAGGCGTTTTAGCTGGCTATTTTGGCGAGAATCTACAGGTATTATTCCAAACACCTTGGGTACTGGTAGTATTTAGCTTGGTATTTGTTGCATTGGCTTTCTCTATGTTTGGCTATTATGAAATTCAACTGCCGGCCGGTTTACAAGCCAAAATTGCCAATATGAGTAACAAACAAGAAGGTGGGCATTTAGTTGGCGTTGCCATTATGGGCTTTTTATCTGCTTTGATTGTCGGCCCTTGTGTTGCACCACCGCTAGCTGGCGCACTGATTTATATCGGTCAAACCGGCGATGCATTATTGGGCGGATTATCTTTGTTTGTTATGAGTCTTGGTATGGGTGCACCACTAATTCTTATTGGCGCCGGCGTATCTAAATTACCACGCGCTGGTGGCTGGATGGATAATGTTAAATATATCTTTGGTATTCTAATGTTAGCTGTTGCTATCTGGTTAATTGAACGAATTATTCCATCAATTGCCTCTTTGGCACTTTGGGCTGCTTTGTTAAGTATTGCACCGATTGCCATGGGTGTATTAAATAAACTGACTGATACGCCAAATGCTTGGAATAGAATCTTTAAGGCTATTGGCTTGTTAATTATGTTCTATGGTATTTTACTTTGGGGCTTGGTGGCTCGCGGCGGTGGCGACATGCTAGCGCCACTGGCTGGCTGGGGCGCTTCTAGCGCCCAAACAGCACAGGCTCATGTGCAGTTTGAAAAAATAAAAAGCATTGAAGACCTAGATAAAGCCTTGGCTCGTGGACAAAAGAATAATCAGGTGGTGATGCTTGATTTCTATGCTGATTGGTGCATCTCATGCAAAGAATTAGAACGCTTTGTGTTTTCAAATGACAGTGTGGTTGCAGCAATGAAAAACACCATTGCTTTACAAGCTGATGTAACTGCCAATGATGCCACCGACAAAGCACTCATGGCTAAATTTAATATTATTGGACCACCAGGAATATTATTTTTCAAAGATGGTGTTGAGCATCGTGCCCAGCGAATTGTGGGCGAAATCAACGCCCAAGGTTATTTAGACCACCTTAACAAGGTCAAATAAGCACAAAACTTAGTCGCTAAAAGTCGTTCAAAGCCCACTAACATGCATGATGTTGGTGGTAAAATCAGCTTTATTTGAAGTTTATTAATTGCTGTTATGGATATCTTGCTACTCAATGGCCCTAACCTAAACATGCTTGGCACTCGTGAGCCTGATCATTATGGCGCTCAAACGCTTGATGACATTGTCAACAACTTAACGCAACTAGCGGCAGAGGCAGGCTTAAGCTTGGCGCATCATCAAGATAATTCTGAAGTAGGCTTGATTGACAAAATTCATGAGGCAAGTAGCAATTCAACTCAATATATTATTATCAATCCTGCGGCATTTACACACACATCCGTTGCACTGCGTGACGCAATGTTAGCCGTGGGTATTGAATTCACCGAGATACACCTATCTAATGTCTATAAGCGCGAAGACTTTAGAAAGCAATCTTATTTTTCAGATATTGCACAAGGGGTAATTTCTGGCTTTGGCGCCCAAGGCTATGAATTTGCACTCAGTGCCGCTATTAAACACATTAAATCAAAGGGGTAAAAAATGGATATTCGTAAAGTAAAAAAACTCATGGAATTGCTAGAGCAGTCTGGCATGGCAGAAATCGAAATTGTTGAAGGCGAAGAGTCAGTTCGCATCTCTCGTTATGGTGATGCGCCGGTAGCAGCCGCACCTATGCAAATGGCTGCGCCAGCGCCTGTGGCTGCCGCACCAGCATCAATGACAGCTGAAGTGCCTGCTGCGACAGCAACAACGGTTGACGGCCATCCAATTACCTCGCCAATGGTTGGCACTTTTTATACATCAGCCTCACCAACTTCTGATGCCTTTGTTGCTATCGGCCAACATGTTAATCAAGGCGACACAATTTGTATCGTTGAAGCCATGAAAATTATGAACCAAATCGAAGCAGACCAATCAGGCACAGTGACTGAGATTTTATGCAAAGATGGTGATGCAGTTGAATTTGGTCAAACGCTTGTTGTTATCCAATGATTGCTTTAAATAAAATTCAAAAAGTTCTAATTGCCAATCGTGGTGAGATTGCACTTAGAATTTTAAGAGCCTGTAAAGAACTAGGCATCAAAACCGTTGCAGTTTACTCAACAGCGGATAAAGATCTTAAACATGTACGCCTTGCCGATGAAGCAGTATGTATTGGCCCACACCCTTCAACTGATAGCTATCTCAACATTCCAGCACTAATTGCAGCAGCCGAAGTAACCCATGCTGATGCGATTCACCCAGGCTATGGATTCTTATCAGAGAGCGCTGACTTTTCACAGCGTGTTGAAGAAAGTGGCTTTATTTTTATTGGTCCTCGTGCACAAAATATTCGAGTGATGGGCGACAAGGTGGCCGCTATTGAGGCGATGCAAAAGTCTGGCGTACCTTGTGTACCTGGCTCAGATGGTGGCCTAGGTGAAGACCCAATCAGAAACATGGAAATTGCTAGAAATATCGGCTTGCCAATTATTATTAAAGCTTCTGGCGGTGGTGGCGGTCGCGGCATGCAGGTGGTAGAAAATGAATCTGATTTACTTGGCTCTATTGAATTGGCTAAGTCTGAAGGCTTGAGTTTCTTTGGCAATGCGGAAGTTTATATGGAGAAGTTTCTAACTACACCACGTCATGTTGAAATTCAAGTGCTGGCCGACGAACACGGCAATGCTGTGCACTTGGGTGAGCGTGACTGCTCAATGCAGCGTCGTCACCAAAAAGTGGTTGAAGAAGCGCCGGCACCAGGCATTACGCCAGAACTTCGCAATAAAATCGGCCAAGTGTGTGCCAATGCCTGTAAAGCGATTAACTATCGTGGCGCAGGAACTTTTGAGTTTTTATTTGAAGATAACGAATTCTACTTTATCGAAATGAACACGCGTGTGCAAGTTGAACACCCAGTTACCGAAATGATTACCGGTGTCGATATTGTACGTGAACAAATTCTAATTGCCGATGGTCAGCCATTATCTTTTTCTCAAGACGATGTTGAGATCAAAGGTCACGCGGTTGAGTGTCGAATTAATGCTGAGGATCCAAATAATTTCATGCCGTCTCCAGGCAAAATCACCCAATACCATGTTGCGGGTGGCCTAGGTGTTCGTGTGGATTCGCATGTTTATAACGGCTACACGGTACCACCTCATTACGACTCAATGATTGGCAAATTGATTACTTATGCAGATACGCGCTTAGGTGCAATCATCAAAATGCAAAACGCACTCAATGAAATGGTCATTGATGGCATTAAAACCAACATTCCTCTGCAAGCACGCATCATGGAAGACAAGGTGTTTCAACAAGGCGGCATGAACATTCACTATCTTGAAAAAATGCTGGGAGAATCTCACTAGGCATTATGATTAAAGCAGGCATTATTGGTGGCACTGGTTATACTGGTGTTGAATTACTCAGACTACTTCATAACCATGAAGCGGTTGAAGTCATTGCGATCAGCTCGCGTTCAGAAGCAGGACAATTGGTGGGCGATTTTTTTCCTTCTTTAGCAGGACAAACAGAGTTGGCATTCACCGCACCTGGGGATGCAATTTTGGATGAGTGTGACGTGGTCTTCTTTGCGACGCCACACGGTGTTGCCATGGAAACCGCTGGTAGCTTTATCAACAAAGGCATCAAAGTTATTGACCTAGGGCCAGATTTTCGCTTGCGTGATAAAGATGAATATGCGCAGTGGTACGGTCTGGAAAATTTCCAAGACGATTTACTGGCCTCTTCTGTATACGGATTGTCTGAAATCAATCGATCACAGATCAAAAATGCCGAATTAATTGGCAATCCGGGCTGCTTTCCAACGACGGTTTTATTGGCGCTTAAGCCACTCATTGAAAATGAGCTAATTGATCTGTCAAATATCATTGTTGACTCTAAAACTGGCGTAAGTGGCGCAGGCCGTGGCGCTAATCAAGCCATGCTGTTATGTGAAGCCAGCGAATCCGTCAAGGCTTATGGGGTTGGCGGTCATCGTCACTATCCAGAAATAAAACAAGAATTAAGCTTGTTGGCTGGCGGAAAATCTATTGGCCTAACCTTCGTCCCACACTTAGTGCCAATGATTCGCGGCATGGAATCCACAATTTATGTGGACTTATTAGATGCGAGTACCGATGTACAATCAGTTCTTGAAGCCGCCTATAAAGATGAACACTTTGTTACTGTACTAAGTGCGGGCGTGATACCGCAAACACGCAGTGTTAAATCCAGTAACTTCTGTCAAATTGCTGCACAACAAGCAACTGGCGGCAAATTAATAATAACCTCTGTGATTGACAATTTAATTAAAGGCGCGGCAGGGCAAGCCATACAAAACATGAACATCATGTTTGGACTTGATGAAAAATCAGGCTTGTCGTCTGTTGGTTTGCTACCTTAACTTATAGGAGACACTATGTCAGAAGTATTGGAAAAAGCCGATATTATTTTTAGTGACACTGCTGCTAATAAAGTAGCCACACTAATTACCGAAGAAAAAAACGACAACCTGCGCCTGCGCGTCTACATTACTGGTGGTGGCTGTTCAGGATTTTCGTATGGCTTTACCTTTGACGAAGAGCACAAGGAAGGCGACTCAGGTGTCGAAAATAATGGCGTTCAATTGGTAGTAGACCCAATGAGCTACCAGTATTTAATTGGTGCAACGGTTGATTATCTTGAAGATTTGCAAGGTTCGCGTTTTATTATTCACAACCCCAATGCCAAAACCACTTGTGGTTGCGGCTCATCGTTCTCTGTTTAGGTAGGCTTATGATCGAATATATTCCAGGTCTTGCAGGTGTTCCTGCCACCGAATCATCCATTTCATCTATTGATGGCGAGAACGGCATTTTGGCTTATCGAGGTTACTCCATTGAAGATTTGGCCAAAAACGCCTCTTTTGAAGAAGTGGCAATGCTGCTTAGAGATGGCGAACTTCCTAGTGAAAAAGACCTGGAGATATTTCGCTGTGTCCTACATAAGCGCTACGAGGTAAAACGCAATATTCGCGAAATGATGTGGGCTTTGCCTGCTAGCGGACATCCAATGGATGTCTTGCAAACAGCGATTGCCGCTATGGCGACTTTCTATCCAGATGCGGGCGCTAAAAACCCTGATTCAGCTTTTACTCAAAGTGCACTAACTAAAATTATTGCCAATATGAGTACATTGGTTGCAATGTGGGCTCGAATTAGTGCCGGCTACGATCCAATTCCGCCAAGCAAGAATATGCCGTATGCTAAAAATTTCTTGTACATGTCATTCGGTGAAGAGCCGGACGATGATATTGTGCAACTATTTGATGCCTGTTTAATTTTGCACGCTGAACACACCATTAACGCCAGCACCTTCTCTGCAATGGTAACCGCCTCAACCTTGGCCAACCCTTTTGCCTCTATTTCCGCAGCAGTTGGCACATTGGCAGGTTCGCTACATGGTGGCGCCAATGAAGACGTGCTTAAAATGCTTGACGAAATTGGTGATGCAAAAAATGCACGAGGCTATATTGAAAATCGCTTAAAAAATAAAGAAGTTATTTGGGGTATGGGTCATCGTGAATACAGTGTTAAAGATCCACGTGCAAAAATTTTGCAAGAAATGATTGAAGCCTATATTAAAAAATCCAATATCACCTTATCGAAGCGCTTTGAAACAGCGCTTGAAGTGGAGCGTGTGTGTGAAGAATTGCTGTCTACCAAAGGTGTTTATCCAAATGTTGATTTTTACTCTGGCATTTTATATTCAGAAATCTTTAAGATTCCTAAAGAACATTTCACACCTATTTTTGCCATGGCAAGATCGGCTGGCTGGACTGCTCACTGGCATGAGCAAGTAGGCCACAATCGAATCTTCAGGCCAACACAAATCTACACTGGTAGCGATTTCAGAGACTATCCAAAAAAATAAATTCTATGGACAACACAACACACTTTGGCTTTAAAGATGTAGCCACTGAAGACAAACAAGGCATGGTTCGAGGCGTATTTGACTCGGTTGCCAGCAAGTATGACTTAATGAATGATGTGCTTTCATTTGGTGCACATCGCCTTTGGAAGCGCTACACTATTGCCTCTTCTAACGTTAAAACAGGCGACAAAGTCTTAGACATTGCTGGCGGTACCGGCGATCTAGCCATTGAATTTCGTAAAAAAGTCGGCGACTCAGGACAGGTTATTTTGTCTGATATTAATGCCGCTATGCTTAGCGAAGGTCGAAAAAACCTGATTAACAAAGGAGTTTTTGGTGTTGATTTTGTACAGCTAAATGCGCAATACCTACCCTTTGAAGACAACACCTTTGATTGTGTTTCTATTGCCTTTGGCCTTAGGAATGTCACTGACAAAGACCAGGCGCTACGCGAAATGAATCGTATTTTAAAGCCGGGTGGCTGCTTGTTAATCTTAGAATTTTCAAAAACAGACTCTGAATTTTTGAAAAAATTCTACGACTTTTATTCATTCAATATCATGCCGAAATTAGGTGAAATTATTGCTGATGACAAAGACTCGTATCAATATTTAGCCGAGTCTATTCGTAAACACCCTGACCAGGAAACCCTTAAAGACATGGTGCTGGAAGCGGGCTTCGGATTCTGCGAATATCACAATTTGTCTGGTGGCATTGTCGCCCTACACAAAGGCATTAAGGCCTAGGTCTAACGAGCACTTATGCAACACTTTGTTCTGGAGCAGGCACTTAATTTCTTAATCCAAAATGGTGATATTAACCTCGAGCCATTAGACAAAAAAATCATTCGATTTTCACTAAAGGACTTACCGCTTGAAGTTGATTTTGTTTGCACCAATAATCGAATTTTTGTCGTCAATGATGTCAACAATGTCAGCGATGTTGATATCAAACTTACAGCCAATGTCTTTTTTGCTTTGTTTAAAGGCGAGGACTTAACCGACTTACTAAAACAAGACAAAATTATTATTCATGGCGACGTCAAAACAGCGCAACTGTTAGTGGATATACTGCAGGCAGTTGATATCGATGTTGAAGAAACATTGTCCCAATATACTGGCGACATAGTTGCCCATGAGGTGGGCAAAATAACGGGTAAATTAAAAAAAATTACACAAGAATCTAGCAACCCTTTAGAAGCCTTAAAAGACAGTGTTAGTAAATTTTTGATCAATCCAACCGTATCTAAAACCTACAAAAATAATAAGCGTTAACGTGTCAGGTCTAGCCAGATTTTTTAAAATCTCTCGAGTATTAATGCGTTATCGACTCGACTCGCTAATACTGTCAACGCCTTTATTAAAAAATCTCAAGCCTCTGGTTTATTTAATACCTTGGCATTATTTCCCTATTAAGCAATACACACGTGGCGAAAGGATTCGACTGGCGCTTGAAGAACTAGGTCCTATTTATATTAAATTTGGCCAAACGCTCTCCACCCGCCCTGATCTATTACCCGCAGACATCAGTCTAGAACTTAAAAAATTGCAAGACAGCTGCCCACCTTTTGCCACTAATGAGGCAAAAGCAATTATTGAACAATCCTTGGGCGGAAAGATTAGCGCTTTGTTTAAAACCTTTGATGATCAGCCTTTGGCCAGCGCCTCCATTGCACAAGTTCACACTGCAACAACACTGGATGGTGAGGCGGTCGTTGTTAAAGTGGTACGCCCTAATATTAATTCACTCATTATGGGGGACATTAAGTTGATGCGTAGTTTGGCCAAGCTCATGAACCGGCACCCCTTGGCGTACAAAATTAGACCTACGGAAGTGGTTGAAGAATTTGAAGCTGTCATTAACAATGAGCTCGATATGCGTATTGAGGCCAGACATTGCGACAAACTAAGGCACAATTTTAGTGATTCTGACTTGTTATATGTGCCCAAGGTTTATCACCAGCTCAGCAGCATCAATGTACTGACAACCGAACGAATCTATGGCACGCCCATTGGTGAAATTAACACCTTAAAGGCGAACAATATCGACATGAAGCGTCTAGCTGAAGAAGGGGTGGTTATCTTTTTTACCCAGGTGTTTAAACATAATTTTTTTCATGCTGATATGCATCCTGGCAATATTTTTGTTTCAGAGTCAGGCCAATACATTGGTGTTGATTTTGGCATCATGGGTACACTCAGTGAGACTGATAAGGATTTTTTAGCCGACATATTTTTAGCCTTTTTCAATCAAGATTACCAAAAAGTTGCACAGGTCTATATTGACTCTGGCTGGGTTGGCGCTCATACCGACGAACAAGCGTTCGAAGCGGCCGTACAAAAAATATGCGCCCCAATGTTTGACAAGCCCTTAGGAGAAATATCATTTGGCCAAGTATTGTTAGACTTAATTCAAGAAGCGAAGAATTTTGACATCCAAGTCCAGCCACAACTGTTATTATTAGACAAAACCTTATTAAATATTGAAGGGTTAGGCAGACAACTCTACCCAGAACTAGACTTATGGTCTACTGCCAAACCCTTTTTACAAAACTTAATGAAAGAGAGATATAGTGTGAAAAATACCTTTGAAAAATTAAAAGAAGAAGCGCCAGAATTATTAAAAGAAATTCCTGAACTGCCTGCATTGACCATTAACGCATTAAAGCAACTGGGCAAAATGAAAGACATGGGAAAACTCCAGGCACAACAAACTCAGAAAATTGTTGAACAACTCCAAGACAATGCCAGCAAACAAACCTCAGCCATTTTTGCAGGGTCATTATTGATTTTAGGCGGCGTGCTTGTAGTTAACCAGTTATGGGTAGCTGGCACAATCAGTGCAACGGTTGCACTGATTTTTTGGCTAAAATCTAGATAGCCCAACCAATCAATATTATTTAAGGTAAAATTAACGCCTTGGTATATTTGGTCGCAAAATATACGAACTAAGCTATAACACCTTGTTTTGGTGTTTTTTTTATTTTTAGGAGTACAAACATGAGTTTAACAATTAACGCAACTGTGCGTGAAGATCAAGGTAAAGGTGCGAGCCGCCGCCTACGTCACGCTGAAAAAATCCCTGCTATTATTTATGGCGCAGGCAAAGCACCAACCAACATTACCCTAGGTCTTCATGAGGTTACACACTTATTAGAAGATGAAACTTCGTACACTTCTGTACTTGACCTAATGGTTGGCAAGAAAAAAGAGGCTGTCATTATTAAAGATTTACAGCGTCACCCTGCTAAAAACATTGTGACTCATGTTGACTTCTTACGTATTAACTTAAAGCAGGCACTAGTAACCAACATTCCATTGCACTTTATTGGTGGCGATGAGAATGAAAGCGTACGTTTAGGTGCCATTGTTAATCAATTTGTTACTTCTGTGGAAGTATCTTGTTTGCCGGCTGACTTACCAACGTCAATTGATGTTGATGTGACCAACTTGGCAATGGGTGATCATATTAGCTTAACTGGTTTAGACCTACCTAAAGGCGTTACATTAACAGCACTAACTCATGGCGATATTGAAGCACACGACCAAAGTGTTGTAGCTATTCAAGAAGCTAAGATTATGGCTGAAGTTGAAGATGATGCCCCTGTTGCACCTGAAACAGAAGTGGCTGGCGACGACGCTGCTGAAGAAGACAAAGGCGGCGACGAGTAACATTTCTACATAAGACATTATGGCAATAAAACTGATTGTTGGCCTCGGAAACCCGGGTAAAGACTATCAGTCACATCGTCATAATGTTGGCTTTTGGTTTTGTGACGCGATTGCTAGTCTTTATTCTGGCACCTTTAAAAAAGAAACAAAGTTTTTAGGCGAAGTGGCGCAAGTCACCATTGCAGGAAATCCCGTTCGCCTGCTAAAACCAACAACTTTTATGAATCGCTCGGGTCAATCCATTCAAGCGTTGGCAAAATTTTATCAACTCAATGCGAGTGAAATTCTGGTAATTCATGATGAACTAGACTTAGAGGTTGGCATGGCTAAACTCAAAACCGAAGGCGGGCACGGTGGCCATAATGGCTTGCGTGATACTATCAAGGCGCTTGGCAGCAAATCATTTCATCGACTACGGTTAGGCATTGGCCATCCTGGCAACAAATCTCAGGTAGCTGACTATGTGCTTCATGCACCTAATAAAAGCGAACTCGAGCCTATTCAATCTGCCATGGTTGACGCCTTGCAAGTGATTGAAGATGTTGTACAAGGCAACACCGATAAAGCCATGAAAAACTTACATACAAAAGCTTAGCGCTAAATAATTAGGAGATAAAAATGGGATTTAAATGCGGTATTGTTGGACTGCCTAATGTTGGAAAATCAACACTATTTAATGCATTAACTCAAGCAGGTATTGAATCGGAAAACTATCCTTTTTGTACCATTGAGCCCAATGTTGGCATTGTGCCAATTAATGATCCGCGCCTAGGAAAGTTGGCTGATATAGTCAGTCCTGAAAAAATCTTACCTACAACCATGGAGTTTGTTGATATTGCCGGTTTGGTAGAAGGCGCCTCAAAAGGTGAAGGCTTGGGCAATCAATTTTTAACCAATATTCGTGAAACAGATGCGATTGTTCATGTGGTTCGCTGCTTTGAAGATGAAGATATTATTCATGTTGCCGGCAAAATATCTCCGCTTGATGACATTGAAATCATTAATACCGAGTTGGTTTTAGCTGACCTTGCAGCTGTTGAAAAACTCATGCAAAAAGCAGTTAAAAACACCAAGTCTGGGCAAAAAGACGGCATCCCTTTAAGAGAGCTATTGGAACGAATTTTGCCAGTACTGGAAGCTGGACAGAGTGTTAGAAGTTTAGATTTTGATGAAGAAGAGCTTAAGCTGCTACGCGGTTTTCAACTGCTCACCATTAAGCCTGTTTTATATGTGGCTAATGTCAGTGAAAGTGGCTTTGAAAACAACCCTCATCTTGATACTGTTCAAGCATTTGCCGCAACAGAAGGCTCTGAAGTGGTTGCCATTTGTGCAGATATTGAAGCGGAGATATCAGAATTAGAAGCTGACGAAAAGAAAGATTTTCTTGATGAAATGGGTCAAACAGAATCTGGCCTTGATCGTCTAATTCGAGCAGGCTATACACTGCTCGGTCTGCAAACTTATTTCACTGCTGGCGTTCAAGAGGTTCGAGCCTGGACTATTAATATTGGTGACAGCGCCCCTCAGGCAGCTGGGAAAATTCATGGCGACTTTGAAAAAGGCTTTATTCGTGCTGAAACAATTGCCTATGAAGACTTTATTGAATTCGGCGGAGAAAAAGGCGCCAAAGAGGCGGGGAAACTCCGCTCAGAAGGCAAGGAATACATTGTGCAAGATGGCGATGTGGTACACTTCTTATTTAATGTTTAACTCCCTTATTTAACGCACTAAAATCGTTATGAAAACTAAAAAAGACACTAAATTACTACTTATTCTTGATGGTTGGGGTCACTCAGAGACGGCCGAAAATAACGCCATTGCATTAGCAAAAACACCTGTTTGGAATAGATTTAACGAGCAATTTAAAAACTCTTTAATTCTAACCAGTGGCAAGCAGGTTGGTTTACCCGGTGAACAAATGGGCAACTCTGAAGTGGGTCATTTAAATCTTGGCGCTGGGCGCATCGTCAAACAAGACTTTACTCGCATTCATAATGAAATAAAAAACGGAGATTTTTTCAGAAACCCCGTCTTAAGAAATGCCCTTGAATATGCTAACGATAACAATAAAGCGGTTCATATTATGGGCTTGCTATCTGATGGTGGCGTTCATTCTCATGATGAGCAAATCCATGGCATGCTAGAAATGGCACACAAGCAAGGCTGCCAAGATGTATATCTACATATTTTCACTGATGGTCGTGATTGCGCACAAAAAAGTGCAAAGAAATACATTCAAACATTAGAAGATAAAATTGCTAGGCTTGGCACCGGTGAAATTGCCAGCGTGATTGGTCGATATTTCTCACTTGATCGAGACAACCGCTGGTCACGTATCCGTTGCGCCTACGAACTCATTGCTAAAGGCAAAGGAAAATATTTAGCAAAAACTGCATTAAATGCAGTTGAACAGGCTTATGAGCGCGGTGAAACGGATGAATTTATTCAGTCAACCGTGGTTAATGCGCCAACCAAAATTAACAAAGACGATGTGTTAATCTTTATGAATTACCGAGCAGATCGCGCTCGTCAAATTACCCAAGCATTTACTGATGAAGACTTTCAAGGGTTTTCACGTGGCACATTCAAACCAAGTCACTTTATTTGCCTAACTGAGTACAAAAAGAGTTTTAATTTACCCGTCGCCTATCCTGCCTCCACCCTCAACAATGTCCTGGGTGAGTATTTAGCTAATTTAGGCATGACGCAACTTAGAATTGCCGAAACTGAGAAATATGCTCATGTCACTTTCTTTTTAAATGGCGGTGTCGAGCGTCCATTTAACGGGGAAGATCGCGTACTCATTCCATCCCCAGAAGTGGCAACCTATGACTTGCAACCAGAAATGAGCGCCTTTGAATTAACCGATGAATTGGTCGAAAATATTGAAAATCAAAAATATGATTTAATCATCTGTAATTTTGCCAATACCGACATGGTGGGGCATTCTGGCAAGCTTGATGCAGCCATCAAGGCGGTAGAAGCAGTAGATGCTTGTTTAGGTATTATTTTCCAAGCGGTTAAGACTATTGACGGCGAAATACTCATTACCGCTGATCATGGCAATGCAGAACAAATGGTTAATCCAGAAACCCAAGAAGTGCATACAGCACACACCAATAATCCGGTACCGCTTATCTTTGTTAGCACCAGAGAGGCTGACATTGCAGAGCCGTGTGAGGGTGCGCTATCTGATATCGCGCCCACATTATTAACAATGATGGGCGTTGAACAACCTGCAGAAATGACAGGCAAAAGCTTACTAACTTTTAAGTAAAATAATTACAAACCATACTTTAGGAGAAAAACATGAAACAAGATTACTTTATTGCGCCATCAATTTTGGCAGCAGACTTTGCAAGACTAGGTGAGGAAGTAGACAACGTATTGCGTGATGGCGCCGATATTGTTCACTTTGACGTTATGGACAACCACTACGTACCAAATTTAACCATTGGTCCAATGGTGTGTGATGCATTAAGATCTCATGGTGTTACCGCACCAATTGATGTGCACTTAATGGTTAAGCCAGTTGACAGAATCATTCCAGATTTTGTAGCTGCTGGCGCTTCATACATCACCTTCCACCCAGAAGCTTCTGAGCACATCGACCGCTCACTTGGCATGATTCAAGAGGCAGGCTGTAAATCTGGCTTGGTATTCAATCCAGCAACACCATTACATGTGCTTGAAAATGTCATGGATAAAGTTGATATGATTTTGTTAATGTCAGTGAACCCAGGCTTTGGCGGACAATCGTTCATTCCGCAGACGCTAGAAAAATGTCGTCAAGTTCGTAAACTTATTGATGCAAGTGGCAAAGACATTCGCCTAGAAATCGACGGTGGCGTCGGCCCTGCTAACATCCGTGAAGTGGCAGAGGCTGGCGCAGATACATTTGTAGCAGGTTCAGCTATCTTTAACACAGAGGATTACAAAGCAACCATTGATTCGATGCGTGCAGAGTTAGCTAAGGCAAAATAGCTTGCATCAAACCGTGCTAATGCTTGATGCATCAACATGAATACGGTATAATTGCATTTTTCAAGGTTTTGGCTTAACAATAACTGTTTCGCAATAAACCTAAAGTTGAGTTAGGCGCTTGTATATCAAGCGCCTAACTCGTTTTAATGTATCACACAATTTGTCATGGCAATCAGGGTGCTCTTGCATAAGAGTTGATTGCTAGAAATTGTGGAAGAATGGCGCTGAAAAGGCGCCTTAACAACCCCGGAGAAATAAAAATGGCAAAAACGTCAATGAAAAAAATGCTTGAGGCAGGTGTTCACTTTGGTCACCGTTCACGCTTCTGGCACCCAAAAATGGATCAATACATCTACGGTACTCGTAACGGTGTTCATATCATTAACCTAGAAAAAACATTACCAATGTTTAACGATGTGCTTAATTTCGCATCAAAAACTGCAGCAGCAGGCGGCTCAATTCTTTTTGTTGGTACTAAACGCGCAGCAAGCGACATCATGAAAGAAGAGGCAATTCGTTGTGGCATGCCTTTCGTTAACCACCGTTGGTTAGGCGGCATGATGACAAACTACAAAACCATTAAAGCTTCAATCAAGCGTCTAAAAGACCTTGAATTCTTAGCTGAAGAAAATTTTGCTCAGTTTGGCAAAAAAGAAGCGCTAATGATGACTCGTGAAATGGAAAAATTAGAGCGTAGCTTGGGTGGTATTAAAGATCTAGGCGGCATTCCTGATGTTGTATTTGTGATCGATATTGGTCATGAGAAAAATGCCATTGCAGAATCTAAAAAATTAGGCCTTCCAATTATCGGTATTGTTGATACTAATCACAACCCTGAAGGTATTGATTACGTTGTTCCTGGTAACGACGACTCTATTAGAGCAATTAGCTATTACGCAAGAGAAGTGGCTAATGCAGTATTAGAAGCAAAAGCTGCTGCTGGCACTCAAGTTAAAAAAGCGCCTGTTGCAAAAAAAGCAGCCCCTAAGAAAGCAGAAAAAGTAGTTGAAGAAAAAGCTGAAGTGCCAGCTACTAAAGAAGAAGCTGCCAAGCCAGCAGAGGCTGATCTTAATGCTATGCTTAAGGCTGATCTAGTTACACTTGCCAAAAAACAGGGTATTGAAGTAGCTAGCAAAGATACCAAAGCAGACATTATTGCAAAGCTTGCATAAATACAAAAATTCATAGGAGATAATTATGGCAATTACAGCAGCTTTAGTTAAAGATTTAAGAGAGAGAACTGGCGCAGGCATGATGGACTGTAAAAAAGCCCTGACAGAAACTAACGGTGACATGGAGGCGGCAATTGATTTAATGCGTGCCTCTGGCGCTGCAAAAGCAGCCAAAAAGTCAGGTCGTGTTGCTGCAGAAGGCTTAGTCAAGGTTAATATCAGTGATGACAACAAAACAGCAACCATTCTAGAGGTAAACTCTGAAACTGACTTTGTTACCAAGAGTGATGACTTTAAAGGCTTTGTTGATACATTGGGTGCATTAGCACTTAAAACAACACCAGCAAATATCGATGAATTCCTAACTCAAACACTGGACAATGGTGACTCACTTGAAAAAGCTCGTGAAGATATTGTAGCTAAAGTGGGCGAGAATGTTTCAATTCGTCGCGTTCAAACTATCACTGCTGGTGCTGGCGTTATTGGCGCTTACAAGCATGGTGAGCGTATTGCAGTATTATCAGTTGTTGAAGGTGGCGATGAGTCATTGGCAAAAGACATTGCCATGCATGTTGCCGCCGCACGACCTGAGTGTGTGACTGAAGATGAGCTTAATCCAGAGCTACTTGAAAGAGAAAAAGCAATTTTCGTCGAGCAAGCTCGCGAATCTGGCAAGCCAGACAACATCATTGAAAAAATGATTGGTGGTCGCATGAAGAAGTTTGTTAATGAAGTAACACTTTACGGCCAAGCTTTTGTTAAAGACCCTGACACAACAGTTGGCGCGCTTGCTAAAGCAAACAATGCTGAAGTTAAGTCATTCGTTAGATACGAAGTTGGTGAAGGCATTGAAAAGAAAGAAGAAAACTTTGCTGAAGAAGTAGCGGCACAAATGAAAGGCTAAGCCCTTTATTTGAAAGTCTTAAAAAAAGAGTGCTAATGCACTCTTTTTTTTGCGCTAAACAATACGAAGTTTTTCATCCAAACAGTGCTTAGTATTGCACGTCTGAACAACAAGCTCCTCTTGATAAGTTTGATATAACAAACGTTTGAGCCGATCAAGCTGCTCCTGACTCATCAATTCAGGGTGTCTAGTGATCCGCAACTGATGCGCCACATTGGCATGCAACAACATCTCTAAAGACTCCCAAGCTTTTTCTCCTGAGTTTGGTGTTTTGGTAACTTGCTCATAATCCATTGGAAAATGCTTGACATCAAAACCCACCCAATCAACTAATTTCAAACACGCAGCGAAACGTGTTGGATAAGCGCCACCCGTATGCAACCCAACCTTAAAACCTAGTGCTTTAACTTGCGCCATCGCTTCGAGCAATTCATTTTGCAGACAAGGTTCTCCTCCACTAAATACCACCGCATCCAACAACCCTTGGCGACTTTTAATAAATTTTAGTATGTCATCCCAGTCAAATAACGACTGCTTACTGGCTGAAATTAAATCATGATTATGGCAATAGCCACAACGCCAAGGACACCCTTGTGTAAACACCACACAGGCCAAATGATCAGGATAATCAATACTGGTCAGTGGCTCAAACCCACCAACTGCAATGCTCATTAATTAGGTCTATTTTCTTTAAAATACTGTCTTTCTTGGTGCTCTGACTGCTTGCCTGGATTAAAGCTTGTTACGGGACGATGATAGCCCATAACACGCGTCCAAACTTCACATGGCTGTCTTTCGCTATTGGTTAATAATGTTTTTTTCATTTTTTTCTCCGGTTGTTTTTAATTGTTTTTCTGCTAATAACGCCTCATCACATTTTGGGCAAAACTCATGCTCACCGTCAATATAACCATGTGTCGGGCAAATGGAAAACGTTGGTGTAATGGTAATATATGGCAGACGGAAATTTTCTAAAGAACGCCTAACCATTTTCATACATGCCTTGCCGCTACTGATACGCTCACCCATATATAGGTGCAGCACTGTCCCGCCCGTGTATTTGGTTTGCAATTCATCTTGTTTTTCGAGTGCCTCAAACGGGTCTGATGTGTAGCCAACTGGCAATTGAGATGAGTTTGTATAGTATGGCTTGCCCTTGGTGCCCGCATGAAGAATACCCTCATAGCGTTTCATATCTTCCTTGGCAAATCGGTAGGTTGTACCTTCTGCCGGTGTTGCTTCAAGATTAAACATATGCCCCGTTTGTTCTTGAAATTCGATCATTCGTTGACGGATATGATCTAAAAACTCTACCGCCATTCTATGGCCTTTTTCTGAAGCAATATCCTCTTGATCATGATAAAAGTTACGGATCATTTCATTAATACCGTTAACGCCAATAGTTGAAAAATGATTTCTAAGTGTGCCTAAATAGCGCTTAGTGTATGGAAACAAACCGTTATCCATTAACTTTTGCACCACTTTTCGCTTAACTTCAAGTGAGTCTTTTGCCATTAACAGTAAATCATCCAGCTGCTTGTACAAGCCTATTTTGTCAGCTTGGTGGACATGGCCCAATCTCGCACAATTAACCGTAACCACGCCTAAGGAGCCTGTTTGTTCAGCAGAGCCAAATAGTCCATTGCCGCGCTTGAGTAGTTCGTTCAGATCTAGCTGTAATCGACAGCACATTGAGCGCACCATATTGGGCTTAAGATCAGAATTTAAAAAGTTCTGGAAATATGGCAAGCCGTATTTAGCTGTCATATCAAATAAACGCTTGGCATTTTCACTTTCCCAAGGAAAATCAGGTGTCATATTGTAGGTTGGAATAGGGAAAGTAAATACACGCCCCTTGGCGTCCCCTTCGGTCATTACCTCAATATAAGCACGATTAATCATGTCCATTTCCGCTTGCAAGTCACCGTAAGTAAATGGCATTTCTTCGTCACCCATCATCGGCACCTGATCACGCAAATCTTCAGGGCAAACCCAATCAAAAGTCAAATTGGTAAATGGTGTTTGCGTACCCCAGCGTGAAGGTACATTTAAATTATAAATAAGCTCCTGAATACTTTGTTTAACCGCTTCATAGCTTAAATTATCTAGGCGAATATATGGTGCCACATAAGTATCAAAAGAACTAAAAGCCTGAGCGCCAGCCCATTCATTTTGCAGCGTTCCCAAGAAATTCACCATTTGTCCAACCGCACTGGTTAAGTGTTTTGGCGGACCAGCCTCAATCCGCCCATCAACACCATTCAAACCTTCTCTTAGCAAGGTTCTTAATGACCAACCTGCACAGTATCCTGCCAACATGTCTAAATCATGGATGTGCAAATCACCTTGGCGGTGCGCATTGCCTATCTCAGGTGCATAAACATGACTTAACCAATAGTTGGCAATCACCTTACCAGAGACATTTAAAATCAATCCGCCCAATGAATAGCCTTGGTTGGCATTAGCGTTCACTCGCCAATCTGCCCTGTCTAAATATTCGTTAATGGATGAGGCAACATCCACCAAAGTTTTTTTATCTTCTCTTAGCGTTTTATGCTGCTGACGATAGGCAATGTAAGCTCTAGCTGTTTTAATAAAATTAGATGATATTAAAACTTGCTCTACAACATCTTGTATGTGTTCAATCTCTGGCTCTTGCCCTACCTGATAACTTAACACCTTTAAAACTTGGGCTGTTAATAAGCCTGCTTCATTATTGTCAAATTCTTTGCTGGCTTGTCCAGCTCTATAAATAGCCAAACGAATCTTTTTTGAATCAAAAAGCGCCTGTGTGCCATTACGTTTAACAACGCTAAGCGGTGCGTTTGCATGAGTTGCGTTCATATTATTCCCCCTCTATAACATTAATAAAAATTTATTTTTTTAGATAATCACTATATATAGTGTTTTAATATTATAAAATAACTATATGTAGTGGTGTATTGACACAAATCAATAAATTAATAATATTTTAAATGCTTGATTTTGGTCAATCAAAATCAAGCAAATTTAACCTAAAATAAAAATAATTAAATCCATATAAAATTGTCATGAGCCTAATCAGTCCGCTTACTAGCTCCTTGTTAACACCGCCATTAGCTCTGACACAAACTGTTAATAAAATAAATAATAAAGTTATTGTTGGTATTTTTAATCAGGTTTTCGCTCAAGCTATTCGAAACAATGACTTAAACTTCTTACAAGATCAATGGATACTAATTGAAGTAACCGATATTGGCTTATCATTTAATCTTGGATTTGATGGTAAGCAGCTAATACAAACTCGCCAAGACAATAACTTTGGATTAACCATAAGTGCTGATAGCTGTCATTTTCTAGACCTTGTTAGTAAACAAAAAGACCCCGACACTTTGTTTTTTCAGCGGAAAATTAAAATGCAGGGCTCTACTGAACTTGGGCTTTATGTAAAAAACTTTCTAGATGCGTTTGAAACAGAGTCTCATTGGCTTAGTCTTAAGACAGACCAGATTCTGCAAAGCGCCCATCCTATGCTTAAAAAACTATTGTGCAAATCTCAATAGTAATCCCCTATGAAGCCAAATACTCGCGAGGCGATGTATCAATTAATTACCCAAATAAAAGACACGCTGCCTTTTGACGGTATAGATACAGACTTCTGCTCAGACTCTTGTTCTGGCTGCTCGCTAAAATTAGTTGACTTTATTGCAGTAGAAATAGATGAGTGGGAACATAGGCTTAATCAGGGAGAGGTGCCAAACTTTAAAGACATTAACAAATTAGCTAAAATGGCTAAAAAAATACAGGCTGTACTTATCAAAAACAACCTTATCTAATATTTGACTTGTATCAATGACACCGGCTTACGTCATGCATAAACTAAGATGTTTTTATCGTCGCCTTTCTCATGCAACCAGCCACGCACACAAATCCCATCAACTCGCCGTTTTCTTTAAATAACGAAAGTCTATACAAACACTGGAGAGACAAAAAACTCTCAGAACATCCAAGAAGTATTGCTGATTTACTTGTTGAGATTAGTGATCCGAGAAGCCTCAGTAAGGGCGAATACAAGGCTTTATTAGACTTAACTCAACGGGCCAATATGGCTATATATATTGGCAATACTGGCACCGACCCCTCTCCTGAAATACCAATCGCTGTTGCCAATAAATTTGGACTAGGGCAAATTAATAAAAATTGGTTAGCTGATGATAACGGCCTGACTTCCCTAACAGTGGTCGACAACGGGATAAGAAAAAACTACATCCCATATACAAATAAGCCGATCCATTGGCACACTGACGGTTACTACAACGCGCCAGATAAGCAAATTCATGCTCTCAATTTGCATGTTGTACAAAAAGCTGAAGAAGGGGGTGAAAACCAACTCATGGATCATGAGATCGCCTATATTTTACTACGTGAAAAAAATCCAGATTTTATTTACGCCCTAATGAACAATAATGTAATGATGATTCCAGCAGGTACCAAACCAAATGGCGGAATTAGACCTGATAGACCAGGCCCAGTATTTAGCATCACTGATGACGGCAATCTACATATGCGCTACACGGCCAGAACCAGAAATATTGAATGGTCGCAAGATCCACTAGTTCAAGAAGCTATCAGTTATTTGCAAAAGATTCTCAACGATGATAGTTCTGACTATATATTCAAAGGGCTACTTGAACCTGGGATGGGACTAATTAGTAATAACGTGCTTCATGATAGGGCGGCATTCGCTGACAGCAAAACCAATAAACGACATTATTATCGAGCCCGTTATTTTGATCGTTTAGCAAATACAAACTATTTAATCTAAATCTGCTGCACTGCAAAAGCTGTGTTTTTCATGCCCTCTTGGCCGAACCAATAACCATCACACTGTTTATTGTCGTTCAATTGAGCCAGCATTTTAAGTGCTTCATGTGATGTGTTTTTTTCGTCAATCCTATCTCTAAATACTTCGATAATTTGATTGGTTGATTCAACCTGAGGGCTGAGTCTAATAACGTCAACACCAATTTCCTTCATTTCGTCTAGTTCGCAAACTAGGTTTTGAACATCACTAGACAAAGTCTGAATGCCGTTCATAATTAAAAAATTCTGATCCTCTTTAGTGGATAGCAACATACCTTGCTGATGGTCAATACATTTATACTGACAATCATCCTTAGGTAAATTATAGCTCCTTGCAGTAAAACATCTGGCCGAAAATGCCAATGGCAATTGCCCATAAGCAAACACTTCAACCTCAAGTGCTTTGTGTTTATTATTAACAATATCAAGCAATGTGTCTTTCGATAACTCAACCGGATAACACCATCGTTTAAGGCCTTGTTTGGCCAAATAATTTAGACTAGCCGTGTTATACACATTAACGCTTGGCCCAACAACAAAAGGTGTGCGGCTTTTTGTTAGCAAACTGATGGCAGCAAAGTCATTTGCCTCAACACCATAATTTTGATTGTCACATATCTTTTTCAGCCGTTTTAGTTCAGAATCTGCTTCGATCAGGGTTAGCGTTGAAAGCACAACCTCTTTGCCAGCAGTGCTCAACTGTTGGGCAATTTTAAGCCAATCATCAAGCCTTAACTCATGACGCTTGGAGCACACAACCTCCCCCAAATAAACAACATCAACCGAAGATTGCGCAATTTGTTGATAAAAATCAAAAACCTGTTGTTTAGACCAATAGAAATAAATAGGGCCTAGTGAAATTTTCATTGCCAACTCCTATGATAAGCACCCAGTGTGGTTTGACGCCCCTCAGATACTTCTGATAACGCCTGATGCCATTCATTTTTTGATTGATAATTACCTTGATCCAGCTGTTTTAATGCTGCAGACCAGGTTCTGGCCACAGTTTTAATGTAAGCAGGTGAGCGCTGCCTGCCTTCGATTTTTATCGCTTTGACGCCTATTTTTTTCAACTCGGGCAAAATGTCTAGCGTATTTAAACTAGTCGGCTCTTCCAGAGCGTAATAAGTATTGCCCATTGCCTCAAATCGGCCTTTGCACAAGGTGGGATAACCGGCCGTTTCGCCTGATTCATAAGCATCTATCAACACACCGCCCAATCGGGTTTCGAGTGCAATATCGTTCTCAATATATTCAACGTGCGAAGCTGGCGAACAGGCGCCATAAGTATTAGGCGATCTGCCAGTAACATAAGAAGACAATATACAACGACCTTCAACCATAACACACAACGAACCAAACCCAAATACCTCAATATCAACTGGTGAGCGCTCAATGACTTTTCTTACCTGAGCAACAGACAAAACTCGTGGCAAGACGGCACGCTTAATATTAAAATTTCGATGATAAAAATCTAGCGCTTCGTAACTAGTTGCCGAACCTTGTACTGACAAGTGAATGTTTAAATCTGGGTAATTATTATGCGCATATTCCATTAAACCAACGTCTGCCAGAATAATAGCATCAACACCAATTTGAGCACTTCTGTCAACACTGTCCAACCAACGCTGCCAGCCATCTGGCTGTGGGTAAGTATTAATAGCAACATACACTTTTTTACCGCGACCATGCGCATACGCTACAGCTTCTTTAGATCGCTCTAAATTAAAGTTTAATCCAGCAAAATGTCTGGCATTAGTATCATCAGCAAAACCGATATATACCGTATCAGCCCCTTCATCAATAGCGGTTTTTAATGCTGGCAGATTGCCCGCCGGACAGACTAATTCCATTTAATTTTTTTCCTATTTTGATCAATTAACTTGGCCTCGATGGCATTTAGCACCTTCCATTTTTTACTGCACCACTCTGGCGCCAATAACTGTTGTTCATTCGCCGTACCCGTTAACCGATGATAAATCATATCCTCGGGTGCTTGTGCAATTAAGTCAGCCACCACATTCACATATTCTTGCATTGCCAAAGGCTGGTACTCACCTCGTCGCCATTCATTAGCCAATTGCGTTCCTTTAACCACGTGCAATGGATGAAACTTAAGACCATCAACACCTAAATCCAAAACCTTTTTTAAGGTAGCTTGGTAATGTTTGGTTGTCTCACCAGGCAATCCAATAATTAAATGCGTACACACTCTTATGCCTTTTTTCCTTGCTGCCAATAGGGTTTGTTCATATTCTCTGAACCCATGTCCTCGATTAACCTTAACCAGCGTTTTGTCAAAAGCTGACTGCAGTCCTAATTCTAGCCACACATCATAACCCTGCTGCTGGTAATTCTGCAATAGATCAAGCACGGCTTCCGGCACACAATCAGGTCGCGTGCCTATTGACAAGCCAACCACATCCTCTTGACTTAGTGCAGTTTCATACATTTTTTTTAAGGTCTGAATGTCGCTATAGGTATTAGTATAAGCTTGAAAATAAGCAATGTATTTTTTCGCACCAGTACGTTTTATCAGTACGTCGCGCCCGTTTTGTATTTGCGTTAATATAGGATCAGGCTGCCTACCATTTGGACTAAACGTTGCATTGTTGCAAAATGTACAGCCGCCAATACCTTTTGATCCGTCTCGATTAGGACAACTAAGGCCAGCATCAATGGCCACCTTATGCACACGCTCTTTGTATGTTCTAAGCAATGATTGGCCTAGCGTATTGACATAATCGGACAGCAATCTGACGCCTCGTATTAGCGAAAACCCTATTGTAATAATGAATGGCGTTAGATGATTTGACTTGCATCAATTATCTGCCTTTTAATAGACGAAAAAAAACCACCCCGAAGGGTGGTTTTATTGCTTAACTGCTAATTAGATTAGCAGCCTAGTGAGCAGTAATTACTTAGCAATTACTTGGTCACGTGAGTCAGCAGCAGCGTTTGCTTTAGCGTCTGCGTAACCTTTAGCGTAAG
>ERZ1048686.219-NODE-219-length-62759-cov-8.339643_pt1 | contig 62759 bp, 49 predicted proteins | sample MGYA00383099_ERZ1048686 | MGnify/ENA primary metagenome ERZ1048686 (study PRJEB29581, sample SAMEA5548369) | metagenome | biome: marine; feature: coastal; material: water | depth 25 m | study: Short-term variability in the microbial, nano- and picoplankton... | reverse complement strand
GTACGCGTCAACGAGGGAGTCCTTATGACGAATAGTAGCATCCATCAACTGTTGAACGTCATCCATATGGTTTGCTTGTAGTTCCTTGGCAAGCTTACTCCAAGCAGCATAGAAACTAAGGTTGTCTTCAGCCTCCAACCACCAGTTCATGTTGTACTGATCTCCAATCTCATGACGAAGGAGTCCGAAGCTTATGACATCACCAGAGTCGACCAGCTTTGTTAAAACAGGTGCGAATGAAGATCTCCAGGCCTTCAGCCATGAAGTGGCGTCTCGTACCTCGTTGAAGTTCATCAACACACGCCTTTTGCCTTCTTCCTCATCTCCACCGTACGAGTCCGAAACTGTGAAGATGTTATCTTGATGCCCTATAAAGTTGTCACCCATTAACGTACGCTCGTCCTCTGTTAGAGCATCTTTATATCGCTCCCAAAAAATATCCCATGCCGCCTCGTATGTTGCATAATCAGGAGCCGAAACCCATGTATTGTGATTGTAAGAATCGCCCCATGCGTGGGCATGTCGGCCAAAATTGTTGATTTTTCCTTCATCTTTGAGCGCCTGCCATATCGGTCGTGCCTTAGCCTCCCAAAGATCATATATAGCACCCTGAGCACCTAAAGCGACCTCATATTTCGCATAAACGACCGTGCTTTGCCCGTTCGCGCTGAAAGAATGAGAATGGATTAAGACTACTACTAGCATTGTAAAAAATAGGCGCATAACTCCTCCGAGTTGTTTGTTTGAGTATTCGAACCATTAAGACAGACCTCAAAGTGTATCTTTGGGGGTCGTCCGGTGAGGAGATTCAAACTGTCGTAGTCGGTTTTATAAACCCTTGCCTACGCTGATCTATTCTTCCGGTAGGCCTTTGCCTCCTTATAGCCTCGCTATACAGCACTCCTTTTAGATGTTTAGTATTACTATTAAGGGTCCTTTCTGGAGCGTTAAATCTGCTTGAGCAAGCACCCTTCTGCCTTCTATGTCATAGAGTAGATAACGGGCGCTCCCAGGATGCCGCTAACACAATACTCCCCTGTCAGGCTGACCAACTCGGCAAACATCTCCTCTCTGGCCATGCCTGCCTCCATGTGGGCCTGTGCTCCTTCCGGGCCATTATATATCTCTGTAAGCCCATAAAGAGTTCGACCTGTTTCGCCACTGGAAGGATCTAGGGGGTTGTTGTATTCAGGGCTACGAAGCACCGCATAACTTAGGATCACGGGCTCTACCGTACCTGAGAGATGGTGGGTTTCTCTCATAAACGCCTCGTGGGAGCGGAGGAACGAATCCATACGTCCTGTTTCAGCGTTCGGTACGGCAAAGGCAACATGAAACCCCACATTGCCGGTTCTTACAGACATAATCAGTCCTACTTAGTTATTAGTGGAAGGTATTAGTAGAAGTAAAATGGCGTCCTAACTAAAGATGGTGCCCTGTTCAGTAGCGGGGAGCAAACCAACGTCTCGAGCTGAGCGACTTGGTACATGCCAAGATTTAAAGGAGTAATGTGTTCTGAATACCCCGAATCCGACCTGCATCTCCTCAATAAGCGTAATTACTCAACAGGTATCATCAAGTGGGCGTACTGTGATCCGGGCCACATGAGATAGGGCTCGCCATTATTTGGATCAACCGGGTACTCTGAGAGGGTTGTTGGATCTTTTGGCATTAACATCAGATGAGGGCCAGAGACTACCCAGTTTTCTGGCGAAGTAGCATCTTCTTCGGTATAGATCCCCGGAACGGAAGTGTCAGTGCCCAAATCCCCTTGAAGCATGTATAGGTACGCGTCTCTCGAAACATCCACGGACGCACCAGTCATATAGGCTTGCATCCATTCTAAACCAACTTGATCCGCGCAAACAGGCTGGGACTGAGCAACGGAATCCCATCCTCCATCAGGCTCATCCTTGGGACTTCCAGACATACACGTCCAGCCATTAGAGCCTTCCCTCAAAACAGTTCCATCCTTATCAAGAACAGTTGCACCATCTGCAATTTGCTGAGAGGCTGCACTCGAAAAAGCCTCTATTTTCCACTTGTCGGAGGACTGATCAACTATCGTTTCAGCAGTTTCTGTAGCACACGCGGTCATTGCAGCAACAAAAAGAAAGGCGGCAATGGCTGATCTGTTGTTCATTGTTTCCCCTTGTTCGACTTTTAATTTTACTTGTCAAGCAAGGGGGTTTCTTCATCTAAATATAGAATTAAAACACAAATTACAATTAAAACCCTGAAATCAACACCTAAAAAACACGCTTGACGCCTAATTATGGCACACCTTGGCAGAAATGCCCGTCATGCGCGATGGGGTTATCCCCTACACGACTATCCGTCAGAACCACAGGGGTGCTGAGCGTTATATGTTTTTTGCACGGAGAATATTGTCGAGCCGAAACAGCCTCAGCAAGCCCATCAATGTCGAAATACTCTTCTCCTCCTCTGCAGGTAAAAATGCGTCCTATAACCATGGACGCCCTTCCTCTAGTACTATTTTGGTTAATGAAAACAGCCGACCGGCCCACGGGGCCAATCGGCTGTCAAAGGGCCTGTAATGGTCATGCGATAGTACTCCGGGGTAAGGGGGTGAAGCCAAGGTTAGGGGTTGCAGTTACTCCAGTCAGGAATTCGCACCCTATTTCAGCAGCACCACTTTCTGGGTCGCCACGAAGTCTCCTGCTTCCATTCTGATCAGGTAAGTACCCGAAGCAAGGCCGTCAGCATTGAACTGTACCGTATGGTAGCCAGCTGCCTTCGTCTCTCCTGACACCAACGTAGCAACCTGTCTGCCAAGTAGGTCTGTTGCCGTGATGCGCACTTCTGCAACTGCAGGTAAGCCGTACGTAACAGTATTAGTCGGGTTAAACGGGTTGGGGTAGGCTGCCTTTAAGACAACAGTCTCAGGTAGCTCAAAGGACTCGGTGTCTACGCCTGCCACAGAGCATGTGCCCCAGACCGGCAGGTTAGAGTTCTGAAGGGATGAGTTATAGCCGAAATCCGGAGGAAGCGATGAGATTAATGACACACACCACGACGAAAGGTCCTGATTGAAGGAGGTGGCATTCCGGAACATTTCAAACATATACGCCACATTAGACACATCCCAGCCGCCAATGTCTTGATTGAAGGAGGTGGCACTGGAAAACATGTCACTCATCTCCGTCACATTAGACACATCCCAGCTACCGATATCCTGATTGAAGGAGGTGGCCTGAGAAAACATGCCACCCATATTCGTCACATTAGACACATCCCAGCCGCCGATGTCTTGGTTGAAGGAGTTGGCACGTAACATGCCACCCATATTCGTCACGTTGGACACATCCCAGCCGCCGATGTCCTGGTTGAAGGAGTGGGCCATCCTGAACATAAAAGACATATCCGTCACATTAGACACATCCCAGCTGCCAATGTCCTGGTTGAAGGTGGTGTCCACAAACATCCAACTCATATCCGTCACATTAGACACACAGGCTTTTGACAGATCAGCTACTTCGGCTCTTCTCTGCACCAGCAGGTCCTGATCCACCACCTCATACGTATCAGACCCTAAAGTAGACCCTATAGTCTGCGTCGTTCCAATCGGCACGTCCTTGCAGCGTACGATGCCGTCAGCGCCAATGGTGATCCCCTGAGCAAAAACAGGTGCGCTGAGGAAAAACAGGGCGATAAGGGCGACTGTTATCAACTGATTCATGTCTTTTGGCTAAAAGTGAATATGAGACTCAGAGACTATCAAACGAGTCAAGGAAATGCAAAAAGTTGATTCAGCGCACCAAAAGCCGCCAAGGGTCGCAATCAGCCGGGCCGCCTTGTGTTGAGCCGCTTTGTAAGATGACGCTCTTAACGATACGTGCTTACGGGTTGGTATCTGATCACTCTGGTGGAAGGCTTGATAGTAGTTATCTCTTCTTTTATACAAGCTTGCCATGGTACACGGTGTCTGTACCTGACAGAACCACTAAAAAGAGTTTTGGCAACACTTTGTCGTCAAATCCAGACGTGGCCGAGGTCCGTTTAAAAAAAGCCCCTTAAAGCGATTTGCTCTAAGAGGCTATGTTAAATGGACGTAATGGCTATTGCCATACCGTCCTCATGGAGGTGACGGGCGGATTTATTCGCGCCCTGGGCGCTCATTAGTCAGAATGCTGCGCATTCTTCGTTTGAACCTTGTTCTCATCCGCGCACTAAACTAGGAAAGCCTCCGGCTCGGTACGTTGTACCAAGCCGAAGGCTTTATGAGGTGACGGGCGGATTCGAACCGCCGTACAGGGTTTTGCAGACCCTTGCCTAGCCACTCGGCCACGTCACCAAATCATCAGTGCAATATTGCTTGCCGGCATTAAACCACCAAGCTGAACCAATGTTGTACGCCCGGCAGGACTCGAACCTGCAACCTGCGCATTAGAAGTGCGCTGCTCTATCCGGTTGAGCTACGGGCGCAGCTTATAAAAAGAACGCTCCAACATATCGCCGTCGGCTGCTTCAACCGTTCGACATAGGAGTACCTAAGAACGAACATCACCGATACCGGGAAAAAAATCGGCTCGTCCGGCAAGGACGAGCCGACATTATGGTCGGGGTGGCAGGATTCGAACCTGCGACCCTCTGCTCCCAAAGCAGATGCGCTAACCGGGCTGCGCTACACCCCGAACTTGCGACCTAATGGTCACGATCCGATTACTTGGCTTTTGCTGCTTTGAGCTCGGCCTGTACATCGTTTACGTCTACCATCTTGTGATGATAGCTGTAATGTCCATTTGCATTCTTTTCGGCGATGACAATCTTTGCCATTTTTTTAGCGTCCGCTTTTGCGCGAAGGACCTTATCACCGAACGATTGTTTCTTTGCCATTTCTTTCTGTATTCAACAGGTTGGGCTCCTAAAATAAGAAGCCGCGACTTATTTGGTCTCTTTATGAATCGTGTGTTTCCGAAGAACTGGGTTGTACTTCTTCAACTCAAGGCGATCGGGCGAGTTACGACGATTTTTCATCGTTGAATAGCGCGATGTACCTGGAGCTTCTGTACAGTCCAGAATGACCTTCGTTCGAACGTCTTTTCCTTTAGCCATGGTTTCTTAGCCTAAACGTGGATTCCGTTGGCGCGTGCTTTTTTCAGCACGGCCGCGATACCATTCTTGTTAATCGTTTTGATGGTCTTTGCAGAAACCCGCAAAGTTACCCAACGATCTTCTTCAGGTATATAGAATCGCTTCTTCTGAATATTTGGTTCAAAGCGGCGTTTCGCTTTGTTATGTGCGTGGGAAACATGATTTCCCGCAACAGGGCCTTTGCCTGTTAATTGGTCTCTCTTCGCCATCGATCCGGGGTTCTGGCGTTTAGAATAATACGCTTTCCGTCGGTGGGACAGTAAACGCTCTAATTAGTCTGCTCCGGTAAACCGGCACAGACTTGCTAATATACGGTCCGGCATCAGCGCTACGCAAGCACTTGACCGGTAGAGAAGGGCCGGATTTGTGCCGAATTTGTGTGAAGTCGGCCCAAACATGGTCTTTTTTAGCGTCCGAACCTAACTAACCGTCCATTTTCAACGCTTCTGCCGGCTCAATAGCCGAAGCCCTTGTTGCGGGATAATAGGCTGCCGCTACACACAGAAAAAGTGCCATCGCCCCAATAATAAAAACATCTACCCAATGAATAGAAACCGGGTAGGCGCTTATCAAAAAAGAGCCTGCATCGGGTAGCGGCACCAACTGATAGGCCTTTTGGACCCAAGAAATGAGCAATCCTAGCCCCACGCCTGCGCCTGCGCCCACTACTCCAATCAATAATCCTTCAGACAAAAAGATCTTTCGGACATTGTGTTTACTTACTCCCATGGCCCGCAGGGCTCCTACATCTCGGCGCTTCTCGATAACAATCATCGTCAAAGAGCCCACAATATTGAAGGCGGCCACGATCACAATAAGAAGTAGAATCAGAGAGGCTCCGAATTTTTCAAGGCGCATGACGTCATAAAGAGACTTTTGTAGATCGTACCACGTCTGCGCCTCAAACTTGGATGCATCCAACTCCTTTTGCAGCCACACCTTGACGGCCTCAGCTTGGTCTAGGTCGTGCAAGCGCAACTCTACCCCAGACACATGACGACCCATTGAAAACAATCGTTGCGCTTCACCCAGGTCGATGAAAGCGTGACTCTCGTCAAAGACGGCCTCTAGCTGAAAGAGGCCTCTTACCTCGAATTGTCGGAATGGTGAGCTTTGAAGAACGCGAGTATACATACGCTCAATAGCTGGAGCCGATAACAGAGCCACACGGCTCGCTTCGGCAGAGCCCCCTCCGGGTGATAACAAGAGGCGCTCGCCTAGCCGTCGGCCCATTACAATGCCTGGCCTGCCGTCTACTCTGGATACATCAAATTGGCCCATGGTCGTCGATGCTGCCACGCCATCTTCGCCACTCGAAAAACCATCATCTACACCTCGTACGATGACTACTTTATTAACATCGCCCGCGCCCTCATGCAGCAACATGGCCTTTCCTTCTACATAGGCGGTGGCCGATTTCACTTGGTTATGAGTTAGTGAGAGTGCGATCAAAGAGTCGGCCGATTCGAACCCCCTTTCCTCCAAGCTTACAATGCGGATGTGTGGGTCGTAGGAGACGAGCATGTCCCGAACAAACTCAAAAAAACCATTAAGCACAGACAAAACAACAATGAGGGCCGCGACTCCAAGAGCTACACCCACGACAGAAATACCCGTGATACGAGAAATCAGGGATACCGACCTGGGGCTGGTCAGGTAGCGGCGCGCTATCATAAATCGGTAATTCATTCCCTCAAAATAGGTGTTCTGCCCTACCTCTGTATATCATTTTTGAACCAATACGCGTTGATGCCGTTTTCTGGCCAAACCTATTGATACCCTGAAAGACAAAATCCTCATATCATTTACTCTGTTGTGCCTGTACGCAAATGCCACCATGGCACAGGTTGACTCCGTTTTTGTCGAGCGAGCCATCGGAGCCGAGGTCGTATTGACCAATAGTGGATTTGGGCTTGGTGGGTTTGTGTCCCGCACGTTGCCCGGGGACTACTCGATGATCATTAATCTCAGCATAGGCTCGGTCAAAGATGAAAGAGAGGTCGCTTTTTTTGATCGATTCGGCCAGCGAGACGTCCCAAACAAAGCCAATTTCCTGCTCGAAATACCTATTCAGATTGGAGTACAAAAGCGACTTTTCCGAACTCAAATAGAGGATAATTTCCGGCCATTCCTTCACCTATCCGTAGGACCCGTGTTGGGGTGGAAGTATCCTTATTTCGACGATGAAAACAAGAATGGTAGCGTCGATAATGACGAACAGACCTTTGATGTGTTGAGCGGACTACCCCATGGGTCTATTGAACCCGGCCTAGGCGGCGGGTTTTATGTGGGTGCTCATTTCGGTCCACCCGGCGAAGAGCACCGCGGCGTGAGGCTTGGCTACCGTTACACGGTCTATAAGAACAAAATTGAACTCCTCGAGCCGTCCATCAAACCGCCAACAAGACACTTCGGGTCACCGGTCATCATCGTGTATTTCGGAAAGCTACTTTCAGGCCGTGAGTAATGGGCTTAAACGTTGAACCGAAACAGGATAACGTCCCCATCTGCTACGACATACTCTTTGCCCTCGGAGCGCATCACACCAGCATCGCGCGCACCTGATTCCCCACCCTTCTCTACAAAATCAGTGTAGGCAATCGTTTCTGCCCGAATAAATCCTCGCTCAAAGTCAGTGTGAATCTGCCCTGCAGCACCTGGTCCCTTTGTGCCTTCCGCAATGGTCCATGCCCTGGTTTCTTTTGGGCCCGACGTAAAGAAAGTAATGAGACCTAAGAGGTCATACGCTGCACGAATAAGCCGATCTAAGCCCGAAGCATCCATTCCCATTTCTTCTAGAAAGAGCCCCTTCTCGTCTTCCTCCAACTCCGCAATTTGTGCTTCGAGTTCAGCAGATACGAGCACCACGCCCGCTCCTTCTTCTTTGGCTATCGCGCGAACCTGCTCCACGTATGCGTTTCCTTTATCTAAATCATCTTCACCCACATTGGCCGCATACAAAACAGGTTTAGCCGATAGTAAGAAAAGAGACTTCAACCACGGGCTCTCTACATCCGTAACCTCAAAAAGGCGTACGGGCTGTCCTTCCGACAAATAAGCCAGAAGGCGCTCGTAGAATGCGAGTTCATCCTTGATCTTTTTGTCGCCACCCTTGGCCGCTTTCTGTGTGCGATCAATTCTGCGCTCGACAGCCTCCAGATCCTTGAGCATAAGCTCTGTCTCTATGACCTCGATATCTGATGCCGGATCAACGGCGGCTGCCACATGAACGACATTAGGATCATCAAAACAGCGCACGACATGTACAATGGCATCCACTTCGCGGATATGACCCAGAAACTGATTTCCCAACCCCTCTCCTTTTGAGGCGCCCGCCACCAAGCCAGCAATATCCACAAACTCGATCGTTGTAGGCACCACTTTTTGGGAGCTGTTGATGTCGCCCAATTGGGTCAAGCGTTCATCTGGAACCGACACCATTCCAACGTTCGGTTCAATTGTACAAAATGGGTAGTTTGCAGACTCTGCACCCGCCTGGCTAAGGGCGTTGAACAGAGTTGATTTACCTACGTTGGGTAGTCCTACGATTCCACATCTGAGAGCCATGATCTGCCTGTATATTCTATTTTATTCCGAAAGCGCCGGAAAAAGGAAGCCGCTCACTTAATACTGGACGATGTTTTTGTTTCTCTAAAATCATAAAGACTGCCAGAATATGCGCCAGATCCTGCTTCTAATCCTATTTTTCCTGCCTTCGTCGGCCCTTTTTGCTCGTCAACAGGCCCCGAGAGGAGAATACGTACAAGTGGGCGCCGCGATTTCTCCCGGATATGGACTAAGTGTTGGCATGCTTTCCGTGCAATCAATATATACGCGAGAGATTCAAATAATTTCTGATCTAAAACCACTTTTCATTGATCGGGGTGACCAAGCTCGAGTGGCTGCGCTGGCTGGAGTTTCCCTGCGCTTGTTGGGAGTGGAGCGCCTGGTCGGATACGGTGGCTATCGTGGATTCGACGTCGATATCGGGCTGCGTACAGGGCCTGGACTATCGTTTTCCACACGCGATACACGTGTGGATAAAAATAAACGATTTGTACTACTCGTAGAACCTTATGTGCGATTCAGCCATGCACTCAAAAATTCAAGTGCTTTGGTCCTGGAGGCGGGTACGGCTAGTCCTTATTTCCGCTTAGCGGTATGGATACCCCTTAACTAGAGCGTCCTAGCCAATGAAGGGGATCGAGAGATATTCTCGCTCTGGGAGGCGGACGGCTGTGAGATTACCCAGGTTAGGGTGTGTGAAAAAACAACAGCCCGTATCGATGTTGATCAGCTTGGGTGTATTCATCGCATAGGGGACGGGGGTGTGACCGCAGACAACGGTTTTTTCCCAAGCTAGCTTTTCAGCCTTGAGATGTCCCCGCTCCCAAAGCAGCACCTGCTCATTGCCCGACGCCAAGTTTTCTGCAATCGTTAGGCCCGGGCGCAAACCGGCATGTACAAAAAAGAAGTGCTCGGTCTCAAAATACAATTCGGTTTCTCGCACAAAAGCGATGTGGTCGTCCGGAATGTCTGACTTATCCGTTGCATCCCCATAGCTTGCCAGCGTAGAAATCCCCCCATTGATGGCCCAAAGATCGTATTCGTCCATATCCAGATAACCCAGAAGCAACTCCTCGTGGTTTCCTCGCAGGAACGTGCATTTAACCTCGTCTTTCAACTTAATCAAACGATCAATAACACCCTTTGAATCTGGGCCCCGGTCTATGTAGTCGCCGATAAACACAAGATGATCATCGCTTCCTGGATTCAGCTTGTCTAGTAATGAATCCATTGTTAGCGCACATCCATGCACATCTCCTATCGCGATCAAGCCCATGTATCATTCCTCGGCATAAAAAGTTGGTACTACTTTTCGTCTGGCTCTGTTTTTTGAGATCGGTCGGCTATAGAGTCCATTCCAACCAATCCTCTACCTGACTTTTTCAGGCGCCCTTCCTTTTGAAAATCCAATAGAATAGCATCCAGTATCCCATTGATAAACTGACCACTCTTGTTCGTGGAATACCTTTTGGCAACCTCAATGGCCTCATTGATCGTGACCTTGGGTGGAATGTCCTGAAAACGCAACATTTCACAAATAGCAATACGCAATAGAATGCGATCTACGAGCGCAATGCGGGACAACTCCCAGTTCTTTGTGTATTTGGCCACTATTTCGTCAGACTCATCTTTAAGGTCTAACGTGCGCAAAAACAGCTTGGTCGCAAATTTTTTCGCTTCTTCGTCCGATCCCAGCTGAACCTTTATCACCGTATCAATGACGTGTTCTGCCTCATCACCTCCAACGGTGAATGCATATACCGCTTGCATCGCTCGTTCGCGAGCTTCTCTTCTGCTACTCATCGTTCAGCCTTCCAAAAAACAGTCTAGCACGTGCGGGGTGGTACGGACAGCGTGTAGAATACCGCCCTTTTAGTCCCTTTTCAATGCTCAATTCGGTATTCCTTGAGGCTTAACACTCATTATTGAGTTACAAACTCGCGTATTAGGGTCGAATTGAGGTATGAACCACCCATTCGAAAAACATAACAACGTATGCGGAGCGATACTGATTTTACTCGTACTTATCTCCTCATGGTTCACGTCAAATGGGATAAAGAAAGCCTACCACAATAAAGGCCAGCTTCTCCGTAATGGTGCGCTAATTGCCGGATTTGTGGACCGTGTATCCCCTCAGATAGGAGCCGTCTTTGTGGTCTCTGATGGTGTTCGTGTACGGCTCAAGTATGATTTGCGTCATACGGTTATCCATCCTGGTGACCATATCGTGTTTTCTGGTCGATATAGAACGCCCGTTAAAAAACGTAATCCTCAAGATTTCGATGAGCAGGCCTATTTTTTCTCCTCCTCTATTAGGGCATCTTTTGATCGCGTTTCTCTCTTGCTAGTTGATCACTCTCATCACAGCAACAGTTTTTTTCATGCCCGCTATATCCTCCAAAACCAAGTAAAAAAACGTATCCACCAAGTCTTCCGCGACCCATCTTCAAGAGCACTTGTAATGGCCATGGTCTTGGGAGATCGAAGTGAGCTAACGGATGGGGTCCAGACGACATTTCGCCAGACAGGCATCAGTCACGTCTTAGCTATTTCTGGGATGCATATGGGACTCATTTCTTCCATACTACTCCTTCTCGTGGGTATTCCCATTACCCGTTGGCCTTTATCCATAGGATCACGGAAAAAGATCATCATCATCTCAACGCTGGCGCTCATCTGGATATATGCATTAACGATCGGGCTGTCTCCTTCTGTTTTTAGATCTGCTATTATGGCCTCCTCTGTTGGATGCTGTGTTCTCAGAAATACCTCAATTTCTTTACTGCGTGTTTTAGGTATATCTGTGTATATCCTTCTTTTGGTTAACCCATCTGATATTGGGCGACCTGGTTTCCAGCTTTCATTCGCCGCTGTTTCAGGTATTGCATTGGGACGTGCACACACGCGACAGTCGTATCCTTTAAATCATTTCGCTCAATCATTCCGCGTTTCATTTTCAGCAACTATTGCAACGGCTCCTTTCCTGTTGAGTCATTTTGGCGCTCTCCCGCTGATCTCTTTTTTGGTTAGCCCCTTCGTAATTAGCGGAGTAGTTCTATCTCTAAGTCTGTCCCTAATAGCATTAATTACTCCCGTGTTTGGGGTGTTTATAGCCGAAATTTCGTCTATCGGATTTCGTTTTATTACTCTTTCTGTTGGTGCTATTCCAGACGTTGCACGATTGGTTTTTTACAATTCACCTGTCATAATGTGGGCTAGTATAAGCGGAAGTATTGGACTCTGTATTTACTGGCTTAAAGGACATAATAGACCCATTATGTATTTAACCGGGCTCATTTTTCTTGGCTCTACTATTCTTTTTTTTCGATCCAAACCGTCGGTAAATGTCACTTTTTTCGATGTAGGCCAAGCCGACGCCTCGCTAGTTGAGCTACCTAAATCACGGTTTTTATTAATAGATACAGGACTCAATCAATACAGCGCGCGAACTCTTATAAACCACCTGTATCATGCTCGCCCTGAACAACTCGACATTATAGTGACGCATGCTGATCAGGATCACGCAGGTGGACTTCCCTTTATCATATCACATTATCCTCAGGCGCGAATACATCATGGCGGCTGGATACAATCAACTCAGTTGTCCACGTCCAGTATTCGAAGGGGAATGACGCTCAATTTAGGTTCTGATGTGAGAGTTCGAATACTAAATCCCATATTGTTTGGAAGTGAAAACAAAGACGCCGTAGTTATTCGACTAGAGTACGGAAATACGGCGGTGCTCTTTACAGGAGATATAGATTCGTCGACAGAAAAGAGACTCATAAATGAGTTTGATACCTTTTTGCCGGCAGATATTCTAAAAGCCGCTCATCACGGATCAAATACCAGTTCAAGCTTAAGTTTTAGTAGACGTGTAGCTGCTAAATGGGTCATATTCAGCACAGGTATGAATAACAGATTCGGACACCCAGACCCCTTGGTAATCGATAGGTTTCGTCGTTTAGGAACGATTATGCACAATACAGCTCAGGATCAGGCCGCAGTTTTTCAGTTAGATGGTGAATCAGTGATCCATAAATAGTGGAACAGTGGTGTGTTCAACCATATAGGAGGTGGACTGTCCAAATCGGGTTCCTCTAATACCTGTATGCGCTGTTCCGCCGCAGACAATAAGGTCTACATCCAGGCTTATGGATTGATCAATAACACATTTCCCAGGATTTGTATCAATCATTTTGATCATTTGAGGATTATACCCGTGTTCATTTAAGTAGGCCCGATTCATTTGTAAAATCAATTCAGCATCCGCGTCTTCTTTTTTATGTACATGTAAAACATGTATTTCAATGTCGGTGCCAAATGGAGCCATATGAATGAATCGCCGAATAGCCCTGGCTGCAGGATTGTTACCGTCCGTGGCAAATAGAACCCTTTTTACAGTTCTGAATTGCTTTGCCACAACAAGACTGGGACCAATAGAGCGTTTAAATATTCCAGATAACGTTTCTGTGTGTTCTTTTGGATGGCCGTAAAAGAAGTGAGCATCATTTCCAACGATCAGTAAATCGTGATACTTCATATCCTCTACGATTCGCTCAAAAGGCACCCCCTCTTCAACTAATTCAACATGATTAACGTCGTGTTTATCAACCTTTTCTTCAAAGACCTTTATCAAGCCTCTAGCCTTATCTCTTGTTTCTGCCGTTAAATTCTCTCTTAACTTCTCTGCAAAGTAAAATGACCCAATGCCTCCACCTCGGCTACTCAATTCTATTTTTTTAGTATCAACAACAGCTAGCCCTGTTAATTTTGCATCAGACTGCTTCGCAATTTGAATAGCATATTGTGTAGCAATGTCGGTATCTGAGTCCAGATCGAGCGCAACAAGAATTTTTTTGATCATGGGTGTGGAGTGCCAGATGAAAGTGAATCCCGACGGCAAATGTACAAGCAAAGTGATTGCCCGACAAAGATTACTAGACGGGATACACACTGATCAACAGCTCTTCTTATTAATTAGAAGAAATATTTAGATAGTTGAAGATTGTAATAGAGGCAGTGGATATGTGTGAAAGTCAGTTTTCAACTTGACTTGCATTACAAATGTTAATTTGAATGTGAACGGGCATACCGACTACACATTACCCAAATGTCCCAAATGGTGTTTTTAAATGCGGTATCTAGATAGTTATACCCATGTCCACATAAGTTCACCTCTCTTTTGTGGATAACACCCAACTTCCTTTCAACAAAAAACGGAGTGTTCGTTTTTCGTTAGTTGAGGTAGAACATCTTCAACCTTTTCAACAGGTGTCCACAGCCGAACGTGAAAAGCCAAGTTTACCACAGAATGCAAACGGTTTATCCACAGTTCTTACAAGTCTTTTTAAGGCCGTCCAAGCAATCTAAACATCTCTTGTTTATAGGCCTCTACGCCGGGCTGATCAAACGGGTTGATTCCCAAAAGGTATCCCCCAACAGCCACTGCGTGTTCAAAAAAGTAGATCAGTCTGCCTAGGTTTTCTTCCGTGGTGGACGAGAGGGAAATAGTAAAAATGGGCACACCGCCTTTAAGATGAGCGCGCGAAGTCCCCTCAAATGCTGCTCTATTAATGTCTGGAAAGGAGACCCCTGTCAGGTAATTCAATTGATCTAAGTTAGCAGCCTCGGGCGGTACACGAAGGTCACCACGTTCTTTTTCTAGTGTAAGAAACGTCTCTATTATGTTTCTTTTTCCATCTTGAATGTACTGGCCCAAGGAGTGTAGGTCGGTTGAAAAGCTACTTACGACCGGAAATAAACCTTTATGGTTCTTCCCCTCACTTTCTCCAAATAATTGTTGCCACCAAGCGCCCACAGCCTTGAGCCGAGGTTCAAAAACGGACATAATCTCTGTTGTAAACCCGGCCTCGTGTAAGAGATAGCGTCGTAGTGCGTAATCAATGGCGGGATTATCATCTGCTTTTTCCAGCGTTCCCATCATAGAAACGGCACCATAAAAAAGGGATTGAATATCATAGCCAGCTGCTGCGATAGGCAAGAGACCAACGGGTGTTAGTACCGAAAAACGCCCACCAACATCTTGCGGGATCACATACGTGCGATATCCTTTTTGCTTGGCGAGGGTGCGTAGTGCGCCCTTTTCCTCGTCCGTGGTAGCAATAATGCGCTGGTGACAATCATCAAACCGCTCTTCCATCCAAGATCGAATGATCCTAAAAGCGACGGCGGGCTCTAATGTGGTTCCACTTTTAGAAATCACATTTACATAGACCGATTTTCCCTCAAGGTGTCCGAGGAGCTCCTCTAGATACGCACCAGAAATATGGTGGCCGGCAAACAGAACACGCGCTGGTGTTGGCGTGTCATCCGCTTGTTTCTGTGGAAAATAAGGGGAAAGAGCCTCTATGATGGCTTCTGCACCGAGATACGAGCCGCCGATTCCCACGCAAAGTAAGACATCAGCTCGCTCGGCTATTTCTTGACCAAGGGCCGTAATGTTCTCTAATAAAGCGTCGTTTGGTTCTTTGAGGATGGTTCGCCACCCTAGCCAGTCGCTTCCCTGGCCTGTGCCATTGAGCAAAGCCTCGTGTGCGGCGTGAGCTCTTTTTTCGTATCCACTCCACTGACTTTTGTCTATAAAAGCGTCAACACCTGTAAAATCGAACTGTATCATGGGATATTGACCGGGAGTGACTCCGGTTATGTGGGTATCTTCTATGCTCAAAAGCTACACAAGAGCGTGTTTATATATGCGAACATTCATCTCATTTAATGAAGCACTTTCAGAGGTGTTGGATAGGGTTCGGCTCGTAGAAGCGGAGCGCATTCCATTGAGTGAGGCGCTAGGGCGCACGCTCGCAAAAGATGTGGTTAGCTCAGATAGTATTCCCCCTTTCGCCAGCTCAGCAATGGACGGGTATGCTCTTCGTGCCGAAGACCTAACAGGAACCGGGGGCACACTCAAGGTCATCGAACACATTCCGGCTGGCCGAATGCCGCAGAAAACGGTTGGCGTTGGACAGTGTGCTCGGATTATGACGGGCGCCCCGATCCCTAAGGGCGCTGACACGGTGGTGCCGGTGGAGTGGACTCAGGAGGACCAGGAAGTAGTTGATATAGACCGGGGCGCCACCCTAGGAGTGCATGTCCGCCCGGCAGCAGAAGATGTGTGTGTGGGTGACATTATCCTACGCGAGGGTGATGTCGTGACGCCCGGTGGTCTCGGCATGCTGGCCTCTCTGGGATGCATTTCGCCACTGGTTAGAAAGCGTCCGCGAATCGGAATTATTTCAACAGGAGACGAGGTGGTGCCCCCATCTGCTCAACCAGAAATGGGGCAAATTCGAAATTCAAACGGTCCGACGTTACAGGCACTGGCGGGTGTGTTTGGTGCATCTTGCATGGGTTATGTGCACGCAAAAGACGACCCAAAAGACATCCAGCGAGCTATTGAAAGCCAAATGGAAACGGACTTATTGATTATTGCTGGTGGTGTGTCCGTTGGACAACATGATTATGTAAAGACGGTGCTGGAGAAGATGGGAATGGCGATGCACTTTTGGAAAGTTCGTCAACGTCCTGGTAAACCACTGGCATTTGGCACGATTGGAAAACTCCCCATTCTGGGGCTTCCTGGAAACCCCGTCTCTTCGGCTATGTGTTTTTCTATTTACGGACGTCGGGCTATCGATACAATGCTTGGAAAAGCTAACCTGGGTGGCGCCCAACTTCAGGCTACCATGAATGCGCCCATGAAAAAAGTGCCTGAGCTACACTACTTCAGTCGGGGTATCGCCTTTATGCGAAGCGATGGAACGCTTGAGGTGGGACCGGCAGGCGCTCAGGGCTCTAACTTATTGGGCTCTGTATTGAAGGCGAATTGTATTATTCACCTTCCCGCCGATCAATCGAAGGTGGGACCCGGGACAAAGGTCACTATTGAGCTTCTTCCCTGGACAGATCTGAACCCTGTTTAAAGATGGGCTCAAACTCCTTGAGTGGAAGGCCTGATTTTTGAGATTTTGTTTTCCCTCGCTTGAGCTCTAGTTCGTAGGCCACGCGGTCGGAACGGTAGTAACGCTGCTGATAATAAAAGTGCTGATCGGCTTCTGTCATGGAGGTGCGCTCGATGAGCATGAGGGCCCTTCCCCAAGGTACATCTAGATACTGAGCGACATCGTTGGGCGCGTTCACTGCCTCAATCCTAAAGCGACCTCGACAGACGCAAATGTCATAGTGGTCCTCAAGAATGGAGTAAATGGTTGTTGTCTCGAGATCGTGTTTTTCGATTAAATGGGCATAGAACATGGGAATCCAGGTTCTGTCAAAAGCCAGCGCCTGACCATCACCTTTTCGTAGGCGATCTATTCGGTAAACGGTGGTGCCTTCTTCTATATCTAGTGCGACAGCCACTCTATTAGAGGCTGCCTCGGCGCCCTGGTGCATCACAATAGATTGTGGAACGATTCCAGCAGACTCCATGTCTTCAACAAAGTCAGTCAAGCGAACCAGACCCTGATGTACCCGATTATCCTTGACAAAAGACCCGAGTCCTTGTCTTCGGTAAATCAAATCCTCAGACTCCAGTGTTTGAAGCGCACGGCGAACCGTAATGCGACTTACACCGAATTGCTTCCCCAGTTGATTTTCAGAAGGCAATTGGTCGTCTTCAATGTATGCGCCGGCTTCAATTCGTTCACGGAGCCATGAGCTGACCACTTCGTGTCTGGGCTGTGCGTTTGCCATTTGGGGACAGGTGTTAAGTAAGTGAACACGGGTATAGGAAAGTAGATAACAAGTACAACACAAACCATACTTGTGATAACAGGCTGGAAAAATGTTGTGCCTGTGAGGGAAATCACCACACCATCCTCGGATTCAGGATGACGCTCTTGTTATTACAAGTATTACACGATAATATCTTGGTGGTCGCGACCTTGGTTTTGAATCGTCCTATTACTAACAGAGAGGATATCAGTATGGTATCTCGTCGAATAAATATGACCGCGCGCCTCACAGGTGCACTCCTAGTTGTTTTCTGCATGACTATATCAGCATATGCTCAATCAGGTCACGTTATGAATGGTGCCGGTCCGGTTGATCAAAGTATGTCTGGTGCAGGAATGGCAGCTCCTCGTGACGCCCAGACGGCCCTCCACTGGAACCCAGCTGCACTATTTACAGTGCCGGGTACATCCTTGGATATCAGTTTGCAGTACATGATGCCGAGCAGTACGATAACATCTTCTGTTCAGGCAGGCGCTTTTGGCCCGGCGTTCGGCCCTCCGGTTACGATGGAAGGAACCACAGACAGTGATATTGGTGGTTTCCCTATTCCCACATTTGCATTCGCAAAAGTTGATCCTGAAAGCAAGCTAGCCTGGGGCGTTAGTGCCGTCGGTGTGGGTGGATTTGGAGTAGATTATGCCATGTCGGCTTCTAACCCAATTTTGACACCTCAGATGCCACAAGGCGGTATGGGATTTGGTGCTGTGGAATCGACCTTTATGTTGCTTCAGGTATCTCCAACGGTTGCATACAAACTGAAAGAGAATATCTGGATAGGGTTTTCACCAACGTACAATATGGCCTCCTTAGAGTTGTCTGTTTTCCCGGCTACTCCTCCTCAGTTTATTGATGTATTCAGTACGCCATCCGTTGGCCAGGATGACCTACCTCTTTATCCAGATGCACCCGCTGAATGGGCCATCGGATTTGGCTTCCAGGCTGGAATACATGCCGTGCTTGAAAATGATATTTCCATCGGCGTTTCGTTCAAGAGCAGGCAGTCATTTTCCGATTTTGAGTACTCGCCAACGACACCCGGCGCGTCAGATTATACCTTCCAAATGGACTTTCCTATGATCGTTTCTGGCGCCATTTCTTATACCGGTGTTGAGAATCTGATGCTAGCTGCAGATGTGCGCTATATCGACTATGCCAATACGGCTGGATTCGACGACTCTGGTTTTGATGCTCAAATGGCTGTCAAGGGATTTGGCTGGGATGCGATAACGGTCGTTGCTGTTGGTGCAGAATACATGGTTAAAGAAAACCTTCCCGTTCGGTTTGGCTACTCATGGAACAGCAGTCCAATCGGAGAAGATGTTGCTTTCTTTAACTCACCTGCTCCCGCACTTGTCATGCAGCGCATATCTGCAGGGTTCTCTTTTGAGATCAAAGAAGGTATCACGGCCTCATTTGCTGGGCAATATGGCCTCAAGGGCGATGTGGAAGGAGAGTGGAAGAGCCCCATGTTTCCTGGAGGAACGAGCCCTGGCACGAGTGTGAAACACGAACTGTCTACGCTCACTATGATTGGTGGCGTACATATCACACTCTAGATTTTTCGAGTACCCTGGGCCATGGAAGGTCCGGACCGCAGTCCTGATATGACGAGGCGGATTGGACGGTTCGGCCGGTCCGGAGAATACTTCCCGATTGGTCCGGGGCGTGGGGGAGCCGCACAGCGGCTCCCCCACCATTTTGGGCCAGCAGCGCTAAGCGAGGTCACAGAAAAAGTTCGTGCGACTAATCTTCTAGTGGTAGAACAACATCTACAACCGTGCCATTCGAGCTATCCGAGGACACAGAAACGCTTCCACCGTGCGCACGCGCAACGAGTCGGGCATAAGACGTCCCTAGCCCCGTTCCACCCGTATTAACTTTTGTGGTGTTAAACTTGTCAAAAAAGAGGGCAAGCCGTTCAGGGGCAATCGGCTCACCACCATTTTGAATCCGTACAGTGACGGCATCTACTGTTTTTGCGCAAGCTATGTAGACCGATCGCTGTGCCTCGGATTCCAAATCAGCGACGTGTTCAGCGGCGTTCTTGATCAAGTTATTGAACACACCGGGCAAAAAGGTCATGTCTGCCTGGACACGAAATGAGGCAAAAGAGGCTTCATCGTATTGCATGTGAACCGTGCTAAATTGGGTATCAATATCTCGAACAACATCTGTAAGTACGCCAACTATCGGAACAGATATGAGGTTGAGTTTATGACTACCTCGCTCGAAGTCTTGAAGCTTCTTTATTTTACCGAGCATGGTCTTCATGGACTCGGTTCCTTGCATAATGGATTGCATCCATTTCTTTTGGCGCTCATTCAGAGATGAGGAAAGCTGAGAGCGAAGCATTTCTGTATATCCAGCGATCGGCCCGATAACATTGTTTAGTTCGTGTCTCAGAAAAGAGTCTTGTTCGCGGTGCAAACGCTCGATGTCTCCGAGGGCAGAGGACAGATCGCTAACCTTGTTTGCGAGCTCTAGCCTCAGGCGATTTATGGTTAGGTGGGTATCTACTCGCTTGAGTAATTCGGATGAGTTGAACGGCTTGGTGATGTAATCAACAGCGCCGACTTCAAATCCAAGAACGATGGCTTTTGGTCTTATTTGGGCCGTCAGGAAGATGATGGGGATTTCTGAAAGTCGGGGGTCAGCCTTGATGCGCCGACAGGTTTCGAAACCATCCATTTCCGGCATGATCACATCGAGTAGAATCAGATCAGGAGTGACCCGTTTGAGCGTTTCAAGGGCCTGTACACCATTAACGGCTGCATTGATGGCGTAGCCAGATTCTCGAAGCATGCTGCCCAGAACCTGAATGTTTTTGGGCGTGTCATCCACTACCAAAATATGGCCGGCAGACGTGTTCATGCTTTGTCTTCTGATTCGGTGGGTAGAAAGCGATTATATGTCGAAAATAGTCGCTCCAGTTCAGTTAGCTCAAATTGTCTGGCTAAAGCGGCGACCTTCTCACCCCAGGCCTGTAAAGGGGGAAAACGATGAGATGTCCCCAGTTCGCCCATTTCTGCACCAAACTCTTCCATTTCGTTTACGGTCTGTCGGTAAGAGAGATCTTTCCACCGGTTCGTTTCACCTTGCAAGCGAGCGAGAAGTGCTTGGTCTTTAGGGACACGAGGTGTGATATCTTCAGACGGGGAAGAGGCGTGTGTCGATTCTTGGTCTTCTATCTTTTCAAACGGGAGGTATTGTGCCACCTGGCGGATAAGCACATCCTGCGTGATTGGCTTTGCAAGAAAGGCATCTGTTTGGTTTTTGAAAAGCGCGGCATCATCACCCATTACAGAGGCAGAAAAACCAATGACCGGGAAGGCGTTGCGTCGTCCAGATTCCTCCAGCTTTTGCACTACCTGAAGTCCACTCAACTCGGGCATGTGTAAATCTAATAGAAGGAGGTCAATGGGTGTTTTCTCAATGGTCTTCATCACCTCCAGACCCGTGGAAGCAGTAATAACCTTTAATCCCGATGAGTGTAGCATAGACTTGATAAGCTGTCGATTAACATCAATATCATCAGCCACAAGCACCGTCGAGCCGCTAAATAGCAGCTCACCGGAAAACGCTTTTGTTGGAGTCAGTCCGGTAGAGGATTGAACGATCTCAACCTGAGGAATGCGGACAATAAAGGTCGTTCCTATCCCCTCTTTACTGTCCAAATATATTTTTCCGTTCATGAGTTCAACCAGCTTTTTGGTAATCGCTAAGCCGAGACCCGTGCCTCCAAATTCTGATTGAGACTGTCCTCTTACTTGGTCAAACGCGCCGAAAACCTTTGCTTTTTGGCTGTCCGGAATGCCCTTTCCACTATCCTGAACCTTGATAAGAACCGTGACCTGCCCGGGCCCATCACCTTCAAAGCGCTCTGTTCGAGCATCTATGACCACCCCTCCTTTTGAAGTGAATTTGATAGCATTCCCGATCAGGTTAATTAGAATCTGCCGGATTCGGGCCTCATCCATGACTAGAACAGCCGGAATGGAGGTATGCGCCTTGCATTTAAATGAGATGTTTTTGTCGTTCGCCTTGGTGCCAAACATGAGGGGCATTTCGCGAATTACAGTCGATAGGTCCATGGCGGAGGGAACGATGTCCAGCTTGCCCGCTTCGACTTTAGAGAGGTCTAGAATGTCATTGATAAGTCTTAATAGCGACCTGCTTGAAGCGTGTATGTGGTCTACAAATTTCTTGGTGTCGTCATCCTTGGTCCGTTTGGCTAGTAAGTCGGTAAATCCAATGATGGCGTTCATTGGGGTTCGAATCTCGTGACTCATGTTAGCCAGAAACCGACTTTTGGCTCGCGTAGCGTCGTCTGCCTGGACAGCAAAAGTAGAAGCTTGTTCGTTGGTCGACTCTAGGGCTTGATTCGTTCGTGCGAGTAGGCGCTTCTGGCGATCAACTTCCATCCGCTGGATTTTAAGCTCCTTGTTTTTTGCAGCAACCTGCTTGGTTTGTTCATCGGCCTGCATCTTGCTTTTGCGAAGCTCTTCATGTCGGATTTCAAGTTGATGACGCTGCTGCATCACCTCCCTATTCGTCATTTCCAACTGCTGGTTGTGAAGGGTCAATTGTTGTTTTTGTAGCTCTACCGCTTCGTTTTGCTTATTTAGCTTGGCGGCGAGTCGCTGATTGCTGTCTTCTAGTTGGCTGACATGAAAACGCGCCAGCCCCTTACCAGCACCAAACACAGAAATAACAAAAAGAATGGCGTAGAGCCCAAACGCCCACAGCGTCCTAAACCAAGGTGGACGCACAATGATGAGCGCACGAACAGTAGGGCCAACACGCCCCGTACCCGACATGGCGCGCACCTCAAAGGCGTACGAATTTTCTTTCAGACCAGAAAATCGGGCCGACGTGTTGAGTGTCCAGTCAGACCAGTGCTCGCTCAACCCAACGAGCCGGTATTGGTGACGAATTTCTCCAATTTCTTCAAAAAAGGGAGTCGAAAACGAAAACACGAAACTATTTTGAGATATGGGAAGCTCAAAAACTGGAGGTTCAACACCAGCCTCGGAGCGTCCACCAAAAAGCGTCCCTTCCGGGGTCTCTATGGTGCGAATCAGAGTGTGGCTAGGTGCGGTAAGGGCCTCGTTTACGGACGAGCTGTAGTGGAATAGGCCCTTATTGGTTGCAAACCAACAACTATCCTGAGCCGCCTCGCATTCCATCTGCGCAATTTGAAAATCTGATAGAAGGTGTAGCGGCTCAATCATTTCGATGTGCCTTCCAGCCCCCTCCCCGGTTGGGAGTATTCCTGCATAGTCACCCGTGAACAGCCAAATATTATCTGAAGGAGTTCGGTGAATAAAGCGGATGTCGGAGACTCGAGTGTCTCCAGAAAGACCTAGGCTATTTCCGGGGCTGAACCGGTTGTTTTCAGGTTGAAAGGAATACGTCCCTGAACGGGTTGCAAACACAATTCGCTCGTCCACCCGTAGAGGCTGGGTTGCCGCCGAGGGTAAGCCAGATCGTTCGTCGAATAAGGTGACGTTGGTCTCGAGAGAATCTGATTCTGGAAAAGTTATTCGGGCTACACCGTTCGGCACAAGACCAGCCCAAAGTACACCTGTGACGGATTCTGAAAGGCGTGAGACATGGGCCAAGCCATCATCAATTCGATCTTGTTCTTCCCACCGCGACGAGACTCTGTTGTAGACCAGTTTACTGACTCCTCCAGCGTGGCCGGCAAAGACGACATTTTCTCGGTGTTCAGAAGCCAATAGAACACGCACCGGATATCCAAGCTGAAGGGAATACCGAAGGGCTGCGATTTGCTGCGGGATGATAATGAGTTCGTCTCCTCCGCCTAAGAACAAGTCGTTGTTTAGGGCTAACATGGATCGAACTGGAATATCAAGATCTGAAACCCGCGAGAATCGGGCGGGGGGAGCTTGCGATATGGGGTCGGATAAAAAGAGCCCACGATCGGTACCAACGTATAGGTTTTCACCCATGAGCGAGATCGACGATACACTACCTGTTAACCCTGCTGATGTGGGTGGGGCAGAAACTGCGCTGTGCAAATCAACACTGGCAATGCCATCTTCGGTAGCGAGCCAAATGCGTCCAGAGGCGTCCTCGGAAACCCCGTTGATGGACCCCAATGGAATGCCATCCTTGTAGGTTAAAAAACGAATGGACTTGCCAGGAGATATGAGTGCCAACCCGGAACGTTGAAGGCCAAGCGCGAGCGTGCCATCACTCAACAGATAAGAGGACACCACGCTCTTGCCAGCTAATGCCATTCTGTAGGTGGAATCCCAGGGTGCAATTGCACCGCGTTGGTAGGTGAAAAATGCATCGCTCGCTGTGATCAGCAAGGTCGTAGAGTCGTTCAGGGTCGCAGCATGTTCGAGGGCGTCTCTAGCCAAAAAATTTCCAGAAGGTACATCCTCAAACCCTTTTGAGGTCAACGTTGTAAGGCCGCGCCCCCAAAGGCTTACAAAAACGGAGTCTCTGTTGGAAAAGGAGGATTGGATAGGCGCTCCCGGAATAAGTGTGTAGACGGTGTCCGGGGTAGAGCGGTATAACCTGCTCGACGACACAAAAATGGAGGACTCTTTGATGTTGATGATTTTTTCAATCCCATCAAATCGATTACGCTCTACGGACTGGGTGGCTAAAAGTGATTTGAAGGCGGGCCTATACAAAGAGTCTGCACCAAGAATACCAATGTCACCTGAAGCACCAATGAGCACTTGCCCCCGGCTATTTACAGATAAGCTAGATGGAATTCGGCGCACGGGAAGGGAAATCAATTTCCAACGGGCGCCATCGAATTCAAGAATGCCTTCTTGGTTGGCTACATATAGCATCCCTTCAGGTGAAAAGGCGACGCCTAGGTTATTGGGATTATGACCATACTCGACCGGGGAATATTGGTGCACGACCGGGTAGCCGCCGGATTGAGCTCCGGCGGTGTGGAGTGTGCCTGACAGAAGATATCCGGCTATGGCAAAAAAGGTGATGCGAAAAATGCGGGGCATCCGGAGTGTTTTCCCCTGTTGAACTCAACATTAAAGAAGCGGGACCAATTTGAAAGGTACTCCACCTACAAACGGCAAAACAAGCTGTTTTTGGAGACTCAACAGGATAACCAAGTGGGGGTATGACCAATCAAAATAAGGGTCCTGTAAAAAGAGTATAGAAACCCGGCGGGTTGATATGGGCTTTTCTATATTATTAAGAACGAAAAAAAATGCTGATTTAGGACTAATTGTAGACACTTATGCCTCGCCTGCTCATTGTTGATGACGAACCGGGAATACGGAGAACGCTCGCGGACTTAATGAGCATGCAAGGTTATGAGGTTGATCAGGCTGGAAATGGAGTAGAGGGGCTGAAAAAAATACAGTCCGGCAGCTACGATCTGGTGCTCTCGGATATTCAGATGCCGAAAATGGATGGTATGGAGCTGCTTCGTACGGCTCGAGAGAAGGTACCCGAACTGCCCTTTATCATGTTGACCGCTCATGCTACGATAGAGCGAGCAGTCGAAGCGATTAAGATTGGGGCATACGATTTCGTGCCGAAGCCTCCCAATCTTCAGCACTTTTTGGTAAGTGTGCGCAATGCGCTGGCTACCAAAGAGCTGAAACAGGAGCATACTCGAATGAAAGCTAGGCTGGACAAGATTGATACGAACGTCCCCCCGCTTTTAGGTGAGAGCAAGGCTATGCTGCGTATTAAAAACCTATTGGAGCGCGCGGCTCCTTCGGAGGCCCGGGTAATGGTGACCGGTGAGGCTGGTTCAGGGAAAGAGCTTGTTGCCCAATGGGTTCATCACCTGTCAGATCGCAAAGACGGACCTTTCGTCGCGGTGAATTGTGCTGCCATTCCGGGTGAGCTCATTGAAAGCGAACTGTTTGGTCACGAAAAAGGCTCTTTTACAGGAGCACATAAACAGCATATTGGATCTTTTGAACAAGCCGATGGCGGCACATTATTCCTAGATGAAGTGGGCGACATGAGCCTTACGGCGCAGGCCAAGGTGTTGCGGGTGCTACAGGAAAGTCAGGTTCGACGTGTTGGTGGAGACCGTTCGATTCCAGTTAATGTACGAGTGGTCTGTGCGACCAATAAGGACCTTGAGGCAGCCATTGAATCGGGTGAATTCCGGGATGATCTGTTCCATCGGCTGGCGGTTATTCGGATTGAATCTCCTGCGTTGAGGGAGCGCGCTGAGGATATTCCGCAGCTTGCAGAATTTTTCTGTGTTAAGCTCAGTAAGCGTAATGCCCGGCCCGAGAAACACTTTTCTAAAAAGGCACTTGCGCTCTTATCTACTTACCCGTGGCGCGGTAATGTCCGTGAGTTGCATAACGCTGTTGAGCGACTCATTGTATTGAGCGAGGAAGACGAAATCACGGAAGAAGAGGTAGATCTGTTTACCAATCCGGGGTCAGCTCCACAGGATTCGATTTCCTACCTGATTGATAAGAATGAAATGATCGCAGATTTTAGGGATGCAGCTGAGGCGGTCTTTCTGAAGCGAAAGCTCATCGAGTTTGATGGTAATATCAGCCGTATGTCGGAATCGATTGACCTACAGAGATCTAACATCTACGCCAAGCTGAAAAAACTTGATATCAAATCGTAGGTTTAGAAGGAAGGGAAAGGTGAAAACGGGTCCCATGGGGATTAGCTGAATGGACCTTTATGTCGCCCCCCATTGCCTTTGACGCCATTTTGCAAAAGGCTAAACCTAGTCCAACACCAGCCCTTGTTCCTCCTGCAGAGCGGGATTCAATTTGGTAGTATTTGTCGAAGATGCGATCACTTGCTTCCTTGGGTATACCTTCTCCGTCGTCCTGAACCCAAAAAGAAACCACACCGTGTGCGCGTGATGCGCCGAGTACGATATGACTAGCCGTTGTAGCATACTTGAACGCATTGGTAATGAGATTAGCTAAAATGCGCTCCAGAAGGGTTCGGTCTATCATGACCGAGCCATCACATTCAGATGTATCTACTTTTATGGTAATCCCCCTTTCGAGAGCTACGCCCTGATAGTGTGCACTTAATCCAAGAAAGAATTCCGGTACATTGACTCGCTCAGGAGTCACGCTCATTTGTCCCGACTCAAATTTAGAAACGTCTAGGATGCTTTGGATCATGGTCCCCATGGAATCCGACGCTGTCGTGATATATCCGAGGCGCTCTCCGAGCGCCTCGGGCGAAACGGCACCTGTGGCACTTACCATCTGAAGCATCTCGGTGTTCATCGTGATGACAGAAAGCGGATTTCCCAGGTCATGTACAATCATATGAGTCAGCGCGTCTTTGCTTTTTTCTGCAGCGCTCAGGTCGGCATAGCTTTCCTCCAGAGAAAGGAGTAATTCCCGCTCCCTATCTCGGAGATCTTTTCGTTCAAAACTGGAAAGCAGGCGAGCTTTCAAAACAGCAGGATTGAATGGCTTAGCAAGGAAGTCCGTTGCTCCCAATTCTAGCGAGCGAACGATGTTGTCCATGCGGTCGCTGCCAGAAATCATAATGACAGGAATATGTACCAACTGCTTGTCTGCTCTTAAGGCTTCCAGCATTTCTAGCCCATTCATCACTGGCATATCGATGTCCAGCAAAATAATGTCTGGAGAATGCGAGCGAGCGAGCTCGAGGCCTACTTTTCCGTTTTCTGCACGGAAGACCTCGTGTCCCAATAGGTCGGTGAATTCGGACAGCATGTCCAAATTCAGCTTGTTGTCGTCCACGATGAGCACGCGGCGGTAATTAGGTTTCTGGGAGTCACTCATTAGCAGCAGGTTGTGGCTATATAAACCTCAAAATACGGAGGACAAGAGACTTCTTGGCTATACGATATCGTATTGACTACACACCTGCAGTGTTTCGGCAGCAATACAATCACATGCCCAATCAGGCATCTTACTGAGTCTATATGAAGCTAAAAAAGGCTTTTTTGACGGTTTTTGACCCATTGAGGATAGTTCGGCATTGACCTTGATAGACAATAAAGAGAACAAACCAACTTAACGGGACAACATCATGCTTTCTTATCTGTCTCTCCATGACATATCGAAGTCTGATCCAGCTACAGAGAGGTTTACCATCATAATGGATTTGCGCGACCTCGGTGTTAGTGATGCATATTGCAAAAGCGACTCTCTCGGGTTCACTCAGTGCCGCATCTATGTTTATGCAGGACCGTTTGGAAATAACGAACGGACGGGTCGAAAAGAACAAGCGGGATGGCTTCTTTGAGAATAGTCACTAAACATATCTGGATCTTATGCTTGATTATGTTTTCTGTCTACGATGTCAGTGCCCAGAAGACGAAGTTATCGTTAGTCGGGGCACCAAATATCCATCTTGATGCTCGGGTAAGTGGTGTGTTCGAGAGCGTTGCGATGGACGACGATAACTCCACAGAGTTGAAGTGGCAAGGTGCAAAAAGGCACTCTAAAGTAACCGTATCAACGTTCAGCCCAGGTCAGCGTTTTGATCTAATTATTGAGGCTACCAATACTAAAAATGGCATTTCATCTGGTCAAATCCAGCTTAGAGATGGCATGATGCCAACGGATCTAATCGTAAACCTACGCCGTAGGAAAAAAGGCCATTCTCGAATCAGGTATCTAGTTCAAGCATCTATCGAACAGGGTCATACCGACCTCGATGTTTCGGACATCCACCATGTTTCCTTTACTATGACGGATCAGTAATGCACACGAATTGGAAAACGTTGAAATACGGCCTCATATTGTCCCTCTTGTTGGTCATGACTGGTTCGGCCAGAGCACAAATTACTGTTCGTGGTATGCTGGCGCATGATCTAGATGCTACACCTGGCCAGGTTGTTAGCGGATCCATCATTGTAGACAATGAAACCGGTGCTCCTCAGCAAGCCAAGGTGTATCAGACAGATTATCTCTTTTTTGCTGACGGAACCAACGCGTATGACCTTCCGGGGACCAATCCGCGCTCCAATGCGCTCTGGGTTCGGTTTTCACCTGACAACATGACTATTCCACCAAATGGATCGGCAACGGTTAGCTACAGCATTACGGTACCTGACTCTGTTTCTGAGGGTTCGTTTTGGTCAATGGTAATGGTCGAGGCTGTAGATGCAACATCAGCAGAGTCTCTGGAGGGCGACGAAGGAGATCGGCAGGTGGGCTTTCGACAGGTAACGCGATACGGCGTTCAAATTGCTACTCATCTTCGTCAATCTGCCGAGCAAAATGTTTCTTTTGACGGTATCCAACTGGATGTGGACGATGAAGGGAATACCACATTTAGCGCTGACGTGTACAATACGGGCAGCCTCATGTTGAGACCCCAAGTATATATGCGTGTTTTCGACGCCGATGGAGTTGAGCATGGACCATTTGAGGGGATTCAATATCGGATGTATCCAGGGACATCCGTCAGGCAACGGATTGACCTTTCTAGTCTGGAGACTGGAGCCTACCAAGCTTTATTAATCGTGGATAACGGTCAGGATGCGGTTTTCGGTGGACAGTATGAGCTGACCTTGTAGCTGAATGCCCAATCGACCGCAAGGGATATCATGCATCATGTTGCTTTTTGGCCTAATGCTGGTTTTCCCAGGAGCTAGGAAGGCGATGGCCCAGGATAGCATTTCGCTTGCCCTTTCCGTCCCAGGGGTAGTTGATGTGAGTGCGGGGGGTGTCGGGACTCGAATTATTCAGCTTTCAAACGTTTCGGATTCTACGTTTACAACCCGTCTTGAGCCCATTTTTCCAGCCGGTTGGACGATGCTCATTCCACCTCCTCAGGTATCGATTCCACCCGGAAGTACTTCCAACCAACTGTTTTCTTTTCAGATACCGGCTAATACCCGATCTGGCGAGTATGTGGTTCAAGTTGGGAGCACAGGAGGTGACGACCGGCTTGAAATGGTAGTTCGGGTGTTGCCTAATTATTCTATAGAGATCGAACGGATTCAACCTCCGGCCTTGGTTCGTGCAGGAGGAAAAATGAAGGCTCGGTATCTGCTTAAAAACATCGGTAATGTGGATGTGGAGCTAGAGCTTGAGGCTCGCAGTTCTTTGGGATACGAGGTCTCAATGTCCCACTCTGCTCTTTTACTTGGTGCGGGTGAAACGAAAGAGATTTCGCTTCAGACTCAAACGCAGGATAATATCGTGAGCAGACAAACACATTCCGTGGTAGTGGATGTGTTTAGATCTGATGCTGATAGCGATCTTACATTGCTACAGCAGGACTCGTTTATTTCAGAAATTATCCCCGTCCAACAACGGCGTATCATAAGCAAAGAGGGTATGCTCCCCCTAGAGGTTTCGCTCTCGGGGTGGGCCGAGAGTGGCTCAACTACGGGCCAGATTCAGGCCGTAATTAGAGAAACGGCGGTGGGCGACCGTTCGTATCAAGCATTAGTGCGCATACCGGACGTGCGTAGCTCTTCTGTTTTTGCTTCATCCGACCAATACTCCCTTAAAATATCCAGTGTTCGAAATGAGATCTTGCTCGGGGATCAAAATTACTCTTCTTCAGAGTTGCTGGAGAGGGGTGTCCGGGGTTTCGGAGCGGGTTTTAAGCGCAATTTAGAGCAGGTTTCATTCGGAGGCTATGCGCACCAAACTCGAAAGTCGTTTCCCAAGCAGCAGCAAGCAGGTGGATTTGTCCATTTTAGGGTACTGCCGAATGTTCAGATTGAATCTGCCTTTTTGGCCAAAAAAGAGTACGAAGAAGGAGAGGCTATTTCCTTAGCTGCCGAAATCACACCTGGCCAGACTCGGTTGCGTGGCGAGTATGCTCTTGGTTGGTTTGGAGCAGGACGGAGTGAGGCATTTGATTTTTCAGGCGGCACTTCTTTTGGGAGCTCGACCATTTCAACCAATGTAGAATGGGCTGGGGCTAACTTTTTGGGTTCGATCCAAAACACAGAAGGTGCATCTACTGCATTCACACTGGCTTTGTCTAGCTGGCTACGTATTGTTGGTCAAGCCCGAGCCCGTCGGCGGTATTATGATTTGGGGATGGGGAAACGAGCAGAACAGCTTTCGGCCACCACCCGAGGGGGGCTCAATATGACCCGGCGGTCGGGCAGATCTCGTTTCTTTCTTGAGATTACTGGCATAGGGAAACTCAATGAAAATACGCTCTCTAGTCTTCAGCGCTTCGAGCAAGCGGGTCAAATTCGCATGGGATTTAATCAACGAAGAGTGGGTGCCGGTACAACGTTGGTCCGTGGGCAGGTAAAAGATCCTATCCGGCCAGACCTTCAGGCCTATTTTCTTGGCTCGGGCAATCTTTATGCTACAATCCGCCAGTTGTCATTTAGCCTATTTACCTCTTATCTGAACGGTCCGACGTTCTATAATCCGGTAGACCAAGAGCGCATTATGGTGGGCGTAAATGCTGGCTTAGAATTGGGTGATCGAACACGCCTAGACGTTAACATCTTCAAAAGCACAGACTTAGTGTTCGATGCACAAGATTTCCTGATGACGGATGCGCGTTTTGCGCACGAGTTTAAGTTTGGCCATGAGGTGTTAGTAAGGGCCAGGTTAGCCCAGACTTCAGCCGATGCTTCGATTCGAAATGGAACGATGGGTGTCACCTATCGAATACCTCTCTTTGTGCCTGCTCCTGGCGCGTCTCATTCTAAAAAGAGGGAATTGAAAGGAAAGGTTGTAGATGCCGAGACCGGAGCACCGATCAACGATGTCATTTTGATGATGAATTCGCGCTCCGTTCGAACAGGGGCGGACGGGACCTTCAAGTTCGTGCTACGAAACAACGAGAGTAATTATCTTTCGATAGACCGCCAATCTATCGGATTAGATCGCAGGCCAGTGAGAGAGTTTCCTATGGTCATCGCTGCGGATAGACAAGAAGGAGAGTCGTTTGTAATTAATGTCATTCGCTCTGCTTCCATCGTGACGACGTTGGGAATTGAGGCCACGTCGGTCCAGAATCGAAATACCGCGCTTAGTCAGAAAATTGATTCAGATGCCTTGGCAGGTGTCGTGATTGAGGCCAGAAGCGCAGGCACACGTATCCGTCGAATTGCTGGCCGTGGGGCCAGCATTCGTTTTTCGGACCTAGTGCCGGGCACATGGAAAATTTTCGCCGTTGGCCGCTCACTCCCGGAGGGATACCAGATGAATCCCGATACGTTGACGGTCCTGTTAGGGCCAGCAATGGATGAGGAAGTGGCTATGAACCTAAAAGCCCGATCTCGAGGTGTGCAAATTGTAGCCTCTGGCGGGGTCTCGGTGGGCACCGGAGTCAGTCGGTCCCGTCCTGTACAGGTGGAAGAAAAGGCCTTAATGGATGCGCAGGAGCCCATTTATGAAGAGGCTAGTTCTACACTAGAATCGCGTTCGGTTCATGCAGTTCTTACCGGTGAGACGCTGTCATCATTGGCGCGTATGTACTACGAGTCTTCGAATCATTGGGTACGCATCTGGTTGTCCAATCAGTCGAAACTTGAAGGTCCTGATCAAATATATCTTGGTCAGCAGCTCGTCATTCCACCTCCTGGTCCTTTGACTCCGACTGAACAAGGTTCTTTACTTGAGTACCACGCCACTAGATCGGATGGGGAAGTTCAGTAGAGAATAGGAGGCGTAAACAAAAGCGCCTTCGATTGAAATGGTCGTTTCGCTAGCACATCGTACTTGTTTCGCCAACGAAACACTTTGGCACCGGTTTTCCTACAGCTCAGAGATTGGAATAGATTAAAACGCTTTAAAACGCTCAAAAAGACAGTTTGGCAGATTGGGCCGCAGGTGCGGCATCAAACTTGACATAGATAACAGTAACCCTTCGACTCGGTGTCTTGGGGATTCATTACAAGCCGTTATACCATGTCCAGCTCAACCGTATCAGAGAACTTTGCAGCCGCCTACCACGAAGACAAGACTCAAGAAAATCGGGACAAGGTTGTGTTTGCAGCTGAGCCTGTAATCCGCTCTATCATATCTCGACTCAATCTACCCGGTGATGATCTCGCCCGGCCAGATGAGCTCTACCATATTGGGGTTTACGCCGTACTGCAGTCTTTGGACCAATTTGACCCATCGAATGGTGTTCGATTCATAACGTTTGCCTACCCTCGCATCCGAGGAGAAATCGTTGACTTCCTTCGTCGTTTAGATCCCTTGCCTCGGAGACGACGGGTAAAGGTAGCAACTGCACGGAGCGCGGCGGACCGCCTTGCTCAGAGCCAGGGTCATAAAGCTACCGAGTCTCAATTGGCGAGCGTAATGGGAGTTACTGAGTCAGAGGTTCGAGTGATAGAACTAGATTCGTCCCGACGACAGGTAAGCTATCTTTTTGATAATGCTCGAGAAGAAGAAGGACTTAGGTTGGTGGACACATTGAAAGACGAGGCGTCCACGGTCCTTTTCGACTGCATGGAACAACGCGATATTCGCAGACATCTGGATCAGTGTGCCGAAGACCTTTCCGAAAGAGACCGAGTCGTGCTGGAGTTATACTTCTCTGAAGACATGACACTGTCTGAAATCGGAGCGCTACTATCTATCTCGGAAGCACGGGTATCTCAACTTCGTCGGGCGGCTCTAAATAACATGGGCCAGACGGTTGAGCTATCGCTTCGAACCGCTGCTTGATCCTGCATCTTGATCCGAAGTAGACACGCCAAAATACACCGTTCGAGTGATTTGATACGACTGTTTAGACGGTCCGTGGACCAAGGAAAACAAGATACTTCTACTCTGAAAAGGTATATCTGTTACCGTGTCATCGTAGGTGAAGCGGTATTCTAGAGCACGGCCGTTTTCGAGGCCTCGTTTTAATCCAGTAGCTAGTCGCACTTTCCGTCCGTTAGAATTCATTCGCGTGAGACCATGACTGTTTCCAAGAACGGACTCGCCAGCAATCCATAGCTCGGTGCCCTCAGGCATCGGAAAATCGAGTTCAGCTGTTAGATATACATTTTTAACGTTCGTCGTGACGTTATAAAATGTCGAAGATTCTGAAATGGCCCCACCCTGATCGTCGCTTTGGCGCTCAATCATGAATGGGATAGGGTCGCCAGAAATGGACATGACAGTGATAGGAGAAACCCCTAGGCTCACCGTATGTGACGAGGAGCTTGTTAGCCCTTCCTGAGCCTGTACGGGATTCGCCTGAGTCAAACCCAGAAGCAGCATCAGTAGTACCGAAGGCCAAAATATGGAAGGTCTGACGGGCATAGGAAGAAAATTTACAAAGGAGTTTCAAGCGCGGGCAACTTACTTATCTGGGTACGTCAAAAAAACGGAAGTTCGTTTATTGTATCACCCAAAGTCAGCTTCGGTTTTACGAAGCTTTCTACCCATATCAAGCAATAATACTGCGCACAACTACGTAAATCGTATATGTAGTTCTGCTTAGGCGCCAGAACGGCTACTTCTGTAAAATGATTTTTTGAGTCTGCGTGGCGCCTGATTGTGGGATGAGTCGGACGAAATACATGCCCGAAGACATGGTCGAGCCATCGATATGTACACTTTCTGGTACTCTACTGGCAGCAAACCCATCATAAAGGGTCTGTCGTAAGCGCCCGAGAGCATCCCAAAGTTCTATTCGAACGGATTGAGATCTGGCCACTTCGAACGATATGCGCGTTTGGGGATTGAACGGATTAGGATAGGCCGGAAGCAGGGCCACGGCGTCGACTGGGATCGACTCTTCTTCAGTGGCTGTAGTAAAGCCTCTTTGGAATACACAAAGATTCCCATTGAAGTTACACCCAATGGGATTTCCCAAGTCCCCATTTACTGGTCCCGTCATGTTCATACGAACAAAGTCACCAGGAAGAATGCAGTTATTGGCCTCAACGGGTGTAACCACGTAGTTGCCTCCGCTTTCGGTCCAATTGGCGGGTACAATATTATCGACCCCCATTGAAGCGGGAAGCTTGAATTCCAAGGACCAGTCTTTGATCGCGATGCCCGAGTTATTGATGACATCAATGAATGCCACATAAGATGACACTTGGGCACTGATGAAGCGAAAATCGAGCGTGGGTAATAAGGTAGAGCTTGAAGCGCCATCACAGGTTACACTTGGTGGGCCATCGTCTCCACCGCCGTCTCCTCCACCATCGTCTCCACCTCCGCCGGAACCGGTGCCATCACCACCGGCTTCAATATCTACGTCTTGTTGAATCTCATACTTCAATTCGCACGGTATTCCATTCACGGTGCAATTTGTGGGGGCGTGGAGGGAGTCAGACCAGGTCCCGGCCATCTTGAACGTGTACTCAGATCTTTCGAGTATTCGGCCGCGGCCCCATTCAGGTGTCACCGTGTATTGATCGCCCTGCCTCTCCCAGGTCATACCTTCCATCTCTGTGATGTTGGTACTCAGATTGAACCGTAGTGTCCAGGACGAGAGTGCCGTAGAGGAAGGATTCCCAAGTCGGACATATCCTTCCCACGTCGTATCCGTGAGTTCGGCAAGCCGCATATACACATTCATCCTCGGTGTATCGATCAGGTGATCGGGCCCGACAAACGTACACGATTGGCCATTTAGCCGGCAATTGGTAGGCAATGATGGTGTACCCGTGTGGGTACCTCGAAAGGGAATTAGCGCAAAATCATGGGGTCTGATATAATCGGTGTTGGTGTGCCCATACACCTGATATTCGTTTCCAGACCGAGACCAAATCACGTTTTCCATATCTACGATTAGGTGGGGCGTAGAAAACTTTAGATCCCAAAGAGCTGGAAAGAGGAGGTCGGTAGGATTCTGAACGACGATATATCCTTTGTACGTGGTGTAGTCATAGCTGTCGATCCAGGTCGAGATGACCATGTCGGAGGGTTGAGCAACAGGCTGTTCGGGAGCGAATGCTACCTCAACAGGATAGGATGAGCCGTTGAAAAATAGATTCCGCGGAATCTCGACACTGTTATTATAGGCTAAGCCACTGATGGTGAACCAGACGACTTCACCGGGTAAAATGGTGTTGGTCCATCCTTGGCCAAATACTTCATGCGGGAGTCGTTGCAGAACGTTCAGACTATCAGTCCACTCTACGTGCTCGATGTGTTCTACATGAGAGTTCAATTCAAAGGTCATTTTCCAGTCGGAAATGGCCGTTGATGTCATGTTGGTGATCATGACATGGGCTACGTATCGACCGTCTCGGAGCTCTTCGGTCGCGTGAACGATGCGCACAGCTTGAGCCGTGCTGCGTTCGGCGGCAGACAAGGTTAGAAGGGCAAAAAACAACAAGATGGCCGATCTAAGGCGCATAGGATCATTCCAGAGCAATAAAGCTCCGGTATTAATGCGGACAAATGTGGAGAAGCGGCGGCTTGTTCCAAGTCTTTATAACGACAAGAAATCAGTTTTTCGCTCTATTTAACGCGTAATATTTGCTGCGTTACCAGTTTGCCACCTTGTTCGATCCGGATGAAGTAGGCGCCCGTGGCCAAATCTGTAGCATCCCAAGAAACCTGGTGATCCCCTGGTCCTGCCATACCACTCCAAAGAAGAGCTACTTCACGTCCTTGAATATCGAATGCGTTTATCCGCACGGCCCCGGGTGAATCCGTGCTCCATTCTATAGTTGCCGATTGCCGAACCGGGTTGGGGTACACGTTTCGTACAGATAGAGAAGTTGGGAGCTCAGATCCTGTTTCCTCTACCGAAATAGGCACTGCTTCGTTTGGCAAGGTCCACACCCCTCTTCCATGTGTTGCCGCGACGACTTGCTCATCGATTAGTTTAAGCTGCCAGATCGATACGGCAGGCAATCCATTTTCTGCATGATGCCATGTTAGTCCATCGTCCATGGACTCAACGAGTCCAATTTCTGTTGCCGCCCAAATCACGGGATTGGAGGGGAAATCCAGCACATCGTAAACCGCTACGTCAGGAAACCCATTGGCACTGACCAATGTGCCAGGTCGACTTTGGAATCCAGATAAGTCTTCCCATGTTTGACCCAAGTCCGTACTTCGAAGGAGCTTCGAGCGGTTTGAGGCTGAAAAAGTGACATAGACCGTTTCTGCATGTTCGTAACTGGTAGCGAGTCCGGAAAGGCGTCCGGGCGAGCTATCAGGTGAGGGTATGCTTGTAAACGTATTACCTCCATCGGAGGAAACGTGCAGCTTACCGTCATCGTCCGAAGATGAAGGGAACGTGTCCATTTCATATCCGGCCCACACGATATTACCGTCGACATGAGACACAGCAACCTTTCCGTTACCCGAAAACCCCCAGTCATCAGCCGGTATGCTTCTCAAATTCCACGATTCTGCGAAATTGACAGATTTCCAGATTCCAGATTCGCCAACGGTGAAGAGGATGTCGGAATCGTCAGGGTCTTGTGCGATAACGGTTAGAAACTGACCTCCGTCTGCGCGGCTTCCAGTATCTTTTAAGCCGCCCGTTCCATTTGTAAAGCTTTGGCCTCCATTGAGAGAGCGTTGAAACCAATTCCATTGGCTGGTTGTGATCATTTTTTGGTCATTTTGCTTGTGCCAGACGGTATCAAATCCATCTCCGCCCCCAGCATTGAACCAGCTTTGAAAGGGTTGTGCATTTCCAAAAGAACGCCAAGAGCCATTATCCTGCGTACCGCCTATGTAAGCATCTACTCCTGGCTTTTTATCCACGCCATAGAATTGAGCGGTGTTGTATCCTCGGTCTCTGTCAACCCAGTTAGATCCGCCGTCTCCCGAGTAAAAAACGCCTCCATCATTACCAAGAACGATTTGAAAGGTGGATGGACCCGTTGGGGTCGTAACCATTACGTGCTGATCAGCATGCACTCCACTCCCCGTGAGTGAAACACTGGCTGAAGCGGCTTCGCGATCGTCCCAAGTAAATGCAAGGGATGATGTAGGGAGATTGCTGGGATCCCAAGTTGCATCATCAGCAAGTACGGGCCAGAAGAAATAGGCCATATCAGATACGATTCCACCATCCTGTGCAATGAGTGGATCGGGAGTCGTTGCGTTATAGGGTCTGGCGTGAATGAGCACATACTCTCGGTCGGTATCGTTCTGATCGTATAGCGACAGGTCAAATGCCCCGTTATCTTCTCGGTCTCTGAAGCTGACCATGAGCTGTCGGTTATTGTCCGTATCCCATACTTCAAACGGCACATCTACATAGTCCTGATACGGATAGTCTGCAAAGTCTACTCCGGACTGGTCAGGAGGGGTAAATCGATGGGCTTTTTGACTGCGACCTGAACCAAATCGAACCTCGACAGAAACCATTTTTTCTAGTGTAATCGTGGATTCTGGTTCATCAATTCCTAGCCTCATTCCTCCACCCAAGTACTGGGCGCCGAAATTGACATAATCCATGAAAGAGTCCGTACCGTTTTCGGTTGCTCCGAGAAACACCTTCGCGGTCTGCGAACCCGTTACGGTGAATCGATACAGAGCAACACCTCCCAAAAAGGCCACGTCTTCATCAAAAGGATGGGCTTTGACCATCAGGTCATACCAGCCCTGAGTACCTGCAACATCTGTTTCTGTATTTCCTACCTGAACAGCGGCCACCCAGAGTTCGCCTCGATTATTGGATACGTAAATAGGATCAACGCCGTCGCTTGATTCGACCATGGCAAACAAGCGTGCCGGGTTGGCGGGAGAAACATCTAGCTCGATGCGTGAATTGTCTCCAGCCTGTGAAAGGCCTAAGTGCGACTCGCTCCAGGTAAGACCTGCATCTGTCGACTTTAATATGCCTGCAGCGGGATCAGAAGCGTACTGAACATTGAAATTTCCCGGTTCGGCAACAATCTGATAAAACCCAGCACTACTGGCTCCCTCTTGAGTTGTGGTCCAAGACGCGCCCCCGTCTTCAGAGCGCATGATTCCACCGTTGGTAGCCGCCAACACGATGTCCGCATTCGAAGGATCGACAAGGAGTCTATTCACGAATAAAAAGTCGAAGGATGAGGTGGTAGCCGATAGAGGGATCCATTCATTTCCTCCATCAGTTGATTTAAACATACCGTCTCCAATGGCCGCATCTACATTTCTGAAGCCTTCCCCTGTACCTGCGTACATGACAGATGGATTGGAAACCGATTGGGCCAGTGAGTTAATTGCTATGTTTGAAAGTCCATCAGTAAGCGGCTCCCACTTGAGCCCCTTATCAACTGTTTTCCATATTCCTCCGCTGACAGATCCAACGAACCAAGTTGAGTGGGTGGGGTCATTGATATCAACGATAATAGCGCGGGTGCGCCCACCTACATTGCCTGGACCTCGCTCACTCCATGGCAGGGGCGCTTGTCCTCCTTTGCGTGCTGCTCGCACCTGAGTGAGCGCATTAATACGATATCCCGGATCGTAAGAAGGCCTAGATTCGTCGTTGGCCGTTCGGATCTCACGATCATGCTTTAGATACTCATCTGGATGAGTCTGGGGAAAGTCAAAGGGCGGAGAGGACCACTCTTGACCACTATCCATCAAAAGGAGGAGAGTAAGAAAGGCTCCCGTGAGTATTACGAAGATCCGTTTTGAGAGTATCATATCTGGGATTTGTGTGTTCCTTCACGCTGTCGGTTAGATCGGTTCTGGGGGATCCGTATTGCGCGTTGCAGTCTAGAGGCGCTACCTTGACGATGCAATGGTAGAGGTTTTACCCGTAAAATAAGGTTTTCTAAATGCTTAGTCGCACCCTTTCCGCTTTAGCACTGCTCTTTTTTTTGAGTTTTTCGGCTTCAGCCCAGAATACGTTGCAAGACCCAAGCTCATATCTCGGATACGAGCTTGGGTCGAAGTTCTCTAGGCATGCGGACGTTGTGGGATACTTTGAGCATGTAGCCGAGTTAAGCGATCGGGTGCAGATCGAGCACTACGGCAAAACCAATGAAGGCCGGCCACTCATGGTTGCATTCGTGAGTTCGCCTGAAAACATGACCCGTCTTGATGAGATTAGGAACGACAACCTACGGCTTGCTGGGCTTGAAGACGGAAAACTGAAGGGCGATCCTCCAACCATCGTTTGGCTCAGTTACAATGTGCATGGCAATGAATCCAACAGTACAGAGGCTTCGATGTCCACGCTGTTTGCTCTCGTGAACCCTGGCGCAGAATCATCCGCGTGGCTTGAGAACACCGTAGTTGTGCTTGATCCGGCTATTAATCCAGATGGTCGCGATCGATATGCAAACTGGTACAATATGATGGTGGGTATGGAGATGAATGTGAGTAAGGATGCCGTTGAGCATGCGGAGCCATGGCCCGGTGGGCGCACGAATCATTACTACTTTGATCTGAATAGAGACTGGTCGTGGCAGACACAGGTAGAGACCCGACAGCGCATGCAGCTGTATAAAAAGTGGATGCCTCATGTGCACGTGGATTTTCATGAGCAGGGCATCAATAGCCCGTATTACTTCGCTCCTGCTGCAGAGCCCGTACATGAAAACGTGACAGCATGGCAAAGAGAGCTTGAGGAAATCATTGGTCGAAATAATGCCCGTCATTTTGATCGGGAAGGATGGCTTTATTTTACCAAGCAGTCTTTTGACATTTTGTATCCGGGTTATGGCGACTCTTTTCCCATGTTTAACGGTGCTGTCGGGATGACCTACGAACAGGCTGGTGGGGGTGGTGCCGGTCTTGGTGTACTTACGGTCGAAGGAGACACCCTTACGCTGCTAGATCGCCTGACACATCACACGGCAGCCGGACTTTCGACGATTGAGGCGACATCGCTTCATCAGCAAAAAGTGGTATCCGAATTCAGGACGTATTTCGAGCAGGCCATTTCGAATCCACCCGGGCAATACAAAGCGTACGTGATTCATAAAGATTCGCCGGGTGATCGAGTCGCTGCACTAACCGCCCATTTGGATGATCTGGGACTAGACTACGGGCGAGCCACATCCGGTAGCCGGGTTCAAGGATTGAACTATCGCACCTCTGCAACAGGGCGCTTTCAAGTTCAAGAGGGAGATCTCGTAATCCCTGCATCACAACCACGTGCCGTCTTGGCCAACGTCTTGTTTAGCCCTCAGACGGCAATGACGGATTCTCTAACCTATGATATCACGGCCTGGGCCCTCCCCTGGGTGTATGACGTGAACGCGTTGGCATCAAATCAAGATGTTGAGTTTGGGCCTTGGTCTACTACAAAGGCTGAGTCAAAAAATCATGCAGAAGCGCCCTATGCCTATGTTTCGTCGTGGGATGATGCTGGTGACGCAGCGTTTCTCTCGGCTCTTCTCAAGGCAGGTTTTAAGGTTCGGTTTGCCAGTAAACCCTTTTCCCTCCACGGAAGTCAGTTCGCTGCAGGATCATTAATCATTACGAGAACCAACAATGAGAAAAAAGGGGCTAGTCTGCATACAGAGTTGGCTGAATTAGCAGGTACCTATAATCAAGTCGTTACGGGCTTGGCTACGGGTTTTGTAGACTCAGGATCTGATTTGGGTTCTTCTGACGTTCGATTCTTAGATGCTCCGCGAGTTGCGATGCCGTTTGGGGCGGGTACTAGTTCTTCTGCTGTCGGACAGGTTTGGCATTGGTTCGATCAAGTCATCGACTATCCTCTTACTCGTTTCCCTGTAGAGCGCTTTTCTTCTTTGGAGTTAGATAAATACGATGTCTTGGTTCTTCCAACCGCCGCGACTCCCATTTTGAACGAGGCTGGTCTTAAGAAGCTGTCCAGTTGGATTCGCTCAGGGGGACGCTTGGTTGCCACGGGAAGCGGCGCATCGGCACTAGCTGGAAAAACGGGTTTTGACCTTACTATGAAACCATCCAAAAAGGTGCCAGACACTACGGCTGTAGCCGTTGCTAGAAACAAGCGTTATGAAGACCGGTCTAGGGATCGGGCACCATCTAGTAACCCCGGGGCTATTTATCGAGTCGATGTAGACTCGAGCCATCCACTTGGATTCGGGTTTGGAGACACCTCTTTTGTGCTCAGGATGGGATCCACTAGGCCGGCTATCATGAAAGGGAGCAATAGCTGGAATGTTGGAGTCGTAACAGACGGAGGTCGTGTCAGTGGTCACACCGGCTTCAAAGCCGAACAGCAAATTGAGGAATCACTGGCTTTTGGCGAGCAGAGCATAGGCTCTGGAAGCGTGATTTATCTAATGGATAATCCACTGTACCGGGGGTTTTGGACAAGCGGCCGCATGTTGTTTGCTAACGCGGTCTTTTTTGTAGGTCAGTAAGTGCTTGGATCAAGGAGCAGCATGCATCAGCAAAGCATATGCGGCCGCTAGCATGTCTGCCATAATGAGAAGAAAAAGGATAATGGTCTCCAAGATGGAGAAGTGGCGACGGGCTTCATAGGCGCGACGCATTTCACGAGAGCGAATAAATCCTTTTCGATCATTGATCAGAAGCATCGAGATTTGCAAGATTATGGCAAATCCGGTCAGCCAAACCCAATCGACACCGAAAACAACGGGTAGTCCAATCCCGGCTACGCCAAATGGCGCAACAAGCCAAAATACGACGATAGCCGGAAGACCTCTTTTTTTACTGGAGCGCCGATTTTTGGACTTCGTTGTGCGTTCGGCACGACGGGCCAATTTCGAATCCAGATCCGTATTAGACATGGGCAAAGAGCCTTGTTGAGTGGGTTTCAATGGTCGAATATAGGAAAGCCCACGATGCAAAAATATTAAGATCAGGCAGAGGAGTGGGTATAAATCAATTTGTGTTCAACGGTATTTAACAGCCGAATAAGCGTTTTATGCCCAAGAATAGTTTTGGCCTTATTAAGTCTAAACCACTTTACGCGGGTTATTTTTTCGCTTTTCTGGGGTATAAATTCGGTTTCAGTGGTCTTCATGTGGTACCAGTGGGTTGTTTTCACTGTAAAAAACTTCCCGTCCACATATCCATGAGTCGTGGTGTCTAGAAAGTCGAGAACCTTCACCTTTTTGATACCCAACTCTTCCTTCACTTCTCTTTTGGCACACTCCCGGATCGTTTCTCCATCATCCAGCTTTCCTTTTGCGATATCCCAAAGCCCTTTTCGATAAATAAGAAGGATCTTCAGGCCCTTTTTACCTTCTTTGGTTATAATTCCACCGCCTGCTGATAGCTCTCTCGCAGGTCGAAATGGAGTTCTATTTAGGAACGCTTTCTTAGGAATGTTGCGAACATCTCCACTCAAGTTCGCGGGTGTTTTGTGTCCATCTACAACGTACACTTTACCTCGTCCGTCCGCTTTGGCCCCGTCTAGGCTTCTATGCAGACGGCTCTCATCGAATGCTTCCGAGGCAATGCCATCGGCGACATTTTTTTCAGATTCGACATAAAAGTAAAGCATAGTTGCGGCAGCCTAATAGCGCGTGAAAGCAAAAGGTATATTAGTTAGACGCTCAAGATAGAGTTGGCGAGACATTCTCGCCACGAATACCAAGAGGTGAATGCATTGAGTCCGGAAATAATTACTGGAGTGGTATTGTGTGGAGGTCAAAGTCGACGTTTTGGCTCAGATAAGTCTGAGGCTAAGATCGATGGTGTGTCGTTGATTGAGCGCTCGATATCTATCCTTGATCCGTTGGTCAGTGAGACCTTTATTTCAAGCGGGTCCCCACGAAGGTACTACCCGTTTGATCTTCGGCATGTGGAGGACTCGTTTCCAGATGCAGGGCCCTTGGCTGGAATTCTCTCGGCGCTTGATGCTTGCCCGTCAGCTTTTATGCTCGTTTTAGCCGTTGATCTTCCGTTTATCACCTCATCCAGTCTCCAAAAACTAGTGGATCAGCAGGATAAACTACCCGATACCGTAGTCGTCGCTGGATCATCGACTAGGAAACAGCCTCAGCCCTTGTGTGGGATCTGGCCCCGATCCTTGCGGCACCCGCTCAGGGCCTATTTGGAAGCTGGCCGGCGATCTGTATTCGGTTTTTTAGAGGACCAGCGTGTGGTTGCCATCGAGGTTCCAGAAAAGGAGCTCAGAAATGTCAATCGCCGCCGCGATTTGGACGGCGATATTTAGCCTTAATAGGGTTGCTCTTTACCCTTCTTAACTTGATATTACAAGTAATAGATTTTCCCTCATTTTTCGTGTTTTAAGGCATTTATACCGATGAATTACGGCTTCGTCATTAATAATGACTCGTGTATTGGCTGTCACGCATGCTCTACGGCGTGCAAGAGCGAGAACGAAGTTCCGCTGGGAGTACAGCGTACATGGGTGAAGAGCGTGGAAACGGGACAATACCCTAATGTTGCCCGGAGCTTTCAAGTAACGAGGTGCAATCATTGCGCCAACCCACCGTGTGTACGTATCTGTCCCGTGACAGCGATGTATCAACGCGATGATGGCATAGTTGAATTTGATCCGGATGTGTGTATCGGCTGTAAGGCCTGCATGCAGGCCTGCCCCTATGATGCTATTTACATCGACCCTGATTCAGGTACAGCAGCTAAGTGTCATTATTGTGCGCACAAAGTTGATCTCGGTCTCGAGCCGGCCTGTGTGGTCGTATGTCCAGAGCATGCTATTCTTGCGGGAGATCTCGATGATCCAACGACGGAGATCGCTCAGGCTGTAGCCCGAAACAAGGTTACCGTTCGTAAGCCTGAACAAGGAACGGCTCCCAAGTTGTATTACATCGGTGGCGAAGATGTTGCGATGCATCCAACGGCGGTAGATCGTACTCCTGATTCGTTTGCTTGGGCCGATGTGCTACCGTTGCATGAAGGAGATGGCCATGCCTCTCATAAAGCTCCTAAAGCGACTACGAGTGGTAAAAAATCGAATTCCGGACAAGCCTTACGCCGATCCGAACCTCAAGGCGATCCGAGCGGTGGACCGATTCAGATTGGAGACGGTCGCATGGCTGAACAGATGACCCAGGTTGTTTGGAACGCTCAGCATAAGATCCCGTGGCATTGGCAAGTACCTGCCTATCTGGTCACTAAAGGGATTGCAGCCGGTATTTTTCTAATTCTGGCGATCAGTGCTCTCTTCGGGTTTATTTCTGTTGATCATTACGTTTTTCAGGCGAGTGCATTCGTATCGGTATTTTTTCTGATCGCGACTACAGGACTTCTCGTGGCTGATCTTGAGCGACCAGAGCGCTTCCTAAGCATCGTTTTTCGTCCTCAGTGGCGATCCTGGTTGGTTCGCGGAGCGTTCCTTTTGATTGGATTTAGCGGAATCGCTACCATCTGGTATGCCGGCGAATTGTCTGTATGGATGGGATGGATTACCGAAGATTGGTTTGCGCCTTGGAGAACGATCGTGTTATGGGCTGGAATACCCCTCGCGATTGGTACGGCCATTTATACCGCATTTCTATTCGGGCAGGCTGAAGGTCGAGACCTGTGGCAGAGTCCGTTGCTTCCGTTGCATCTCATTATTCAGTCGTTCATGGCAGGAAGTGCTGTGTTGCTCATTATGGGATCGCTCATCGAGATGAGCGATGAGCTTATGTACGTCGTGCGGTTCACGTTCTTGGGTTCTGTGGCATTGGATTTAGCCGTAACGCTTCTGGGTGAATTCGGAATGCCACATGCTTCCGAACAGGCTGCAAAAGCGGCCCATATGATTACCAAGGGGCGCTACAAATGGCAGTTTTGGGGCTTAGCCATTGTTGTTGGCCACATCCTGCCTCTTGCCTACGGTATGCAGGCAGGCTGGGCTCCAGCCGTAGCTGCCCTAATCGGGCTTTACGTGTTCGAGAAAGTCTTTGTCAGCGCACCTCAGGAACTCCCAAACAGTTAAGCATAATTGCGTCATGGCTAAAAACATCAAAAAACCGGAGATGGGCGGAGACGGCAGTGCGTTTGGATTGCCGAAATTTTCAGAGTCACCTCGTCAGCCGGAAAAAGTAGATATGACGACCGTCCTGCATCCGGACGGCCGTATGAGTCAGTACCCACCTGTTGAAAAATGGGATGATTGGGTTGAATGGGATGGCAAGCATTGGCCCCGAAAGGTTGCTCGCCACTACACGTTGGTACCCACAGTATGCTTCAACTGTGAAAGTGCATGTGGGCTTCTGGCGTATGTGGATCGGGAAACGCTCGACATCAAAAAATTTGAGGGAAACCCGGCCCACCCGGGAAGTCGAGGGCGTAACTGTGCTAAAGGGCCAGCGACGATCAATCAGATTTACGATCCTGAACGCATTCTATATCCGCTGAAACGCGTTGGCAAACGAGGAGAGGGTAAGTGGAAGCGTGTTTCGTGGGATGAAGTGCTAGAAGAACTCGGTCCCAAAATGGCTGAGAGTCGCAACAAGCGACGCGATGGCATTATGTATCACGTGGGTCGTCCTGGCGAAGACGGATATACGAATCGATGTATTCAGGCTTGGGGTGTGGATGGTCATAACTCACACACCAACATCTGTTCAGGTGGTGCGCGGGCTGGGTATAACTTGTGGGCCGGCTTCGATCGTCCGAGTCCAGACTACGCCAATGCCAACACCATTCTTTTGATTTCGAGTCACCTCGAGACAGGTCATTATTTTAATCCGCATGCACAGCGGATTATGGAAGCCAAAATGAAGGGCGCCAAGCTGATCACCATGGATCCAAGGCTCTCCAACACGGCGTCTAAATCCGATACGTGGCTTCCAACGTGGCCAGGCTCAGAGCAGGTTGTGTTGTTAGCGATCGCTAACCATTTGATTCAAAATGGGCTTTACGACAAAGACTTCATGCGTCGTTGGGTGAACTGGCGTGAAACATTAGACTTCTTCAAGGACAAACCATACGACGAGGTAGATTTTGATCTGCCGGGTGAAGGTATGTGGGATCGGTTGAAGAGCATGTTATCCGCCGGCTCCTTTGATCTCGCCTCGGATGAGGCTGACTTTGATGATTTCGATCGCCTTCTCAAGACGCTTTATGCCGAGTTTACCTTCGAACGCGCTGCTGAAGAGTCACAGGTTGATATCGCCCGCATTCGAGAGGCTGCTGAGGCCGTTGCAAATTGCCAAGGCCGTTTAGCAACTCACACCTGGCGGGCCGCATCTATCGGGAATCTGGGTGGCTGGCAAGTCGCTCGGTGTCTGCTTTTCTTGAATGTGCTCACGGGTAGTATCGGGAATGAGGGTGGAACGTCTGGCAATAGCTGGAATAAGTTTGTGCCGAAGCCGTTTGATCAGCCAGAGCCCTTTAATGCGTGGAATGAACTGCATATTCCGCATGAATGGCCCATGGCGATGTACGAAATGAGCTTCTTGCTGCCTCACTTCCTCGAAGAAGGACGTGGAGACATCGATGTGTATTTCACCCGCGTATATAATCCGCTTTGGATCAATCCCGACGGGTTCATGTGGATGCGCGCGCTTCAGGATGAGGAAAAAATTAAGTGCCATGTGGCCATGACGCCCACCTGGAATGAATCCGCGTGGTTTGCTGACTACGTCTTGCCTATGGGTCACGCCGGAGAGCGGCATGACTTGATGAGTCAGGAAACGCATGCAGGACAATGGATTGCATTTAGGCAACCGGTGCGCCGGGTTGCCATGGAACGACTGGGTAAAAAGGTAGATTATACCTGGCAAGCCAATCCCGGTGAGGTTTGGGAAGAAAACGAGTTCTGGATTGAGCTGTCAGCTAAAATGGATCCAGATGGATCTCTGGGAGTGCGCAAGCACTTTGAAAGTCCGTATCGGAAAGGTGAAATCATCAATGTCGATGAGTATTACCAATGGATCTTTGAAAACAGCGTACCCGGACTGCCTGAGGCGGCCGAGGCTGAAGGTTTAAAGCCCCTCGAGTACATGCGTAAGTATGCTGCTTTCGAGGTCACGAAAGACCGATACGTTCCGTACGAAGCCAAAGTAGACGATTCGGGCTCTAAAGTTGATAATAAAGGCCGCATCCTCAAGGACGGTTCGGCGATCGGGGTAATGGTTGATGGCGTTGCCCGTTCAGGATTTGCAACGCCCAGCAAGAAAATGGAAATCTTTTCTCCCACGATGCGGGACTGGGGCTGGCCTGAACTGGATTACACCATGCCATGGCCGCTCAAGTCACATGTTCACCCGGATCAAATTGACCGGGAGAAAGGCGAGATGTTACTCCTTCCCAATTTTCGCCTGCCAACACTGATTCACACGCGAAGCGCCAACGCGAAATGGCTCTATGAGTTGAGTCATAAAAATCCGGTGTGGATGCATCCAGGAGATGCTCGGCGTCTTGGTATAGATTCGGGCGACTTAATTCGCGTGACCACCCGGATAGGCTACTTTGTAGATAAGGTCTGGGTTACCGAAGGGATTAAGCCTGGTGTCATTGCTATGAGCCATCACCTGGGCCGTTGGCGTCTTAAAGAAGAGGAAGGGCTCAGTCGTGGCGCGTCCAATCTGGTTACGATTGATGAGAAAGATACCAGTGGTAAACTGCGTGTCGTCCATGGGGCAGGTGCTTGGGAATCGTTTGATCCGGATACGTCTCGTATCTGGTGGGAAGACGTGGGTGTCCATCAGAACTTAACCCATGCGGTGCATCCCGATCCCGTCTCTGGCCATCATTGTTGGTTGCAAAAAGCGTTCAATGTGGAGCCAGCTCGCGCCGAAGACCGTCATGGGGATGTATGGGTGGACACCAATGCTTCCATGGAGAACTACCGTGAGTGGGTTGAAAAAACCCGGTCTGCGGTGGATCATTCTCCAGACGGCACTCGCCGGCCATGGTGGATGAAACGGCCACTCAAGCCAGTAAAAGAAGCGTATACATTGCCTGACAAGCCGTTCGGAAGGTAGGCGGCGCTTGCTAAAGTGATCCAATATGAGGCCCCCGGAAGAATTCCGGGGGCCTCATTGTTTAGGTGCCCACCTCAATTTCTTGTTAACTTGTTATAACAAGTAAATACGAGTTGTATCTTTTTACTGTCAGGGAGGCTAACTTACCGTTGGTCATTCGGCATCATAAACCAAATAGGAAGCTGATAGCATGGAACGTCGTCACTCGGTAGTCATCGTAGGTGGAGGCACGGCCGGTATCACGGTTGCTTCACAGTTGAAAAAGAAGGATCGGAATCTAGACGTGGCTATAATTGAGCCCTCAGAAGATCACTTTTACCAGCCCATTTGGACACTGATTGGTGGTGGGGTCTTTGATAAAAAGATCTCAAAACGAAAAATGGTAGATTATATTCCTAAAGGTGTGACGTGGATTAAAGACTACGCGGCCTCGTTCTCACCCAAAGAAAACTTCGTAACGACAAAGAGCGGAGATGATATCCACTATGACTATATGGTGGTTGCTCCGGGTATTCAACTTGACTGGGATAAAGTAAAAGGTCTGCCAGAGGCTCTCGGAAAAGGAGGCGTCTGCTCTAATTATGGATACGAGCGTGCCGAGTATACGTGGGAAGTACTGCGCAATTTGAAAAAAGGCCGGGCCCTTTTTACGCAGCCCAATACTCCTGTGAAATGTGGCGGTGCCCCTCAAAAGATCATGTATCTAACGGCCGATCATCTGCGGCTGAATGGACACTTGGATGATGTGGATATCCAATTTATGTCTCCTGGAGAAACTGTATTTGGCGTCGAAAAATTCAGATTGGCTCTCCTTAAAGTGTTGGATCGCTACGGCATCAAGTTCAACTATCGCAAGAATCTCGTCGAGATCAAGGGCGCTGAAAATATTGCCGTCTTCGAAGTGACCGATACCTACGGAAACATGGAGCTGCAAGAAGAGCATTACGACATGATTCATGTCGTTCCGCCGCAATCGGCCCCCGATTTTGTTAAATCAAGCGGACTCTGTGACGAAGAGGGTTGGGTTGATGTCGACAATGGCACGCTGCAGCACAACCATTTTCCCAATATTTTTTCCTTGGGAGATGTTTCGGGAACGACCAAGGCCAAAACAGGAGCAGCTATTCGAAAGCAAGCACCTGTCGTTTCTACCAACTTGATGGAATTGATTAGGCAAGGAAAAATTACGAGTAAGAAAGTGTACAACGGCTATTCATCGTGCCCGTTGGTTACAGGATATGGCAAGCTGATCCTAGCCGAATTTGATTACGATAATAATCCGGATCCTTCCTTCCCCTTTGAAATGGCTAAGGAACGCAAATCTATGTATCTCCTGAAAACCAAAATCCTGCCCATTCTCTACTGGAGTGGTATGTTGAAGGGACGCGCATAGACCTATTTTATTTTATGGAATTATCGTTGCTCGGAATGCGCCTTCGCGCGCTGGCCAGATTGATTGACCAGCCCGTTCGGACTCTTGCCGACTTGGAAGGGTTAGCTATTGATGGCTCTTTTTTGAAGCAGGAAAGCCAGGACGAAATGGCCGCCGAGCATTATCGTGTTTTGACGCACGATATGGTTCCAGCCGCCTCCTTGTTTTTGGAGCGGAAAGCCATGTTGGGAGGCGCCGTATCAGGGCGAGTTCGTGAGGCTATGGAGCACACCGGTTTTGCGCCAGATATGTCCTCGTATCCGGCAGATCACCTCGTTAATGTGCTTCTGTTTCTGGCCCACCTAGCGGATCGACAAGACATAGAAACGCTCCGGCGGGTGACGCGGGTGCACGTACTGAGTTGGATGCCTCTTCTGATAGATGCCTTGAGCCAATCGGGTGCCAAGTTGTTTAACGAGATGGGTCATGAAATCGAACTGGCAATGCTTGGTATTGGAGTGGACTCATTAGGTACCGAATCGGACTACCCGCCTCTCATGGAGCTTCCCTTTGACATGGACAAAGCGGAGCTTGCTGCTATTGGCATCTATCTAGCTACACCTATTGAAAGCGGTTTATTCATTTCGAAAGCGCGCCTCGCTATCGAGGCGCGCTCCCATCGGCTCCCAACGGGCTTTGGAACCCGCGCGATGACTATCGAGGGTCTCTTCCGGTCGGCTGGTCAGTATGAGGCCATTGGTGCCGTGTGTGATTTCTTTGATCAGGAAATCGAATCCAAAGAGGAGTTGTGGAAACGATGGTCCGATACGGGAGCTGCTCACTGGTCCGGTGAATGGGCAAAAAAGCTGGCCAACACGCGCCGTGTGATAGAGACGCTTCGGGAAGCTCAAGACACCTCGAGCTAAGTCTACCTTAGATGTGGGTTCGTCAGACTGAGGTTATTTGAAGATCCAATTCGGCGTCTCTTCCCCACCTTTTCAACACATACGTTAGGGCTCGGTGAGGACTCAAGAAAAAATGATCCTCGCCCATATCTTCAGCGAGTCCAGAGGCTTTGAAGACGGCCAAGACGTTAGTTTTGGCCCCTCCGATATACAAGCCAACACCCTGTTCTTTTAGAACCGAATGTGTATCTGCCAATACGGCCAACGCAGTGGTATCCAGATCATTAATGGAAGAGGCGTCCAGGATAACAGCGCGCGACTGTCTCTTTCCAACTTCTCGCGTAATCACATCTCGAAGCCGATCGGCGTTCGCAAAGGAAAATGAGGCATCTACGCGCAGCAACAGTATATCATCAAATTGTTCGGCTTCAGGGTGATTGAGGATATTTCTGAAGGAACGAGACCCGGGGAGGCGCCCTAAAATGGCCACGTTCGGGAAACTGATGCGGTACATAATGACGATGACAGACATACCGACGCCTACGAGGACACCTTGATGAATACCAAGAGTTAGTGTAGCCGCGAACGTTAGTAGAGCCAGCACGCCGTCAATGGCTTTGATCGTCAAGAGATAACGCACCTCGCGTACATCAATTAGTCCGAATGCGGACACCATAATGATGGAGGCAAATATGGGAATCGGCAGGCTATAAAAGAGCGGCGTAAAAAAGAGAAGGACGAGACCGATAAGCAGGGCGGCAATCGCATTTGAAAAAGGGGTCTGGGCTCCCGAGCGCTCATTGACGGCACTTCTAGAGAAACTACCAGATACTGGAATGCTTTGGAAAACGGCGCCCGCGACATTCATCGTACCCAGTACGACCAGTTCTCTGTTTGGGAAAATGCGATAGCTGTGTTTTGCAGCAAACACCTTTCCAAGGGAAATAACCCCCATAAATTGGATGAGTGACAGCGTGATAGCGATGGGCATCAGGGCCTTGATGCTCTCCAAAGAAAAGGCGGGCACGGATAAAGAGGGCAATCCGGCAGGGATCGTGCCAACGATCGCGACCCCTGCTTGATCAAGATTAAAGAGTATGACAGCCAAAGCAGACATAACGACCGCCACGAGGGGACCAGGGATTTTGGGCCAGACTTTTCGGCACAAGATTAGAATCAGAATGCCTGCTGCTCCTATCGCAAAAGAAAGAAGGTGTGTCTCTCCAATTCTATCTAAGGCTTCTGTCAGCAGAATGAATACATTTAGGTTTCGGCCAAGACCAATTCCAAGGAGATGCTTTAATTGGCTCATTCCAATGATGAGCGCTGCCGCAGCAGTAAAACCAGTAATAACCGGCCTAGAAAGCAGATTTACCACAAACCCAAAGCGTAATGATCCCATTATGATCTGAATTACGCCTACCATGATGGCTAGAGTGAAGACGTGGCCCAGGTATTGTTCGGTTGTAGTAGGTGCGAGAAGGGCAATTCCAGCGGCGACGATTAGGGAATCAATGGCTACTACGCCCACAGCCAAATGGCGGGATGTACCCAGTAAGGAATAGATCAATAAAGGAATGAGAGAGGCGTACAGTCCGTACACAGGGGGAACGCCAGCTAGAAGCGCATAAGCCATTCCTTGTGGGACCAAAACAACGCCCACAGTCACGCCGGCAATGACATCCCCCCGAAATCGGGCTCGGTCATATCCGCGAATCCAATCAGGTAAGAGAGAGAGTGCAGTGTTCGCCGACTCCATAAGTTATCCGGATCGCCGTGTTTCTTCGTCTTCCTTAAGATAGGGATTGACAAGCGAGGAGGCTTTGTCTACTGCATTTTGAATGCGAGGGAAGAGTGATTCTTCTCCCATGGTATCCACAAGGCCTGATTTGCGCATGGCATCCCGAACGGGACCCTTCACTCCGGAAAAGAGCAGCCTCATTTCTCTATCGGCTAATAATCGGTGTAAATCTGAGAGCGCATGTAAGGCTGTTGAATCAATCCGATTTACCGGATATAAATCCAGCACGAGTACCTGTAGATCCGTCCGTTTATTCAGAAGTGTTTGGAGGCCTTCTTTCATGACCTCAACATTACCAAAGAACAGAGAGGCGTCAATTCTGAAGACGGCTACTCCGTTTGTTATTTCCGCGTCAGGGTAGCGTTCTAGGTTTCTGTAAACATCAGTGCCTTCTACACGACCAAGTTGCGCCATGTGAGGTCGGGAGGCTTGGTGGACAAAGGTCAAAATTGAGACCACCACACCAATTAAAATGCCTTCCTCAATCCCAAAGGCAAGCGTTGCAGCGAAGGTCAGTAGGAGCAGACCAAAATCAGTCCGATTGGCTTTCCAGAGATAGCGGACTTCTTTAATGTCGATGAGTCCCGCGACAGCCACCATTACGATGCTGGCCAAAAGAGCTTTGGGCAGAAAGGTAAAAAGAGGGGTAAAGAAGAGGAGTGTGAGCCCCACAACTGAGGCGCTAATCATGCTTGCTAGTGGGGTCTTGGCTCCAGCTTGATCATTCACAGCGGACCTTGAAAACCCACCCGTAGTAGGATACGATTGCATAAATGAGCCGGCTACGTTCGCTAGGCCTAGCGCCACCAGTTCCTGACTAGGGTCTACGGATGTTCGATTCTTCGAGGCAAAAGATTTGGCGACCGCAATCGATTCCATATAGCCCACCAGAGAAATCGCTAAGGCGATAGGTAGGAGTGCTGACATGCTATCCCAATTTAGGAACGAGGCTGAAACGGCAGGAAGTCCGGCGGGCACCGATCCTACGATGGCCACGCCAAGGGAATCTAGATTTCCGAACGCCACGGCCAGGGTCGCAAGCACAACGGCTAGCAGGCCGCCGGGTAAGCGGGGTGCGAATCGTTTAACACCCAGTATCAAGAGAATACCACCGCCTCCAATGGCCAGCGTTATGACATGCACTTGACTCAGGTTTTGCACAGCAAACGATAGGATTTCCAAGACGCTGTTTGATCTCGGAATAGGCACTCCAATAAGGTGCTTGAGCTGGTTCAGGCCAATAATTAAGGCAGCGGCGCTCGTAAACCCGCTCAGAACGGGGTGGGAAAGGAAGTTGGTTATGAATCCAAAGCGGAGCAAACCCAGAACAAGTTGAATCACACCCACCATGAAAGCCAGCAATAAAGCAAGCTGAATGTACTCGTCCGATCCCGATGTGGCCAGATCCCCCACCCCCGTAGCAACGAGTAAGGAAACCATGGCGACAGGGCCTACGGCTAACTGTCCGGATGTCCCGAAAAAGGCATAGACAAACAAGGGTAGCAGCGCGGCATAGAGGCCATAAATCGGAGGTAGGCCAGCAATCAGGGCGTAGGCAAGACCCTGAGGAATTAACATCACCCCAACCGTGAAACCCGCATTCAGATCTCCCGAAAGGAAGGTTTTAGGGTAAGAACGAAGCCAAGCAGATGCCGGAATCAGTGTTTTCAGCATGCGGCTGTATCTGTTAAGGGCAGAAGGAATAATGTGGGGGCCGCGAAGCGGCCCCCACCCATGCGTTGGGAAGTCGCACTATTCCAGAATGTAGGCAATCGAAGACCAGGCGCTAGGCATGCATAGGTTCGCCGTGCGCTACGACGGCTCCTTCAGATGCTGACCACTCTTCAAACTCACCATTGATAAAGATGACGTTGTGTCCAAGACGGGCTAGCAGAGCCGTCGAAACGGCAGCGCGTCCCCCCGAAACACAATGAATAGCTTTTGTACCGGAAGGTACTTCGTCGCGGCGGACCCACATGCGGGTATAGGCAATATTGGCCGAATCCGGAATGTAAGCTGCGTCGTGCTCGGCTTTGTTGCGCACATCAAGAACGACGACATCGTTCTCATTTTCGACGACCGAGGCAACATCTTCGATATTTATTTCTCGAATGCTGGCCATTTCGCCATGTGCTTCGGCATAGGCTTCTAGGGTTGCAGGCGTAGCATACCCTTTGATGTTATCCAACCCGATTCGGATTAAATCGCGAACGGCTTCTTCTACCTGATCTGCCTCAATAATGAGGTAGATATCCATATCCTCTTCGATGATAGATCCGGCTGCTGAATTAAAGGATTTGTTGAATCCTGCATACAATGAACCCGGGAGATGACGCGCCATGAAAGCAGAGCGATCAAGACGGGTATCCAAAACAGCCACATCTGTATTGCCAGATAATGCCTTTAGGTCATCTACGAATAGGTGCTTTGGCTGAGGAAGGCTACCCAACACCTTTGGACCTATTTTGTTATCGCGTTTCATGCGTGCAAAATACATCGGAGGCTCAGGCTGACCGTCTAAAATAGCGGCAACGAACTCATCCTCGCTGCGCTTGGCAGAGTCTATAGCAGCGTTGAACTCACGCTCATATCCAACGGTTGACATAGGAACCGCGCCAAGAGCCTTACCACAAGCAGAGCCGGCGCCATGAGCTGGCCAAACCTGAAGAAAGTCATCTAGCTCAAGAAAGTCCTGAACTGACTTATATAATGTTCGAGCGGAGGGCTCCATAACGCCAACGACACCAGCTGCGCTTTCGAGCAAATCTGGCCGCCCGAGATCGCCAACAAAGACGAAGTCTCCGGTTAGGATTCCCATGGGCCTATCGGCACCACCACCCATATCTGTTACCAAGAAGGCAATGTGTTCGGGTGTATGCCCCGGGCTGTGCACGACCGTTAGCTTAATGTTGCCGATCATGAACTCATCTTTATCGAGAACCAACTGGTAGTTGTAGTCCGAACCAATGAGCCACTCGTATTTCCAGTCCGCATCCCCTTCGTCGGATGCATATACTTTGACTCCACGCTCAGCGAACTCACGCGCTCCAGAGAGGTAGTCTGCATGGATATGCGTATCTGCCACGGCGGTAATTTCTAGGCCTTCTTTTTCGGCTAATTCCAGGTAAACATCGATGTCTCGTTCGGGATCGACGATGATCGCCTCGCCAGTAGCCTGGCAACCAATCAGGTATGCGTATTGTGCAAGTTTCTGATCCCAGATTTGTCTGAACAGCATGGTTTTGTGTGTTTTATTTTTATTGCTTTAAACGGATTGAACCTGAATCCAGGCCTTAATGTGGTAAGCGAGGGCGTAGCACACCATACGTGTATGTGCCAGCTACAGCCGAAAGAATGGCAATAAGCATGATCGTGAACCCATTCCCGACGAGAGCGAACATGGGGCCGGGACATGCACCGGTGAGGGCCCATCCGAGGCCAAACATGGTGCCACCTAGCCAGTAGCGGGTGCCAGATCCCATGTCTTTTGGGGGAATGACGATATCTTCACCACCAAAGGTTTTGAGCTTTTTCCGCTTAATGATTTGAACGGAAATCATGGCGACTGCTACAGCACTACCAATAATGCCGTACATGTGAAACGCCTGAAAACGAAACATCTCTTGGATTCTGAACCAAGAAATGACTTCAGACTTGGTAAAAATGATTCCGAAATAGATACCGATCAGCAAATAGGGGAGCAGCCGACCCATGCCGTTGTTTGATTGAGTAGTCATGGTCAGCCTCTTACAGGATCAGGGGAAGAATGAAGAACGTAGCGATTAGGCCACCCGCGAAAAAACCCATCACTGCAATGAGCGAGGGAAGCTGTAAGTCTGCGAGACCAGAGATAGCGTGACCCGATGTGCAACCGCCCGCATATCGCGCGCCGAAACCAACTAGGAAGCCACCGATGACAATCAGGAAAAATCCTGGCCCTGACCTGAGCCCCTCCCACGAAAAGAATTGACTGGGCATGAGTCCCTCGAAATTAGAAATTCCGAGCAGGGCTAAGTCCGAGCGTGTGGCTTCAGATATTCCGACGGGGTCCGAGCTTCCAATAAATGTTGAGGCGATGTAACCGCCAATGACCACACCAAAAATTAGGGTGAGATTCCATATTCCGTTTTTCCAATCGTACTGGAAAAACTCGACTTTGCCAGGTGCCCATGCACACATATGTCGAAGGTTTTCAGATATACCAAATTGCTTGCCGCCGATGAGCAACAACGCGGGCACGACGATGCCAATGAGGGGGCCGGCGACGTACCAGGGCCAAGGTTGTGAAATAAAATCAATCATGAAGGTGTACCGGGTTGATATTTCGCTTGTACTTACCTGTCATAACAAGTGTTTCCTATCCTATTATGAAATGTTTGCTAGGTCAATTTATTCTAGTTCAAGACGGATGTCTTTGGCCAGTAATTGCAGTTTTGAGCGTCCATTCCAGGTATTTTCCTGAATGGCAAAGAGAAGTTCAAGGGAGTCGCCAGAGTTTTGGCTGTGCAAAACAAGGTCTAAATGTTTGCTCATTCCAAACCCAATCACGTCTCGCGAAGGGTGATTTGAAGCCCGCTCCCGAACAGAAAACTTTAGGTGGGTTCGTTGTTTGCCCACGGTAGTCACTGGACCGACGACCTCTAGATTGTTGGCCATAAAGACGGGCGCTGCATTGTCTGCGCCAAAGGGCTCGAATTGTTTGAGGACCGACCAGAATCGTTTGTCTAAATCAGAGAGGCCCATATTGGCATCAACCTCGGTCATGGGCTCAAGGGTTTCTGGCGTAATGGCGCCTGCAACGGCCTGATCGAAGCGATCCACAAAGGCTTCTACGTTTTCTGGTTTCAGCGCGAGTCCCGCAGCAAAATCATGTCCTCCATATTCGATCAAAAGATCTTCGCACTCTTGGAGGGCTTTATAGATGTTGATACCGTTGATGGACCGGGCACTGCCTTTGGCCACGTCGCCAGAACGAGACAGCATAATGGCCGGGCGATAGTGTCTATCCACTAAGCGACTGGCTACGATACCAATGACTCCTAGATGCCATTCTGGATCATAGAGTACGACGGAATGTCTAGGGCCTCCTCCGAGCAGGACATCTGCCTGCTTAAAGGCTTCTTTCTGGGTCTTGCGATCTAATTCTCGGCGCTCCTGATTCAAGCGTTCGAGTTGCCGAGCTCTTGCGGTGGCTTCCAGTTCGTCGTCGGCCAGCATAAGGGTCACAGCCCTGGCTGCATCGCCGAGTCGTCCGGCTGCATTGATGCGGGGGCCAAGTCCAAAGACGATGGATCGAGGGTCGCAGTCACTGAGTCGAATGTCAGCTTGCTCGGCTAACATGCGCAGGCCTACTCTGGGATTATTCTGAATGTTGAGTAGTCCTTCTCGAAGAAGAATCCTGTTTTCACCCGTTAGTGAAACAACGTCACTGGCCGTGGCTATTGCCACGAGGTCGAGGTACTGGTTTATCTCTGTAGGATCTTTGCCAAGTCGGGTATGAATGGCTTGGGCCAGCTTCATGGTTACACCGCACCCGCATAACTCTTTGAACGGATAGGAGCAATCGCTGCGTTTGGCATCTAGCACGGCGATAGCGTTAGGCAACGTAGCCCCTGGAGTATGATGGTCACAGATGACCAAGTCCATACCCAAGCTTCGTGCATATTCAGTTTCTGCAATCGCTGTCACACCACAATCTAGGGCTACAACGATTTCTGCACCCATGGTTTTGGCTTCATCCAGACCCGATTCGCTGAGCCCATATCCATGCTTGAAGCGGTCGGGGATGAAGAAACATACGTCTGCGCCCAAGCTTCCCAGGTAGTGCGTCAACAGGGTCGTTGAGGTCGTGCCGTCTACATCATAATCGCCATATACCAAGAACTTCTGCTTGTCTTCCAGTCCTTTGACGATGCGGTCAACGGCTTTATCCATATCCGTCATCAGATACGGATCGTGAAGACTATCTATTCCAGAGCGGAAAAAATGCTTAGCGGCATCAAAACTGTCTATACCCCGCAGCACGAGCGCGCGCGCCAGCGCGCGCGGCAAGTCGTTCAAGGCTGATTGCAGCTCATCTACTTTTGATTCGTCTTTAACAGGCAGAATCTGCCAGCGGCGTGTACTCATTTTATTTCCGATTGGGAGCCGGAATATACTGGGTTCAGTGCCATGAGTTTTGCCTTCACGCGGGTTTGACTAGATTGCGACCAACAAGCCCGAATTGAGATGCGAAATTTCCTGCTTCTGTCCGTTTTCCTATTGCTTTCAGCCTGCGAAACGACGCCCCCACCAGAGCCATTTGGAGCACTACCCACAACGCGCCAAGTGGATTGGCATAAGCTGAGCTACTATGCCTTCATTCACTTTGGCCCCAACACGTTTACCGGTGTGGAATGGGGGCATGGAGATGAGAATCCTGAGGTGTTCAATCCAAGTGAACTGGATGCTCGGCAGTGGGCTCAAACCTTTAAGGAGGCCGGTATGGAAGGGGTGGTGATTACGGCCAAACACCATGATGGATTTGCTTTGTGGCCCTCAGAGTACTCAATGCACACGGTCCGCGAAAGTGAATGGAAGGATGGTCAAGGGGATGTACTTCGTGAGTTGGCTGAGGCGTGTGAGGAGTTTGGGCTAAAGTTTGGTGTGTATGTCTCGCCCTGGGATCGAAATCACCCTCAGTACGGCTCTGACGAGTATAATGGCGTATTTAAATCCATGTTGGAAGAAGTACTCACGGGCTATGGAGACGTATTCGAGGTTTGGTTTGACGGAGCGAACGGCGAAGGTCCAAACGGCAAAAAGCAGGTATATGACTTTCCTGGATTTATTGATGTAGTACGTACCCATCAACCAGGAGCCGTCATTTTCAGCGATGCCGGCCCTGATATTCGTTGGGTAGGTAATGAACGTGGCTATGCGGACACCACGAATTGGAGTACCCTAAACCGTGATGCCTTCTATCCGGGTATTCCGGGCAAAAACGACGAACTACAACACGGACAAATGGGTGGTACCCATTGGCTTCCAGCCGAAATTGACGTTTCCATTCGTCCGGGCTGGTTTTATCACAAAGACCAGGATGATCAGGTTAAAACGGTAGACCATCTCATCGACATCTGGTACCACTCGGTGGGTATGAATGGTAACCTATTACTCAACATTCCAATTGATGCGCGTGGGCTGGTACACGAAAATGATGCTGCGCGTTTGATGGAGCTCAAAGCCTATCTGGATGATGCCTTTGGGTATAATTTGGCACAAGACGGAATCGGCGTAGGCACACATACCCGGGACTGGGAGTACCGCGAAGACCTCGCCATTGATGATGACCCAGAAACCTATTGGGCACAAACAGACGAAGCCGAGAACGCGATGTATGGCATTGAATTCAAGGATCCCCGAGAAGTAAACACCATCCTTCTCCAAGAATATATCCCACTGGGACAGCGGGTCACTTCATTTGTCATCAAGGCGTTTGTGGGCGAGGAGTGGGTGCAGGTTGCCGAAGGGACGACTATTGGTAATCGACGTATTGTGCGCTGGCCGACGGTAAACACGGCAGCCATATCTATTGAAATGGAAAGCTTGGCGCCCGTGACGCTTTCCAACGTTGAAATGTACCGCGCGCCTGATACGTACTAATTGAGTTCGCGAATACGAATGTCTTTCCATTCCACGGTCCTGCCTGCTTGCTCTTCTCGACCAATAGAGTGCACTTGAAGGGCGATGAATCCGCTGCGAGTCATGGAGTCTATCAGATCAGCGGCTAGTACCCCATTGAGCCATGTCCGAATGTGGTCGTCTCGGGTTTCGACCCGCAGGTGATTCCATTCTCCCTGTCGGAAGGCACGCTGAGCTGCGGGCCGGCCCTGTAAGTTAAAAAGCCACCCCCTCCGACCTTCATCATAGATTCCCGCTGTCCAGGCCCTTTCGGATGGATCGATCTCGACCTGATAGCCATGAACTCGGCCGTTATTGTATTCAGGCAAGCTGTTGCTTCGAATCTGTATGCCAGAATTGATCGTTGAATCTACGCGGAAGGATAGCTCCAGAATAAAGTCATCATACATCTTATCCGTGGCCAGAAAGGTGTTGGGCGTATTCATAGTTGTGATACCCGTGATGACTCCTTCTGCCACTTGATATTCGGCCTCACCGTTCAACTTTGTCCAGCCGTTCAGCGTATTTCCCTGAATAAGAGGACTCCAGTCGGTTTCCGTTGCGCGAAGTGAAGCCGCAGTGTAAGCGGGTGAGGCGTCTGCTGAGCGGATGCGTGTGACCAGTTCGGAACTGACGCCCGTCGATTGATTGCCCCAGGCATTTCGCACAAAGGTGAGTACGTCAGCAATTTGTTCATCCGTATAGTCGAGATCTCGGACTCCCGGCATATGATCCACCACATCGGGGACCGTGTAAGTCGTTCCATTGACATCCATAGGACCTTCGACGCCGTCCAATACCAACCTAGCTAGGCGCGCTTCATCTTGCAGCACCCATTGTGATTTGACTAGCGGAGGCGCGATGGACTCGAGTCCTTCACCTTCGCGGCCGTGACATGTGGAGCAGAATACAGAGTAGACTTCGGCTCCGCGTTCATAGGAGGGTTCGAAAGCAGTTGGGAGGAGGCGAACGGCACTCAAGTCTTGCACAAGGGCCATTCCCGCTGCGTGTTTGAGAGCCGAAACAATAGAGCCTCCTCCGGTCGCGTCCAGAAACTGCTGTTCGCGGTCTTCGAGCGATCCGAGGATAGTATCTATAATTTCAGGAGCCTCGTTTTGTGTTTGTGCCACAATGAGTTGAGCGCGCCATGCACGGCTGTTTTGGGCGCCTCTAAACATGCCCAGGCCAGCGGCTACATAGCGGGCGACCTCCAAGGAAGAGTCTGTCGTCATGGATTCTAGCACGCCTAAGTGCCCGGTAACGGCAGCGACTCGAGCTACGCTTGCGCGCACCTTGTCGTCTTCGGAGCGAGCGGCCATTTCTAGCGTGGAGGCGCTCACCAGTCCGAGTCCTTCCAGTGTCCAGAGGGCATGCACGCGGGTGCGGGCATCTCCAGCTCCGGTTGCCAATGCTTCTAGAGCGGTCTTTATTCTGGTAGATTTTCGTTCGATGAGTAATCGCTGAGCCGTATCCCTCCACCATCCATTGGGATGACTCAGGTTGGCGACGAGTTGTTCATCTGAATCCCGGCTCATGGTCGGGTTCGGTCGAAGGGGATTGTTGGTGTATTTAACACGGTAAATTCGCCCTAGACCTAGCGGCATATCCAGATCCCGCATTTCGATCTGGCGTTTTAGGTAGTCGGTCAAATACGTACTGTGCTGAACGACGCCTCGGTACATATCCATAATGTAAAGACTGCCGTCCGGTGCGGTGTAGCCGTTAACGGGCCGAAATCGTTCATCAGTCGATGCTAAGAACTCCGCGTCCTGATAAGGCTCGGTGCCAACCACCGTTCCATCCAGATCAGCTAACATAACCCGCTTTACCAGGTTGCCCACCGTTTCCTGTACGAATGCGTTACCGTTGTATTCTGGCGGGAAATTGTCACCGCGATAGATCACGGGTCCCGCTGCCGAAGTCACATTCGCCAGCTTGCCCTCTTCGTCTAATGTGCCCGGTCTGTATCCACGATTCACACCCGGATTCACTCGAATTGGATACGTTTTATTTGTGGCGCGACTTGGCCCATAGACCCTTCGATCACTAATCTCGCGGTGAGGATTACGGGCTACAGTGCTTGGAAGTACATCGTCGCCTAAAAGGGTTTGGCTATTATTGTTATAAAACAGGCGTCCCCAATCATCCTGCGAAATGCCCCACTGACCCCGGTATTCGGTCTTTTCCTTCAACCACTTTCCATTTTGTAATCGGTAACGCTGATCTGACTTGGCGTTATAAATCCAGTTGTCCATCGCCACCAATAATCCGTTAGGTTGATGTTCTGGATTTCCACCCACGGCATATTCTGCGTCTACGACAGAAATGTCTCCCGCTTCATACCCGTTTCGTTTCGCGAAATACAGGTTTGGTGGGACAGAGTAGAGAACGCCTCCGTTATATATGGCAATTGCTCGGGGCAGGTAAAGACCATCTAGAAACACGGACGATGTCTCGTGAAAGCCGTCTCCATCTTCGTCCCTTAACACCACGATGCGACCTGCCGGTTCGCCCGTATTATCGCCCTCCGTCGTAGTCATGTAATCGCGCATTTCCACCACCCAGAGCGCACCATCTTCGTCGATCGCCATAGCCACGGGATCCACAACGTCGGGCTCCCGGGCCACGATCTGAACTTCGAATCCGTCTTCCACGGCAAAGCCTTCGATGGCTTCTTCTGCAGACAAAACGGGCGCATCTGGTATGTCATCCGGATCGACTATATCCACATTCATCGGAGCGTCACCCGATGTTGGGGGAGGAGGCGCGGCCTGTTGGCAGCCGACAACAAAAGCGAAAAGCAGGAAGAGACGTTTCATAATCACAAGTGATAGTGGGGTTTGAAACCTACGCAGGCTACTCCACTTTGTCGAGCAAATTCAGATCAATGCAAATTAAGGGGAAGTTCGTGCTGATTTGGGATGC
>ERZ1048686.214-NODE-214-length-63188-cov-30.314447_pt1 | contig 63188 bp, 51 predicted proteins | sample MGYA00383099_ERZ1048686 | MGnify/ENA primary metagenome ERZ1048686 (study PRJEB29581, sample SAMEA5548369) | metagenome | biome: marine; feature: coastal; material: water | depth 25 m | study: Short-term variability in the microbial, nano- and picoplankton... | reverse complement strand
TCTCTTTAAAATATTGTGTGTTCGGTATTGTTTCACGGAAATCAAGGTTTGCATTAATGAGATAGCTTCGTGCTCGCCCTGCATACAATGACAGGGAGGAGCTATAGAGAGTGATCGTTTTCATGTGTGTTCTCAGTAATTGTCATGGGTGGTGTAGGGATAAAAATAGACTGTGTAGCCTGAGTCGCTGCCAGCTTCTGGTATACGGTAACGATAGGCGCATATCGCAGGCAATTCAGGCGTGTTTTCGTTAATACTTTTTCCCCCTCGGGTCGGTTATCAACAGCGCTCCTGCATTTGACGAGCGTTATTTTTAAGGGCCTGCCGGACAGGTGATGACACCTAGTTCGCCCAGATAATTGTTTCGTGGTGCTCTTGTGGTCGAGCGTTGACGGTATAGTCTACCGCAATCGGTATCTCAACAAGGTTTGGCCACAAAGGCTCAATCATTTGCTGGTCTATTTTATAAAGTGCTGTTTTAAGATCGTTCAATTGTTGTGGGTGGGAGCTGCTTAGATTATTTTGTTCGGTTGGATCTTCATTCAAATTAAATAGCCAAGTGTTGCCATTTTGCTCCTGAATCTGAAGTTTCCAGCCATCTCGCTGGACAACCTTGTAACCCCCTGTCCGCCAAAATAATGACCGCTCTATCCGGGGTTGGTCCGTTTGAAGCGCATATTCAAGAATGTTTTTGCCGTCAATCGTTCTGTCTCGGGGCAATTCGATACCTGCCGCGGCCAACGTTGTTGAGAAAATGTCGATGTGCGCAACCGCAGAATCGTACGCGCTTCCTGGAGAAATTTTCTTAGGCCATTTGATAAAGTAGGGAGTATGTATGCCGCCCTCAAAAAATGTGATTTTCCAACCCCGGTATGGCTTGTTTAGGTCGGGGAGGCCAACATATCCGGCACCACCATTGTCGCTGGTAAAAATGACGATTGTGTTGTCATCTATCCCGTTGTCTTTCAGGGCGTTGATAACCTGCCCAATGCCGCGATCTAAGCCTCGTATCATGCCAGCATATACTCGCTCAGTATGATTGGGTATGTGGGATAGAGCGTCGTAGTCATCCTTCTCTGCTTGCAGGGGTGTGTGAGGCGCGTTGTATGCTAGGTACATGAAAAACGGACGATTGCGATTGGCTTTGATTGCTTCGACTGCCTGACGACTGATGTAGTCGGTCATGTGTGAGTCGGGCGCAAACCTTTCGCCGCCATTAAACCGAACGGCATATTTCAGGTTTGCCCATAGAAATTTATCGATTGGATCAAAATCCTGCTTTGAGTTGACGACCTGTTCGTCGTCCTCGTTCATAAATAATCCGGCACCGGATCTGAACCCGAGGAACTCATCAAATCCCTGATCTAGAGGCCGTGATCCCTCACCTCCACCGAGATGCCATTTGCCTAATCCGATTGAGTAATAACCTCGTTGCTTTAGTAACTCAGGTAACGTGAGTTCGTCCGTCGGCAAGCCGATGTCTTCAGCCGCAGGGTAATGCTCAGTGTTTTCCTCGATAAATGCATCACCAGCGGTTAACTTTGAGAATGTGGGAGAAGCAGGGGTAAATTCAAAACCAACCCTTGATGGATATCGTCCAGTGAGTAGTGCTGCTCTCGATGGCGCGCATGTCCCATTCCCTGAATAACCATGAGTAAAGTGGATACCCTTTTGTGCTATCGAATCAATATGAGGGGTGGGTACAGTGCCGTCGGCTATGCCGCCGCCATAAAACGTAATGTCATTAAAACCAAGGTCGTCGGCGACGATCAGTACAACATTAGGGGGCGAGTCCTGGACCCCATGAGATGGGCTCTCAGGACCCTGCTTCCAGGAGACCCGGCGATTATCGCCTATTGGCGCAACGATGTCCGAGATGATGCCCGGCAGGTAGTACCAGTACTGGGAAAATAGTGCGCCGGATCCGAGGGCGATTGATATGCAAAAAAGGGCAATTTTTTTCATATACTTCCGTTTACCGAGTGTGCATAATTATTAATGAAGAGCATTAAATGATGCGGCATACTTACTTGAAATGCAATATGGCTTCTCTCACATAAACATAATGCTGGAGACTAAAAATGGGAGATTCCCTCCTGCCCGTAAGGGGTTCACCCGGATCACCCTACACACGAAAAATGTTGGCGCTGCTGCGTTACAGACGCATTCCGTACCGTTACATTCAGGGACAGATCGATGGCGCTGATGAATTGCCCGCACCCAAGGTTGGTTTGATTCCGGTGTTTTATTTTGACGATGCTAACGATGGGCTGGTGGCTGAGGTTGATAGCACGCCTATCATTCGCAGACTTGAAATTGAATATCCGGGGCGGTCCGTGATTCCGGCAGACCCAGCGTTGGCCTTTATTGATTATCTCCTCGAGGATTATGGCGACGAATGGCTAACAAAAGCCATGTTTCATTATCGTTGGTATTATCAAGATGATATCGAGATGGCTGGATCTGTTCTTCCCCACTATGCAGATGTAACGCAATCCGAAGAGACTGTGGTGCAAATGAAACAGATATTTTCGGAACGCCAAATATCTCGTTTATATGTTGTCGGATCTAACGACACGACAGCGGTTGTTATTGAAGAAAGCTATCAACGGTTTTTGACTTGTCTGAATAACCACCTGAAACGCTCACCCTTTCTGATGGGTAGGCGCCCGGGGGCCGCAGACTTCGGTTGTTTAGGTCAATTAACGCAGTTGGTTCAGTTTGATCCAACACCAGCGAAACTTGCTGCGCAGCAAGTTCCCAGGGTGCACGCGTGGGTTAGCAAAATGGAAGACCTTTCTGGGCTTGAGTGTCGCGATGATGGGTTCTATTCTTCAGACGAGGTGCCAGCCACCTTGATTGACTTGCTAAAAGAAGTTGGCCGGACTTATGTGCCCGTTATGCTGGCAAATTATGAAGCCTTTGAGAAAGGGCTAGAAAAAGTTGAAACAACTGTGGAAGGCAAATCGTGGGTGCAGGAGCCGTTTCCATATCAGGCGAAATGTCTTCAGTGGCTACGTATTGAATATGCCAAACTCGATGTTGATGACAGAGTAAGGGTTGATGCGATGCTGGATGGTACTGGTTGTGAGCTTTTGTTAGCGAAACCAAAAACCTAAAAAAATACAGCGACAATAACTGGCACAAAGGTGAAAGAGGTAAAGACAGACGATAGTCGTTATCGGCGTGTAACCGAAATTTGATTCCAGCCAAACGTGACCACACTTGATGAGCGCGGGAAAGCTGGATTTATTCTGTTGCTCCACAACCAATGCGAAAAAAGCCTTAGGGGGGCTAAATAATGTCCAATGAACGAAAAGTTCAGGAGCTAATGGGAGCACCAGGCTCTCCATATACTCGAAAGATGCTCGCATATATGCGGTACAGACGGATTCCTTATCAGTTTGAAATTCAGTCCCGGATGGCCGGTGCTGATAACGGTAGCCACACCAAGCAGAGAGTACAGCCAAAGGTTTCATTATTACCGACTTTCTTTTTTAAAGATGAAAAAGGTAACGAGGAGGCGGTGACTGATTCAACCCCATTGATTCAGCGATTCGAAGGTGAATACGCGGGTCGTGAGGCCATTCCTTCTGATCCTGCTCTGGCATTCGTGAATATGCTGCTTGAAGACTACGGCGATGAATGGTTAACAAAAGCCATGTTTCATTATCGCTGGCACTATGATGCTGATATCAAAAAAGCGGGGGATATCCTACCCCGCTGGCGGGGCATCTCTCAGCCAGAGGAGCAGGCACAAAAAATGGGTCAGTTTGTCAGGGAGCGACAAATAGACCGCTTGTCTTATGTCGGTTCAAATGATGTGACCACGCCGGTAATCGAAGAGAGTTTTAAGCGGTTTATTCACTTGCTCGACGCACACTTGACCGACTTACCATTCCTGATGGGGGAGAGACCCGGTTCATGCGATTTCGCAATATATGGACAGTTAACCTGCCTTGCGCTCTTTGACCCGACGCCCTCCGCGATTATTCTTGAGGCATGTCCGCGCGTTTATGCTTGGGTAGAAGTGCTGGAAGAACTCTCTGGTTATCTGGTTGCCGATTCAGATTGGATAGATATTGATAATGCGCCCGAAACACTCAAAAACATACTAAATGAAGTCGGTCGAATTTATGCCCCTTATCTTCTTGGCAATGCAGCAGCCGTTACCGGAAAAGCCAATTTGTTGGAAATGTCGCTCGATAATAGACAGTGGCAACAGAATCCCTTCACCTATCAAGCGAAGTGTCTGCAGTGGCTAAGAGAAGCCTATGCCGCACTTGAAGAAGTGGATCGTCATCGCGTAAACAAATTGCTGGAAGGTACAGGTGTACTGCAGCTTTTTGCACGCACATAGAATGAATACTAGAAGCGCACTGTGGTTTGTCCCTGCTCTGATCTGGGTTACTTTTACCTATTGGTACACTGACTTTGGCGGCCCGTTGAGCGACGATGAAGTTGCCAGAGCGGTCGCCTACTTCGAGTCAAGTGGGATGGAGAAAGAGCGTCTGGATCAATTTCGCACATTTTTCGAAGAGGATACGGGTCGACAATTCCTGATGGTGAATAACATCGACATTAATGACAATCCGCCAAGAATCGAAGGATTCAGGCAGGATGCTACCGCCGAAGATTACATTGATCACTACATGGAGCACATGTATGCGGAACTTTTTGCCCGGGCGTGCCATCCGGTGTTTTTTGGCAAAGGGCTAGGGCTGAACGTGGACGTCACCGGTATCGAGGGTGCTGAAGGCTGGGATACAGCGGCATTGCTTCGTTATCGAAGCCGCAGAAGTCTAGTGGAAATAATCACCAATCCGGAAATAGGTCCTCGCCATGAATTCAAACTAGCAGCGATGACAAAGACGATAGCCTATCCGGTTGAGGTTGTATTGTATCCCGCTGATCCCCGATTTTTACTATTCCTGATATTGGGATTTATGACCGCGATGATAGATATCTTTTTGTTTGGACGACGGAGTCGATGATGAAAATAACGCTACAGATTTTGATTGGTCTAGTCGGTGTGCTATTCCTTTTCACTGGCATACGATGGCTTTTAGATCCCGGCACTGCAGCCCAGTCGCTGGGTATGCCGCTTTTAGATGGCATTGGACGCAGTACGCAAATCGGTGACCTCGCGTCCTTTTTTCTATCACTCGGTTTTATGATATTTGCAGGGCTAATTACAGGCAGGCGAGTCTGGTTCTATCCTCCTGTTATGCTGTTGGGTTTAGCAGCATTGTCCCGTGTTGTGGCCTGGCTGGTGCACGACGCAGCATTGGCAATGCAATTGATTGTATCCGAGCTGGTGATTGCCACGTTGCTATTTTTCGTTTCTGCTCGAATCTCTCAGAGCGATTAGTGCATGACTGTGCTTCCAGATTTCTCGTTCAATAACACCATGAGCCGCCTCTGTGCTTTCTTAATAACTTCGCTGATAACGGCGTATTCAGCGTCCGTATTCGCAGACAGGCCAAATATTGTCTTGGTTCTGGCAGACGATTTGGGTTTCAGTGATATCGCGCCTTATGGCGGAGAAGTCAGCACACCGAATTTGACTGCGTTAGCTGAAGCAGGGATCAAATTCACGAATTATCATACCGCAGCAAGTTGCGCGCCTTCCCGGGCGATGTTGTTGACAGGCGTAGATAGTCATCGCAACGGTGTGCCTAACATTCCCGAGGCAATTCCGCCGGAACAGGGTATCCATGCTCACTACGCAGGCACGTTGAACCGGAATGTTGTTACAGTGGCGACCTTGTTACAGGATGAGGGGTATCACACTTATCTTGCCGGGAAGTGGCACCTTGGAAAAGAGGTTGATCAACTGCCCAGTCGTCGAGGTTTTGAGCGCACAGTTGCGCTAGCCGACACCGGCGCAGATAACTGGGAACAAAAACCCTATATACCAATTTACGAGAAAGCGAACTGGTTTGCCGATGGCGAAGTAATGACGTTGCCGGATGATTTTTATTCTTCCCGATTTTTAGTGGACAAAACCATCGAATTTATTGACTCCAATTCGGACAGCGGGTCTCCCTTTTTCGCCTATGTGCCTTTCCAAGCTGTCCACACTCCTGTTCAGGCGCCGCAGGAATTTATTGAAAAGTATGAGGGTGTTTACGATGAAGGATGGCGCGTGCTCAGGAAACAACGGCTTGAGAAGGCAATAGCGCTTGGCATTATTCCTGACGACACGAGTATGGTCTCTATGTCGTCGACCGAAGATTGGGATTCACTAAGCGCTGAGGAAAAAAAGTTTCAGTCTAAGAGAATGGCCGTCTACGCAGCAATGATCGAGGCGATGGACTATCACCTCGGACGTCTGATACTGCACCTGAGGGAGATCGGAGAATACGAGAATACCATTTTCATCTTTACTTCAGACAATGGCAGCGAAGCATCCGGATCGAGGGCTAATGCCGGCTCGCTAGCAAAAATGGCTCAAGCGTTGCAAGGTTATTCAACTGATTATGAAACGTTAGGGCTGAAAGGAAGTTTTAATAGCATCGGGCCAAGCTTTGCGAGCGCGGCTGCGTCGCCGCTTGCTTACTACAAGTTCTACTCCGGCGAAGGGGGCATGCGTGTGCCGCTCATAATCGCTGGCGAATCAATTTCACCTGAGCAATCCAAAACAAATGCTTTTAGTTTCGTAACTGACTTAACGCCAACGATACTTGAGTTGTGTCAAGTCAATCAGCCAGGTGAGCGTTACGGCGGAAGACTGGTCGAACCCATCATAGGTCGTAGTTTAGTTTCAATTTTGGATAATAAGACCGAACAGGTTTATTCAGCATATGACACTGTTGGTTATGAGTTGGCTGGTAATGCAGCACTTTTTCAAGGTGATTATAAACTGGTGCTTAATCGGGGCCCGCTCGGCGACGATAATTGGCATCTGTTTAATATTGTTGTCGATCCGGGCGAAACCAGCGATCTTGCTATATCAATGCCGGATAAACGACAAAGTATGATTTCAGCCTATGAGCGTTATGCTCGGGTGAATCAAGTGCTACCTGTCCCTGAAGGTTACCAACAACTCATACAAGTAGCCGAGAATGGATTGAGAGATAGATTTGGCACCCAGATATTGATCTTGCTTGCCACGATGTCGGTATTGGTGTTGATGCTGTTGTTCGCTCGAAACTATCACAGACAGAGTGAGCGCTGAGGGCGTTCACCTCATCCTCAACCGACATATGGTAGAATCTGCGATCCTTGATTTATATATGTGAGCCTAAAATCGACACCATGTCCCCGGCAGCTCAGGAAGGCGTTTTTGAGCTTTTACCATTTCTACTGAACCCACCAAATATTGCGCGCTTTGATGATGGTAAAGTGATCATTGGTGATCGCCGCGCTTACCCACTTCAACAATCATATGTGACCTGCGAGACCGTCGATGAAGTGGCGACCGCCATAAAAGACATGGTGACTCAGGGTGGTGGTCCGTGGCTGTCTGCCGTGAATGCAATGAGAATTATTTCCACCACCTTTAGTGATGCTGGTGATGGCAAAAAGCTGCTATCTGAGTTGAAGAGAGCAAGAGATGTGCTCGTTGCAACACGCCCAACGAATACCGCAATTCAGCTTCGCTTGGACGAGGTGTTAGCAACTGCAAGTCTAGCAGTTAATGAAAAGCGGTCAGTTGATCAGGCGATTGAGGCTTCAATTAGTCAGACATTATTGAACATCTACGATGACTATGCGGTGCGAGCCAGAGCGATGGCTAATTTGATCAATGACGGCGATGGTATATTAACCCATTGTTTTGCCGAGGCCGCTTTCATCCTTGCGCTGGCGTTTGCTGCAAGAGATGGAAAAAAGATAAGTGTTTATACGCCAGAAACACGCCCGTATTTTCAGGGAGCAAAACTTACTGCACCCTCCATCCGGGAGATTGGTGTTGAGGTGAACCTGATTACAGACAATATGCCAGCACACATCATGTCAGAGGGTAAGATTCAAAAGTATATTACAGCGGCTGACATGATAACTGCCGATGGCCATGTGGTGAATAAAATTGGCACATTTCAGAATGCCATTGCTGCCCATGCGCACGATATACCGTTCTACGCATTTGCTTGGGGAAGAGACAGCAGCAAGTTAGTCAGGGCTGATATTAAGATAGAAGAGCGTGACCCTGCAGAGGTTCGTTTGGCGTTAGGGGCGCCAACAACAATTGACAGTATCAACGCCAGGTACCCGACGTTTGATATCACGCCTCCGAAATATGTCGCGGGTGTCGTGACAATTCACGGTGTGCTTAGTCCGTATACCCTAGAAAGCTACCCGACTTGGTAGCCTAAGGCCAATAGTAAACAACACAGATTAGTGACAGAGGAATGATTATGCCCGCAGCTATTATGGGTGGCACCGGTATCTATAATCTTTCAGGCATCGAAGTTGAGGCCCGCGAGATAACTAACGAGTATGGATCGGCGCAGGTTTATTTAGGTCAGGGTGAGCACGAAGATATCGTGTTCTTGACCCGGCATGGCAAGGATCACTCTACACCCCCGCATAAGGTTAACTATCGGGCAAACCTTCGGGCTCTGAAAGATTTGGGTGTCCGAAGAATAATGTCCACCTATGCGGTGGGTTCGATTACTACCGACTATCCAGTGCTGGATCTCGCTGTACTGCGCGACTTTCTTGATTTTACCCACGGTAGAGATTTCAGTTTCTTTGATGACCTGCAAAGCGCTGTTGGCCATGTTGAAATGAGTGCGCCATTTTGTCCTGTCATGAGCGACAAGTTGATGAGTCTTGGGCCTAAATACAACATTCAGTGTCATGACGGTGCGACTTATGTGGCAACGAATGGTCCAAGATTTGAGTCGCCGGCGGAAATTAAAATGTTTCAGATGCTAGGTGGTCACGTTGTTGGCATGACCTGTTGTCCGGAAGTTTATCTGGCTGGAGAACTGGGAATGAACTTTGCTGCAGTAGCGCTGCCAATCAATCTCGCCGCTGGCCTTGAAGATAAGATTACGCTGGTAGAAGACAATATCGATGAAGTGCGGAAGAATATGATTAATCTTATGCTTGATGTGCTGCGCTCGACCAATGACGAAGAATGCACGCCACCAATATTGTTATAAAGGAAACTCGCCGCATGCCCATGCATCACGCGACCGGTAAAAAATTGTTAGGTTTCTGGGATCTGATGAGCATTTCATTGGGACAGATTATCGGCACAGGTGTTGTCGTTCTAACCGGCGTGAGTATTAGTATGACGGGCTACGGTGCGCCATGGGCATTCTTGCTGGCGCTCGCTATTGTTGCCATTCCGACTATTTGTATTGCTGCGCTTGGGTCTGCGGTACCAAGCACAGGTGGTAATTACACATATGTCCGGGATCTGCTCGGGCAAAAGACCTCGTTTTTCTACCTATCGTTACTGGTGGTGGGGCAGTTAATCCTGTCCAGTTTCGCCATTGGATTTGCGGAATATACCGAAGCGCTGATTCCGAACTTGAACCTTACCTTCGTAGCAGCTGGTGTCATGGTGCTATGTTTTGTGGCAAACCTCTTTGGCATAAAAGCAGCGGCCCGATTTCAAGCTGTTATGGTGTTCGGTTTGCTCATCTCGCTTGTGCTTTACATTATCTTTGGCTTGAGCCATGTGAATGATTTCACGCCCTATAAATCGCTACCAGACATTATGCCAAACGGCTTTGCCGGTTTTTTCGCCGCGGCATTTCTCCTGCGCCTTAGTTTGATCGGTTCTGAGTTTATCTCTGAGTTTGGGGATGAAATGGAGAATCCTGGTAAGATGATTCCTGTTGTGATGGGGCTGTCTTTAGCCATTGTTACACTGCTTTATACGCTTATTGCGGTGGTTGCGACGGGTGTGTTGCCGCTTGAAGAAATTGCGGGAGAGAATCTTGCCGCGACTGCAAAGATCATTTTTTCACCCGGTGTTTATATCTTGTTTATCGCTGGCGGTATCATGATTTCTCTAGTGACCTCACTGAATGCGATTTTTGCTTGGTGCACCCGGGGACTCTACATGGCGACCGAAGATGGTTGGCTACCGCCACAACTCGCTGTTTTAAACCGATATGGTGTGCCTTTTATTTACCTGACCGTATTTTTTCTGGTTGGTATGACGCCGATTATGACAGGCATGAGTCTCGGTTATGTTGCGATTTTAGGTAACGCCGTTGGTGCCATCTTCGGTTTATTTCCCGTGTTTGCTTTGTTTAACCTGGCAAAACGAAATCCCGAGGCTTATCAACGTGCACCCTTTAGGCTCCCCTATTGGGCGACCAAATTGTTTCCGTTACTCGCGGTGGGTATCTATGGCTATGGTATCTATTCTTCCTGGGATTTTGTCGGCAACACGGGCTGGTTTCTGCTGTTGGGATATAGTGTTGCTGTGCTTTTATATATCCATTTCCGAGCACCCCACGTTCAGACGGTGGCGCAAGAGGCACGTGCTAAAGCCGTTGTAGGCGCTGCAATCACGTGAGTCGTTCTGGTTCGAGTTCTCCTGCAACCTACACCGAAGGCGCTATCAGAGACCATGTGGCGAAGCTGTCTAGCGTAATGATCCTAGGTTTTCTTGCAATGACGGTTGGTCAACTTATCGAAATTTTCTATATCGGTAAGGTAGGTAAAGCAGAGCTAGCCGCAGTCACTTTTATGTTTCCCATATCGATGTCCTTGAATGCCTTGACCCGCGGTATTGGCATTGGTGCCGCAACGTTGATCGCCCAATCAATGGGTGCGGGGGATAGAGAACAGACAGCAATGACAGTGACGCACTGTTACATTCTTGTTTTGATTTTTACGATTGCTGTTGCTTTGGTCGGTCAATTTGGCGCGAGTTATCTTTTCATATTACTTGGAGCATCAGATCAGGTACTGGTACTTGCCACTCACTATGCGAAGATCTGGTTAATCGGTTTCCCCATGATGGGGCTAGCCATGGTGTCAAACGGCTTAATCAGATCTTTTGGAAATCCGACGTTTCCAGGATTTATTATGACCATCGCACCTGTTGTGCAGGTAATTGTGGGTCCGTTTCTGATTTTTGGCTGGGCAGGGTTGCCGATGCTAGGGCTGGAGGGAGCAGCCTGGGCATTTGTTCTCGGCGCTATCGCACAGGTGCTTCTGGCCGCTTACTGGTACTTTTTACGTGAGAGGTTGTTTCGCTTATCCAGCGGTCGTTTTCTCGCGAGTTTCAACAAATCCGCGGTCGGCATTCTTCAGGTAGGCATTCCTGCTTCGGCGTCGAACATGATTCAGCCCCTTTCCATGGGCGTGGTAACTTGGTTGCTGGCTGGCTTTGGCACAACCGTTGTTGCGGCTTTTGGCGTAGCGAGTAGAATCGAGTCCGTTGTCGGTATGGTGGTTATAGGCATATCAACCAGTGTCGTGCCTTTAGTCGGACAGAATTGGGGTGCGAGAAAATTTGAGCGGGTCCACGAAGCGCTCAACACCTGTTATGCCGCGTGCCTGATCTGGGGGTTGTTGGCTGCGACTATCATGTGGTTTGGTGCAGGCTATTTTGTGAATTTTGTGAATGATGACCCGGGACTTGTGGATGTTGCGGTCAACTTTCTGCACATCATTCCGCTCAGCATCGGTTTTATGGGGCTTATTGTCGTCTCAACCCACGCTTTCAACGCCCTGCGTCGCCCTATGCCAGCGTTGTTTCTTTCTGTAGCAAGGTTACTGATTGTCTATATTCCTCTGGCCCTGCTAGGCAGTCATTTCTTCGGTTACATCGGTGTTTTCGCAGCGACGGCAATCACCAATGTTTTGGTGGGAATCGTTGCTGTAGTTTGGAACAGGCGAACCTTGAGCCGCGAGCAACAATTGTTGTCAGAAGCATAATACGTTAAATCTTGGCGCTTAAAGTCCGGGGGCAGTTTCATCAATGCCCAAGAGAACCCTGCCAGCCAGTTCCATGACGGGTTCCCCAACCATCATATGTTGAGTCGCGACGTGAACATCCCGGAAATGTTGCTGCAGGCATGAAGATTCAAACACTGAGCTCCCGCCGACAATCGTGTACATTTTATCGATCACCTCGACCGCGGTGTTTACCATGTGGACGTTAGCCGCACGAAGTTTCTGTCGATGCTGGACTGTGGGAGAGTTGTTCTGGCAATGCTGCCATATTTCATCATTGAGCGAGTAGAGCAGACTGCGTGCCGCAGCCAGTTTTGTGTCGGCAACGCCAATCTCGCGGTGCAATGCGGGTCTATGTGCCAGTGTTCGCCGACTACCTTGAGGTGTTTTTTCAGCGGCGATTTTTATGACTTCATCAATAGATGCACGAGCCATGCCCAGTGTTATCGCGCCAATCGGCAGAGAAAGTAAGGCGAACTTGGGGTAGCGAAATATTGGAAAATCTTTGTAAATTGTTTGTTCTATCGAGGATGCCATGCGAACAGATGGTACCCAGACGTTGTTTGCGCGATAGTCGCTAGATCCTGAACCGCGAAGACCCGAGACATGCCAGTTGTCTAGTATCTCGATTTCTTCGGGTTTGAAAAATACTCGAGTGAGAATGGCATTTGTACTTTGAACGGAATCGCCATTTTCGTCGACTTCGTGGATGCCACCAGATATCCAAGTCGCATTGTGACAACTGGAACCCCAGCGCCAATGGCCATTGATCAGATATCCTGGCTTTCCGTCACGGACTTCATATCGCGCTGTGCCGCTGTCCGCAAACACGCCACTGGTGATGACGTTGGTATTTTCCATAATTGTCTGTTGCTGCTCTGAGGGCAGGGCACCCAGCAGGTATTGCGATGTTGAACCAATAAATACACACCAGGCGGCAGAGCCGTTGGCCGCAGCCAGCGTTTCGCAAACCCTGTAGAGGGTCGCCGGGTCCTGCGCCAGCCCGCCAATCTCTTCAGGCGTACACAGGCTGTAGAACCCCTTAGCTGCCATTTTCTCCGCAAGATCTTGCGGCAGTTGTCTTAGCGCGTCTATTTCGCCGCCACGTTCAGTCAATTCCTGCTGTAAGGCGCTGGCGCTATCGATGAGCAGTTGATGCTTATTCGTCATGGTTTATTTTCAAACATTGGTTGAGCGATGGACAGGATATCAATTTTTGATTGACGAATACCATCTACATTGATTGGTGTTTTTGTCAGTCGTTGTGTCGCGTAGGTATCAGTATTGAATTTTTGCCAAACAGGTAGATCAGACCCGTTGGGGTTGCCTGTTCGGGCAAAATTAGTCCAGTATTTCACCATGTATTGAGAAAGCTTGTGGTCGTCTTCATGCCAGTCAAGGCCCACGCGATGCGTATTGCCAAAAACGAAAGCCAAATCTCCTGAGTGGTACGCACCGCCACTTCGAGAACCATTAGGGAGGTGTAAGGATGGATTGTCTGGCCAGTAAAGGTGGAAAGCAGGAGGCACGTGATCCATAAAATAAAGCCACGTATCATTGCCGAAATGTTCGCTGTATTCAGCCCAGCGACGCATGCCAAAGGCCATAAACAAATCCGTTGCAACTGCATGCTGAATTTTACCCGGTGTGTCAAATTCTTGAGCATACTCGGCGGCTAAAGATTTTGATGCGGGTCCCACCAGTTTCGTTAAATAATCTTCCAGTTCTTGGTCAGTGAGTGCTTCATTCACAGGAAATAAGTGGTTTCCCTCATCTGCGAGCGAACCAAGCAGTAGGGGTATCTGCGCTTGTCGCCCAGCTCTGAAGGTTTCAACCTGGGGTTCGGGTAGAACCCAGCCATCGATAACAATGCTACTTTCATTTGCCCAGCCGGTTTTCTGAGAAGCCGCAAGAATCTGAGCCGGGGTTTTCTCACGGAGTAAATTGAGGTTGTTAACGCTCAGTTCGTTCACCAGCGCTTCCCCTCGCTGGAACCCCTTGAGGTCTTTTTGTGGCGCTGGTCCAACGCTCCCAGCAGACTGACCGATTGCCTTGTGAAAAAGCCCTTGGGCAAGCGGCGATGCCATGAGAGAACAAACACTTTGAGAGCCGGCAGATTGGCCAAAAATGGTGACGTTTTCTGCATCTCCGCCAAACTGCTCGATGTTAGCTTTTACCCATTGAAGTGCTGCAATTTTATCCAACAGTCCATAGTTACCGGCGCTTGAATGATCGGACTCCTCCGCTAGCCAGGGGTGGGCCAGAAATCCAAGCGCACCCAGTCGGTAATTAATGGTAACAAGAACAATTCCCTGTTCAGCCAGCCTCGTACCATCGAAGATCTCGGAATGCCCCTGTCCACTAGTATGTGCGCCACCATGAAACCAGACCATGACCGGTTGTTTTGACGCAACCGTGTTAGACCACACATTAAGATACAAACAGTCTTCGCTGGTATCGAAATCACCGCGGGTCCAGACGAAAATGTCGACATTAGTTGGCTGAATACAAGACCGACTAAACTCGGTAGCATCCCGAATGCCTGTCCAGGGTGCCGGTGCAACAGGAGCTTTCCATCTTAATGAACCTACTGGTGGTTGTGCGTAGGGTATGCCTCTGAAGACCTGAATTTGATTGGCTTCGGCAACGGCAATGTCCGCGTTGGTGCCGCGCAGTTGACCCGAGGCTGTATGAATTGTATCTGTCATTGTGCTTTGTCTCCCTGAGTCGATCGGCGATGACTCGATATAGCCGCAGCTGAACAGCAGGATCAAGAATAGGGGGTAGGGGTGTCTCATAAGTTTAGTGCCTGCCAGCTTGTCAGCTCCTTTATGCTATCTTAATTGCCTGATAAATGGTCGCAAATTAGCGGGAAGGCGCCAAAATTGTTATGGTGATCTTCAAATAACAAATTGCAGAGTCAACTGTTTGTCTTACCTCGAATCAAAGCAACACCCTTACCAACCTCTTTCTATTCTTGTCATTCTCATTCTCTTCATTTTCGTCGGCTTCGCAGCCTTTGATACGGAGCAGGCCGCCGTCGTGTTTTTGGCGATGAGAGATGATGTGGTCGCGCGTTTCGACCTGTTATTTAACTGGACTGTGAGTTTTGTGCTGCTTTTGGTCATTGCCACCTGCCTGCATCCTAGGGCAAAAGTGCGCCTAGGAAAGGATGACGAGCTGCCCGAGTTCAGTTATCTCGCCTGGTTTGCGATGCTTTTCAGCGCGGGACTTGCCACAGGGCTGTTGTACTGGGGAACCGCTGAACCGGTCACGCATATGTTGGGCAATCCTTTTCTTGATATGCGAGGGCAGGTGCCAGGCTCGCCAGAGGCCGCGGTTACGGCTGTCACACTGACGGCTTTCCACTGGGGTTTTCATGGTTGGGGGTTGTATGTGCTGGTTGGGCTATGTATTGCGCTTGGCGCTTATCGTTATGATCTACCTCTGACATTTGGCACCGCTTTCTCTCCTTTAACCCGCTTCAAGCCGCTGCACGGACGCCTGTCGCAGGCGATCGATGTGATTGCTGTTCTGGGCACAGTATTTGGTGTCGCGACGTCGATTGGGCTTGCGGTCGGAGGTATGAATGCCACGCTGGGCGCGCTTATTGATTTTGACATGAGTATCACTGCGCAGATTGCGATTGTGACGCTGGTGTGTTTTCTAGGCATCTTTTCCGCTGTATCTGGCGTTGCCAACGGCATTAGGTTGTTGAGCGAAATCAATGTGTGGATTAGTGTCGGTCTAGCACTTGTGCTTGTGGTTGTTGGTCCGACGCTTTGGATACTCGAGGTTTTTGTCGGCAGCACGCTTGACTATATTGTCAATGTCATTCCTATGGGGCTTTGGACAGCGGAAGAAGCGGCTGAAAAAGCATGGCAATCTGCTTGGACAGTCTTCTACTGGGGTTGGTGGTTAGCTTGGGCGCCATTTGTGGGCTTGTTTGTCGCGCGTATATCAAAAGGACGCACGATGCGAGAGTTTATCATCGCCGTATTGTTCGTGCCGGCGCTGATTATTCTATTGTGGATGTCGATTTTTGGCGGTACTGCGGTTTATCAGGAACTACAACTTTCAGGTTCAGTGAGTGAGATTGTGGTCGCTGATTATAGTCAGGGTATTGTGACGGTCTTTGGTAATCTAGGCTCTGAAGGGCTACAAATTGCATTGGTAGGCACAGCCGCATTTCTGCTTTTCACGTGGCTTATCACCTCTCTGGATTCGGCGACGTTAGTGCTTTGTCATCTCCTGCGTGTCGAACATTTGCAATGGATGAAGGTGTTCTGGGGCTTTATGCTTGGTGCTGTCACCTGCATTTTGCTGGTCGTCGGTGGAATTTCCGCATTACAGGCGGCCTCTATTATTGTTGGATTACCTCTCGCATTTCTTGTGTTGGCAATAGCCGCGGGTCTGATTCGGTATCTACTGCAACCAGCGGATCAATTGCAATAGAAACCTCAGACGAAAAGACAAAGCTACCAGGCGTCAATCGAAGCTCGACGTTTGCCAGGTCCTTTGGGCTCCCTTCGAATTGACTTCATGATGTTGCTCACCCAGTGACGTGAATCCGCTGGGTCAATTGTATCGTCAACACTAAATAGGGATGCATAGTTGAGCGCTTTGCCCGTCTGGTATGCTTTGGCGACCATTTTCTCGTAGGTTTCCAGTCGCTCTTCGGGGTCTTCAATCGCCGCCAACTCAGCGCGGTACCCAAGTTTTACGCTGCCCTCCAGCCCCATGCCACCGTACTCGCCGGTCGGCCAGGAGACTGTAAAGAATGGGGTTTTGTAGGAACCGCCGGCCATTGCTATCGCGCCCAGGCCATAGGCTTTTCGAAGCACGATAGTGAAGAAGGGTACGGAAAGGTTCGCCCCGGTCAAAAACATGCGACTGGAATGGCGCACCAGCGCAGTTTTTTCAATTTCCGGACCCACCATGATACCCGGGGTATCACAGAGATAGAGCAAGGGAATATCAAACCCATCGCAGAGCTGCATAAACCGAGCGCCCTTATCGGCGCCGTCCGCATCAATTGCTCCGCCCAGATGGCTAGGGTTGTTGGCGATAACCCCCATCGGCATCCCCTCCACTCGAATAAATGAGGTGATGCAGCCAACACCAAATTTTTCCCGAATCTCAAGCACTGAATCTGTATCTGCCAGTGTTTCAATAATGCTTCTCACATTGTAAGCCCGCAAGCGATTCTCAGGAATGATCCGGCGCATTAAGCGTTGGTCCGGTTCAGTCCATTCGGTTGTCTTCCCCTGAAAGTAGCTAAGATATTTTTTTGCCACGGTGACGGCTTCTTCTTCATCTTTCACCAAAATGTCGACAACACCATTGGGTACCTGTACTGACATCGGGCCTATCTCCTCTGGAGAATATATGCCGAGCCCACCACCTTCGATCATTGCGGGTCCACCCATGCCAATATTGGCGCCTTCGGTTGCGATAATAAGATCACAACAACCCAGCAGAGATGCGTTGCCGGCGAAGCATCTGCCTGATGTGATGCCGACCATTGGCACGAGCCCGCTGAGTTGCGCAAATCGCGCAAAGGTTGTTGTGCCTTCGCCACCAATACCGTCTGTGTCACCAGGTCTGCCGCCGCCGCCCTCGGCAAATATAACCATGGGCATGCGGCCTTCTTCTGCGACCCGAATCATGCGGTCGGTCTTTCGGTGATTTTGCCCACCCTGAGTTCCGGCGAACACGGTGTAGTCATAGGACATCAAAACGCAACGGTTATCTGGTTCGCCAAAAAGATCGCTGTTCACCGCACCAACGCCTGTAATCATGCCATCTGCGGGGCTCTTCTCAATCAAGTCTTCCATCGATCGACGACGACGTTGTGCTGCTAGCACCAGTTGCCCATATTCAATAAAGGTCTCGGCATCGCACATATCCTCGATGTTTTCCCTGGCCGTCCGCTGATTGGTTTTGCGGCGGCGGGCAACAGCAGTCGGACGATAAGCATCAAGTGTTGTTTTCCGGCGCTCGACAACTTCGGCTAGATCCGGTCGAATTTCATCAAGATCTACATCCTCTTCTTCCGTGATCAGGGTACTTTCAATCTCTTGCTCATCAATCTGAAGCAGGGGCTGTCGCTCATAAATGGTATCTCCAATGACGATGCCTAGTTGACTAACAACACCGCTATACTGGGCGAGTATCTCATGTTCCATTTTCATGGAATCCATAATCATCAGCGGTTGCGCTGCAAGCACCTGATCGCCGGGAGAGACCATGATCTCAATAATCGTGCCCTGCATAGGGGACTTGAGCCATGAATCATCCATGGTTGCCGCATCGGTTTGGTTGTGTTGTTCCTGTTGGCCGAATGCAAGCACCGCGAGAGGGTCGTTTGATTCTAGAACCGCACCAGCGCGCAGGGCAGTGTTCTCTGCCTGTTTACTTGCATAGTGGGCATGATGGATCCCGGTTTCAGTGAGTTGTTTGATGTTCTCATCAATATATCTCGTGTGGTAGTTAACAGCGGCAACGTCCGCGGATTGCAACAAACTTTGCAGAAACGATATGTTGGTAGCGACCCCTTCCAGTTGAAACTCGCACAGTGAACGATAGACATTTTTGAGTGCAGCATTGAAATCATTGGTGATCTGCTGCGCGCCGCGTTTGTGAGCGCTGCGATGATGAACGATGAGTTTCGCAAGCATCGAGTCAAAGCCCGGGTTGGTATCATATCCAGCATAGGCGTATGTATCCAAACGGATACCGGGACCTGAGGGTGGATTGAATGCTGTAATTGTCCCGCCGGAAGGGCGCACTGAGCCGTCAGCTTCCATCGTCTCCATATTGATCCGAAGCTGAATAGCGTATCCGTGTTGTCTTGGTTTGCCGACGTCGATTTTATCTAAAGATTCACCTCCGGCAATCCGTAGTTGGATTTCAACGAGATCAATGTCGTAAATCTCTTCGGTGATAGTGTGTTCTACCTGTAACCTTGCATTCGCCTCAATAAACGCCCATGCCTTTTGGTCGGCATCAACCAGAAACTCAAAGGTGCCCGCGCCTCGGTAGTGGGTTGCCTTTGCCAACTTCTCCGCGGCCGCAATTAATTCGCTTCTGATGTTGTTTTGCAGATCCGGTGCAGGCGCAATTTCAATGATCTTCTGATGTCTTCTTTGCAGCGAACAATCGCGTTCGCCAAGACAGACGACATTCCCGCTGCCGTCTCCTAACACCTGAATCTCGATATGACGGACCTTTGGCAAATATGCTTCTACATAAAGCGCATCGTCACCGAAGGCCGCCATTGCTTCCCTGCCACTTTGGTTGAAAGCCTGTTCGAGTTCATCGATAGAATCGACAACACGAACGCCTCGTCCACCGCCGCCTGCAACGGCTTTGATGATCATGGATTGACCATCAAGTGAGGCCAGAAAATCTGACGCCATAGCAAGTGTCGTGGCTGTTTGGGTGCCGGGAATCACGGGAACTTTGTGATCAATAGCAAAACGCCGGGCTTCGGACTTGTCTCCAAACAGCGCAAGTGTTTCGCCGTCAGGGCCGACATATGTTAGATTCGCGGCTTCGCACGCATTTGCAAACCCTGCGACTTCACTTAGAAAGCCATATCCCGGATGAATCGCGTTGCAACCTGTGTCTAACGCGACCTGAATAAGCTGCTCCGCATCTAGATAAGCGGCAGCACCGCGACCGGTGAGCTCAACGGCTTCATCAGCACGATAAACATGCAGTGACTTCTGATCATCTGCCGGATATACCGCGACGGTTTTTACCCCCATGTTTACGGCGGTTCGCATGATTCGAATGGCTATTTCGCCGCGGTTCGCGATGAGGAGTTTTTGTATCATTGAATCGCCTCCTTGAGGCAAAAAATAGATTGCGGTTAATGGTGCGTTGCTTAATTGAAAGCCTTACGCGCCTAATTTTCAGGCAGGTGACTTAACCGTCGAGTCCTGCCAACCAGACAATCCTATCACGAAGCTAAAACGCCGGCGCGACGGCTCTGAGTGCCATTTATCAGCTAATAATTCTGTCAATGATCTTGTGCGCAAAGAATGCCTGCAGTATAAGTTTCAAAGTTTACTCGTTAATCCCAATTCGAAAGGAGTACAACAAAGTGGCAATACAATTGAGGCAGATCTGCCTGGTTGCAGAGAAGCTGCAGCCTGTCGTAGAGGATTTGACAGATATTCTAGGCATTAATCCCTGTTACATTGATCCGGGGGTGGGGGTATTTGGGCTGGAAAATACGCTGATGGCTGTAGGCAAAAACTTTCTGGAGGTGGTTGCACCGATTCGGGAAGGTACTGCGGGTGGTCGTTATCTCAAACGCCGGGGTGGTGACGGGGGTTACATGGTGATTACCCAGGCGGATAGCAAGAAAACCCAGACGGCCGTTCGTCAAAACGCCTTGGATAACGGTGTTCGCATTGCCCACGAGACTATTCGAGGAGATTGGAATTTATGTCAGTTACACCCGGGTGATCTGAAAGCAGCCTTCTTCGAGATTGAATCCGATGCGCACAATGATTTTCAGGGCCATTGGGAGCCCGTCGGTGGTACCGGGTGGGAAAAGCAGGTCAGGCAGGATATTACGGTGGACTTTCTGGGCGCTGAACTTCAGGCAGAGGACCCTTTGGAACTTGCATCATTGTGGGCAAAGGTTGCCGGGTTACCCGTTGTCACTCGTCAGGGCGAAATCTTTATTGAGCTTAACAATGCCCGATTGCGGTTCGTCTCGATCAACGACGATCGTGGACCCGGACTTGGTGGACTTGATATCCGGGTGAAAAATCGGGATCACATCCTTGCGAAAGCTAAACAACGTAATTGCTACGTGTCTGATGACGAGGTCCTGATATGTGGTACCCGTTTCTATTTGAGGTGACCGGCTTTGTCCATCGCTGCGTTAAGTGCATGTTTTAGCCAGAACCAAGCAATGACGCCGAGTAGTGAAATTGTGCCGGCTGCGGCAAGAAATATACCGGTATATCCCCAAAGATAATTGCCGAGTATCGCTAGCGGTATTTGTATCACGATCATTTGTAAAATGGTCAGTACCAGTGGCGGTATGGGTTGGCCGAGTGCATTGAAGCAGGAAGATGAGTTCATCAGTATCCCCATAAAGCCAATGCATAGGGGCACGATACGGAGATAGGTGACGGCGGCGTCAATGACATCCTGATCTTCATTTATCATTGAGATAATCGGTCTTGCGAGGAAAAACAACGCCGTGTACGCAACAATTCCCCAGATGACTGCGGCACTGTTGGCGATTTTCATGCCTTTTGTGACGCGTTCGTAGAGTCCTGCGCCCCAGTTTTGACCGATAAACGGTGCAATACTCATCGACTGGGAAACAATGACGATTACGGCCACTGACTCTATTCTTGAAGCGACACCAAAACCTGCGACTACGACAGAGCCATGGCCGGCTAACAGTCGTGTGATGATACTCATGGACAGCGGTTGAATCATGTTGCTAGCCATGGCGGGTAACCCGACATGCAGAATTGCCCGGCAGGATGAAAAGAACCCGGTCAATTTAAACACCAGCAGTTTGTCTTTTATCCAGATAACGTAGCTGTACATCAAAAAGCTTACTGAACGTGCCAGCACGAATCCAACTGCAGCACCCGAAAGCCCCATTTGCGGTGCACCAAAATATCCGAAAATGAAGATCGGACTTATCACAACGTGTAAGAGTGAGCCGACGGTCATGAGATACCCGGGGGTGACAGCATCGCCCGCTGCCCTCATCAGGGTGGAGCCTACCATGGCAATGGTGAAAAAAGGTAAGCCGTAAATCCAGATATGAATGTATTCAACCGCCAGAGGCAAAACGGTATTGTCCGCCCCCAACAACCTAAAAAACACATCGACATAGTGGTAAGCGGCAATACAAGCGATGAGCACTAATCCGCTAACGAGTAAGATACAGTGCGTAATTAACAACTTGCCCTGTTCTCTATTGCCGGCGCCAAGGGTGCGGGCAACCACTGATGAAGCGCCCACGGCCAAGCCCATTGATATGCCTTGAAAAAGCATGATGAGGGGAAAGGTGAAGCTCAGGGCAGCAAGCGCTTGAGTTCCAACGCGACCGATGTATATCGCTTCAATGAGGTTTGCACCCATGACCGAGATGAGCCCTACCATCATGAAGCCCGTTAGACGCATTAAGTGAACAGGTACGAGACCGGTCGTGAAATCGCGTTTGTTAACGGGTGGCGAATTCCCCTTATCGTTTTCGAGGATGAGTTTCAAACATCAACCTTTTCAATCTCAGGTAATGCCTGGTTCAAGGCTGGGGTTTTATCCTGCTCCGTCGATTCACTTGACCCGAGCAAGCGCCCGGCAAATGACTTTAGGTCTTCAAGTATCATGTAACCTGAAGGCACAACTAACAGTGTGACAAACGTTGCAAACAACACACCAAAGGCGAGCGAGGTTGCCATCGGGACTAAAAACTGGGCTTGGACGCTCTTGTTGAACATCAAGGGGGTTAGTCCGACAAAGGTTGTCATAGACGTAAGCACAATCGGGCGGCAACGGGAAACCGCGGCTTCTGCGACTGCGTGACGCATATCCATGCCCGATTCTATTCTTCGATTGACGTTGTGTACTAGGATAAGGCTCGAATTAACAACAACGCCTGATGCGGCAATGAAACCCATCACCGACATCATGGCGAGACCGGCAACCAGGTCAAAGGTTTTCATGATTTGGTGACCCCAGATAGCGCCCACAAACGCGAAAGGGATCACGCTCATAATGATCAGGGGTTGAGCATAGGAGCGTAGCGGGATTGCCAAGAGTGCATATATGATAAACAGGGCGATACCAAACATGGGTAAAAGACTGTCAGCGGCTTCTGTTTGCTCCCGCTGTTCACCTTCGAGGCTGTAGGTGACACGGGGATAGTCCCTGAGGATTTTCTGTATCTTGCCCGCGCCGAAATCAGCGATGACTTCGTTTGCTGTTATCTGTGTGCGATCAACATCTGCGATGACATTGACGACTCTTTGACGCTCCGAGCGATTAATTGAAGAAAACCCTCGTCCTAGCTCAGCCGAAGCAACCTTGGCAAAGGGTACTTCCGAGCCCTCGGGCGTTCTGATTCGCATCTGGTTTAATGAACTGAGTGTCTTACGCTCGGCTTCGGTGTATCGCACCATGACGCGAACGTCATCTCTGCCTCGCTGGATGCGTTGAATTTCTTCTCCATAAAAAGCCTGACGAACCTGTCTGGCTAAGTCTGCCAAAGAAAGCCCCAGCGCTTCGCCGGAAGGAGAGATGTCAAGTTTCACCTCCTGCTTCCCCGCTCTGAAGCTATCGGTGATATCAATAACACCTGGGTATTGCGCTAGCCTAAATCTGATTTTTTCCGCCACTGTTCTCAGGTCGTCGACATCGTCTCCTGCCAGTTGAATGTCGATTGCGTTCCCGACAGTAAACAGGGAAGTATTGAATTTAAGTTCAACCGCGTCGGGAATAGCACCGGTTAAGTTGCGCCAGCGGTTAGCAACTTCGCGAGTTTTTACTGCACGTTTTTCGCTGGCTACCAATTGCAAAGTGACTTCTCCAAGGTGCCCACCGCTATTTGACCCTGATTGAGTGTTCGGAGGACCCCCGCCACCAGCGCTACTTGGCTGGTTCCCGACAGCAGCGAGTATGTGGGTGACCGGGGGTGCGTCTGGATATTCCGCGATGAGCTCCCTTTCAAGCAGCTGTGCGGCGCGTTCAAGCTTTAGAACGACTTCTTGGGTCACTTCGGCAGGTGTACCCAGTGGCATTGTGAGTTTTGCGATGGCCTGATCTGACTCAAGGGGTGGAAAGAATGAGAAGGGCAGGCGCCCGCTTGCGACAATACCTATGCTCGACATAAGTGCTACGAAGGCAATGGCGACAGTGAGATATCTTGCTGCGACAACCCGGATGACAACTAATCGAAATTGTTTGTAAATAAGATGCTCGATACGTTCTGAAAATCTACTCTGGGCTTCAATGAGTCGCTGGGAGAGTCGACCCCAGATGCCCGCAGCATATAGCGCATAGATGAGCGTAAATGCCGCAATTACAAAACCGACGTAACTTCGAAAATCATCGGAGAACCCGAGAGCAACAATTGCCACGATAGGGATCATTAACATTACGATTTCCCCAGCGGCAGATTGGATGCTTCGGTGACCAAGGTGAGCGGGTAAAACGAGTTGGGATTCAATTAATGAGAAAGTCAGACAGGACATGACCACCGTGGCGACCACGCCAAATATCTGACCCATTGTGCCAGGCCCTAATAATAATGGCATGAAAGCGGTCATTGTGGTTAAAACACCAAAGATGACAGGAACGGAAACCTGTTGAGTGCCGGTCACTGCGCCCTCTAGCAACTTGCCTGACTTCTTTTGTTCCGAATAGACATTTTCCCCCACGACAATGGCGTCATCGACAAGAATACCCAGCACCAGTATGAAGCCAAAAAGCGATATCCCGTCAATTGATAGGCCTAACACGGATATCAGGAACAACGCGCCGAGAAATGCAACGGGAACACCGACGCTGACCCAAAATGCGAGCCGGGGTCGAAGGAACAATGCCAGCAGAATCAGGACCATAAGGAAGCCCTGGCGAGCGCTGTTAAGTAGGGTGTCCAAGCGCCCTCGAAGCAGCTGTGAACCATCATTCCAGACCGTGAGTTTGACGCCTTCGGGCAGTCTCGCGGGTGCCGCTTTGAGATAGGCGGTCACCGCAGCGGTGATGTCGAGAATATCCTGATTACCCACGCGAGAAACCCGAACAAGGGCTGCCGGTTTGCCGTCGAACCTTAGCGACTGATCCGTGTCTTCGAAGCCATCAATGACCGTTGCAACGTCGCTTAAATAAACGCGAGTGCCGTCTGCGCGAGTTAGCAGCACTAACCGCTCAAAATCAGTCCCCCAGTAGACCTGACCCTGGGTGCGGAGCAAAATCTCACCGCCTTCAGTTTTAATTGATCCTCCGGGTAAATCAAGAGAACGCGCGCGAACGATTTGTGCAACTTGCTGAAAGGACAAGCCATTTCGTTGCAGGGATGCTTCAGACACTTCGATAGAAATTTCATAGGGGCGCGTGTTTTGCAAAGAAACCTGGGTGACGCCGGGTAGGGCGGCAATTTCATCTCTGACCTGCTGGCCTAATACTTTGAGCATTTTTTCGTCGTTGGGGCCGGTGATTGATAATTCCATGACGGGTCTAACCGGTGATAAAAGGCTTATCACGGGTTTTTCTGTTTCCACCGGAAATGTAATAATCGCGTCAATGCGGCTCTTGACTTCGTCTAGTGCGAGAGAACTGTCGGCATCTTCAAACAATTCTATGGTGACTCTGCAAGCACCTTCATACGCTCCTGAGGAAATTTTCTCGATGCCATCTATGCCTTCGAGTTCCTCCTCGATCCTGATACAGACGCCCTGTTCCACTTCTTCCGGCGCAGCACCTAGGTAAGCGACTGTGACATTAATGATTGGGACGTCAATGTCGGGAAAGGACTTTTGCGGCATATTGGGAATGGCAACGAGTCCGCTCAGAACAATGAGCACCAACAGCAGGTTCGCTGCGATATGATTGTTGGCAAACCACGCGATTGCACTTTTCATCGTTTTGCAACATCTGTGGTGTCGGGGATTCTGACAGGCATACCATCAATCGCAGCATCAAGAGGAGAGATGCAAACTAATTCGCCAGGTGCCAATCCTGCCTGAATAAAAACTTCCTCTTCAACAATTCTTAGTACATCAACCTCCCGAAATCTGAGTTTTCCCGCGCTATCAACGATATAAACCTGATTCTCTGAACGTAAGGCTACTCTTGGCAAGACCACAATATTATCAAACATCGCTCCGTGTATTTCTGCATCGACAAACAAACCGACCGCTAAGGGCGGTCTGTCGCCCATTTGTTCGTATGGGTTTTCGACCTGGGCGATCACGTTCAGCATGCGGGTGTTTGGATCCAGTTCGCCCTCTGTTCTTGTGATTTCTCCCTGCCAGGCATGTTCTGCTCCCGCGAAATCTGCCTTCAGCGTCACCGTGACAGGCGTGTTTTCAGTGATGCCGTCGGCGGAAAGCGAAAGGTCAATAAATGCCAGTTCTTCGTCGTTAATGGGCAGTCGGACTTCCGACAGATCGGTTGCATAAATCATCGCGATGGCTGAACCACGATTAACAAATTGCCCCACATCTACCTTCTCGGATCTTACTCTGCCATCGTAGGGCGCGCGGATTTCAGTTCTTAGCAGGTCACGTTCTGCCCGTGACAGTCTGGCTTTAACTTCCCTGACGCTGGCCTTGGCAATTGACAACCGGTTGGCAGCGTCATCTTTTTGTGCATCACTGGTGAGGTCTCTTTTGGCGAGATCGAGTTGCCGTTTGTGTGCCTTTTGCGCGTTGTCCAGTTCGCTCTCGGATCTGGCTAGCGAGGCTTTCGCTTGTTCAAGTGCTTCAGCGTAGTCCAATGGGTCGATAGACAAAAGCACGTCGTTTTGATTAAAAAAGCCACCGGACACCATCGCCTCAGAGATAGAAGTGATACGACCGGAAACTTCCGGAATTAATTCGCTTTCCGTCCTTGGCTCTACTGTGCCGTGAGTTGCCGTTGTCATTTGCAGTCTTATTGGCTCGGCCGTTGTGACACGTACTAGCGGTGCTAGCGACACAACAGCTTTAGGTTCTAATTTAGGCCCGGTTGCGATTAGGGCCACGGCCAGACCGAACCCTGCGATGATGATGATTAGGGGTAAAACAACTCGCTTCACTCTGATGTTCCTTGACTGTGTATATTGGTTGGGGATTCCGTTTCTAAACCAGCAACGCCGAAATTAACTAACGCGTTGATTTTCTGTGATCTTGTATTGTCATCCTCTGCGGTGGTTAATGGACCAAACAGCCCGACCAGATGCAACATGCTACCGATGACAAAATAAAAGCGAAGAGAGATTTCTTCCTCTTCCACTTGGGGTATGGCGCGTGTTAGAGCGGCGATAAAACGAGATGAGACCTCGCTGAATTCCGCTTGAACAATGGCTCTAAGATTCTCATCAGGTTCGCTGGTCACTCGATTCATTACCGCAGGCAAACGTTCTGGCAAGTTGTTGCTCGCTAAAGGATCGAGGAGTGCTTTCAATATTTCCCGGGTCGAAATATGACTTTGTTGCGCTTCAAGCATATCCAGCGATGCCAGGCGCTGTTCATTGATGGGTCTGGCGCACCGATGGATCACGGCTGCGAATAAACCTTCTTTGCCGCCAAAGTGATAATTGGTTGCAGCCAGGTTTACGTTGGCGTTGGAAGCGATTGCCCTGAGAGAGGTGCCACCACAACCTTTCTCAATGAGTAACTGCTCCGCTGCATCAAGGATTTTCTCCCGCGTGCCGGCGGAGGCTGCATTGGACGATTCTGGAGTTGGCATCAGTGTGTCAATCAAACGTTTGTTTGAATTATGCTGGCTGATTGAAAAATTTGCAACCAGGCGTGTCATCAAAATAGCTAACCAAGCTGACGCTTATGTCTCCTCTAAATGTCGGTTATTTTTACAGTTTGGCAGGATGGTAATTCCCAAATGTTTCTCGATTGCTGCAACTGCATGAAAATTATGACTAAAATTCGGCAACTGCGCTGTTGGCTTAGAAATTGCTTCGCAATTTGCAACGTAAACAACAGGAACAAATCATGCGAAACGCAATGTTATTGACCGCTCTGATCGTGCTAGGAATGTTTTACACCACCAGTAGCCGTGCGACATTAATAGAAACAACCGCAATCACGGCCAGCACGACCCTGGGACAGTTCGCACAGGCCCCTTACCTGACTATCGATAAACTGAACGATGGCGTTATCAGTGATAACCCCCCTTATAATGGGTATGCCAGCGGATTCGCCGATACCTCTGGATTGATTACCTTGTCACTTGATCAGGCGTATGATTTAACGAGCTTTTCGTTGTGGAATGACATTAATGTAAATAACGAGGGCGTACGCACCTTCTCACTTAATTTTATTGACTCAGAAGGGTTTAGTTTGGGTACCACAGGTGTATTGAACGCAGTGTCGCAGTTTGACGCCCAAGTATATGATTTTGGACAGGCCTTTGTTGGCGTCAAAACAGTCGAACTTAATGTATTGAGTTCAAGGGTACAAATTGAGATCCGGGAGCTAGCATTCAACGGTAGTGCTACGTTCGCAGTTCCGGAGCCGGGTACGCTGCTCATGTTTTGTGCGGGAATGCTGGGTTTGGTTAGATTTACCCGCAGGCGATTATAAAGCACTTGGCAGAGAGGCAATTCAGCGATTGCCTCTTTGCCACGCACTTGTTTATCGGCTTTTAAGCTTCATGAAACATCGATGTCCTGCCGCCATCGATGACCAGATCGTGACTGTTCACAAACCGTCCCTCGTCGCTGGCAAGGTAGAGCGCACCCTCGGCGATGTCTCTCGGCAAACCTGATTTTTGCATCGGCGTGGCTCTGGCAAGGTTTCCCTCGAGCTTTTGCATTTTTGCTGCATTTTGCTCATCACTTAGCGTGTTGGCCCGAGCCGAGCCGCCATAGAAAATGGGTGTCGCGATAGCACCGGGAGAGATACAGTTCACGCGTATCCCGTCGCCACCGAGACGAACGCCTGCGAGTCTGGAGTAGTGCGTCAGGGCCGATTTAGCTGCAGAGTAAAGTAGCGCGCCCTGATTGTCGCGAATGGCGGCGATACTTGAATTATTAATAATGCTGCCACCGCCTCGTGCCTGCAGATGGGGCACAACATGTTTAATGCCGAGTACTGCACTACTAAATAACAATTGCATCGCGTAATGAATGGTGTCTTCATCGACGTTGGTGATATCCCCGGCGGTGGGTCCACCAGCATTGTTAAAAAGCACGTCTATGCCACCAAACTCAGACACGGCAAAGTCGATTGTCTGTTTAATGTCTGATTCATTCATGATGTTCGCTACGACAAATTGACAGGCACTGCCAAGGCGCTCGGCGATCGCGCTGCCTTTTTCTTCTGATCTGCCGCATATCACCACCTGTGCACCCTCCGCTACAAATAGCTCAGCAGTGACCTCCCCGATACCACTTGTTCCGCCTGTAATGACAGCTACTTTGTTTTCCAATCTTCCAGCCATATTGTTGCCTCATTAATTAGTTTTATATTCAGGTTTGTAAATGAAAACGGGTTGTGCGGTTTTGCACGGGTCGTTTTGTCTCATTGTCGATTAAAAATAACGCACTATCATATCGACAGCCGATCACTATTTCATTGCTGATGCCGATGGATGTTGGTCTATCGACTTTTTGCCGTCTCTGTCACTCACTCGGGACCTGTTGCACTTGATAGCGAGGTAAAAAGAATGAAATCGCCATCGCTATGACCAATAACCCGGAGGACATCCAGAGGCAGCCTGTGATGCCTTGTGACTGATACATCAAGCCGGAGAGTATAGTACCAAGCAATCGCCCGGCAGCATTGGACATGTAGTAAAAGCCAACGTCCATTGAAACCCGGTCATGATCTGAATAGGCCAGAATCAGGTAAGAGTGAATCGCTGAATTAATGGCAAAAATCACGCCGAAGAGAAACAGCCCGCCGAGAAGTACGGTCTCTTTTTGCCAATCGAGACCAAGACCAATCGCTATGAGTGCCGGCATGCCTGTCAGGCACGTGACCCAAAAGAAGGCAGCCAATCCCGTTGGGCTTGATTGGGCGCTGCTATAGCCGAGAAGTTGTGGAGAAAGGGACTGAATCACACCATAGCCAATGACCCAGATGGCGATTACGCTGCCGACAGCCGTGAATGAGAAGCCCAGCTCAGCGTATAGAAAAACGGGTAATGCAACGACGAACCAGACATCCCGTGATGCAAACAGGAAGAATCGTGCTGCAGCGAGCCAATTAATCGCTGGCGTGTTTGAAAATACCTGACTGAACTTTGGTTTGTTACTCAGCTTGCCAACCCCGGCGGGTAAGCTAATCATTGTGGCAGTGAGTACCACAGATAATAAACCGGCAAGGCAAAGCAGCGCGCCACGAAACCCCAACCACTCGAGTAATCCCGCGCCAACAAAAAATCCCGCGCCCTTGAGCGCGTTTTTTGACCCGGTGAGCGCGGAAACCATTTTGAATAACCGGGAACCATCACCGCTACTTGCTAACAGTTTGACGCTGGCTTTTGCCGACATCTTGTTTAAGTCTTTTGCGATACCGGACAGTGCCTGCGCCGCCATAACATAGGGTACGGAAAGCCAAACCTCGGAAATAGTCAGCATAAGAAGTGCAACTATTTGCAAGCCCATGCCTATATGCATTGTTTTGTTGAGACCAATACGGGCACCCAGCCAGCCTCCAACAAGGTTCGTGACAATCCCAAAGAACTCATAAAACAGGAACAACATGGCCACTTCGAGTGGCGAATAACCCAACAGATGAAAGTAGAGTACAACCAACATTCGAATGGCGCCGTCAGTCACGGTAAATGCCCAATAGCCGCTGGTAACAATGGCATAGTGACGCAGTTCAGTTGTCATGGCAGCTACAGATCTTTAGCCAGCATCTCGAGGATGTCCGCCATGCGGCATACATAACCCCACTCATTGTCATACCAGGCGAAGATTTTCACCTGAGTCTCATTCACAACCATCGTCGAAAGCGCATCGATAATGGTTGATCTCGAGTCATTGACATAGTCAACCGAAACCAGAGGTCTTTCTTCGTAACCCAGAATACCAGCGAGTTCATTGGAGGCTGCAGCGTGAAAGTAACGATTAACTTCTTCAACGGTGACAGGGCGCTCTGCCTCGAAGACAAAGTCTGTTAGCGAGGCATTGAGCAACGGCACGCGGACGGCATGTCCGTTCAACTTGCCCTCAAGCTCGGGAAATATTTTTGTGATGGCTTTGGCGGAGCCAGTCGTTGTGGGTATGAGGGAATGACCTGCGGCACGCGCCCTGCGCAAGTCCGGGTGAGCCGTGTCGACGATGCGCTGGGTATTGGTGAGATCGTGGATAGTGGTCATCGAGCCGTGTTTGATACCAATTTGTTCGTGCATGACTTTAATAATTGGTGCGAGGCAATTGGTGGTGCATGAAGCGGCGGTCACAAGATTGTTTTTTATTGAATCGTAGTCTTGGTGGTTGATGCCGTAGACGATATTTAATGCGCCTTCGGTGGGTGCCGCTACGAGCACCTTTTTAACGCCCTGATCAAAATATTGTTGAAGTTGGTCGGGATGTTTGTGATGTTTACCCGTCGCCTCAATCACGATGTCGCAGTTTTGCCAATTGGTCTGTGCGATGACACTGTCGCTGCTGTGGCTAATCGCCGTATCCGCAATTTGCATTTTGCTAGCGCTGCCTTCACAGGCAATGGGCCAGGTACCGTGAATGGAATCAAACTTCAGAAGATGTGCTGATGTTGTTCCATCGCAGGCATGATCGTTGACATGACAAAAATTTACCTGTTTGCTCTCCCAGGCTGCGCGCGTGACTAACCTGCCCATCCGGCCGAAACCATTGATACCAACTGAAACACTCATAGAGGCGTCCCGTAGTCAAATTGATTGAAAAATCCGGCGGCTAGTGTGACAGGCAGACCCTGCGATATCCATCGCTGCAGGTGTGATAATTATTCTGAATACAGATACTCAATTTTGTCGTTCACAAAGGTGTATCTGGGATGTTTATACCAGCCATAGAGAATTGATTTTCGCGGTTCTTTGTGAATTTTGGTCCGAAAAACTTTCAGTTCCCCATCCGTTTCCCGGAGCCAAAAATCAACATCATAGATTTTTTTTGAATCGCCGACGGCGTGGAAGTCAGTACAAGCAAAGTAAATTTCACCATCAATCTCGCGGACCGGATCATGTACCTGAATGAATTTCAGGGTGAGATCTTCGTTGGTGACATCGTCCCGGATATGAAAGATGTCTGAATCGTCGACAACGGCAGCCACGTGTTCATTCATGGCGGCCTTGATGTCTTCCACGTAATACTGGGTAGGTGAACTATTCAGTTCGATTGAATCTGCATCAACATTTGAGATCAATGCGCTGATCATGAATAGGGTAAACCCCAGTTGCCAGCAACTGAGGTTACAAGGTCGAGAGATCACAGGGATAGTTCCTGAGTGCGACTACTTTTTATTCTTTGCAGCTTTACCTGCGTGTTCTTTCGACTTGGCCTTGTCACCTGCGTGTTCTTTTGACTTTGCCTTGTCGCCAGCGTGCTCTTTTGACTTTGCCTTGTCACCAGCATGTTCTTTCGACATTGCCTTGTCACCCGCATGTTCTTTTGACATTGCTTTGTCACCAGCGTGTTCTTTGGGCTTGGCAGCATCTCCAGCGTGCTCCGCTGCGATTGCCATCCATGGTATAAAGATTAGGATTAGGGCTAATTTCTTCATGATTCCTCCGGTTTGGGTAGGAGTAAGTTACGCCTTTTAATGGGTTCTAGCAACAATTCCGAAGCAGACAGCACGACATCACGCCCCTCCGGCAGTCCTATTTCTCTACCCTGTAACTCGGTTGCGCTGAGGTGTATCGCTTTGGTGCCAAAAAATCGATCCCAGACGCTGAATATGGTGGAGTAATTCCGGTCGCCATACTCCCTTTCGACGAGATGATGCAGTGCGTGGAAGCGTGGAGTGACAATGATTTTTGAAAGCTGTTGCTCAATGCTTTCTGGCATGTCGATATTACTATGGTGAAATTGGGCGCAAATACTCACGCTGATTTCAAACAAAAACCATGCGAAGGCAGAAGGTCCCCAGATTACGATCCAGATTGCTTTTGCCAGCGAGGAAATGAGTAGTTCACCGGGGTGAAAGCGAAGCGCAGTAAACACATCAAGATCATTATCGGAGTGGTGGGCTTTATGAAATCGCCAGAGAAACGGTATCCGGTGGTTTGCGCGATGCCAAAAGTAATCGAACGCGTCAAGGACAATGACCGAGAGAATGAACTCCTGCCAGCCAACTAGCCCAAGCCATCGTGCTACGCCCCAGCCCATTTGTTCGACATAGACGATCCACATAAGCAGAGGTACATAGACAAGCAGTCTGACGCAAACCGTATTTACGATGGCGATGCCTGCATGAAGTGTGGCTCTGCGGTACAGCGGCAGTGTGCCTGCTCTGACCGAGAACAACTGTTCAACTGTCAAAAAAATGAAAAAACCTGAAAGGAAAACGATCAGGCGTCCGGTGTCCAGATCGATATTCATCGTGGCTCGGGCTTTGGTTGATTGAGATGAATCATAACTGGCTAGATCGTTTTCGTGAAACTAACTTTTTTCAAGCATCCACCATCTGAACTGACTTGGGCATCTTTCATGCCAGCTCAGCCTTGAGTCGCGGTACAACTTGAGTAAAAAGCCGTTCGAGACTGTCTCCCATCTGGTCTGCCCTGAGTCCAGGCGGTACGGCCATGGTAACAATATCGGTGATGCCAAATTCCTGGATAAATGCCTTGAGCTCGTCGACACAATGGTCCACGTCACCGACAATCCAGGTCTGGGGCACAGGTTCTCCGCTTTCTCCAAATCCTTCACCACTTTCCTTGAAAAAGCGGTTATACAATTCCATTCGGTATTTTTCCGCTGCGCGGACAACTGGCCAATCTGCAGACTTGTCATCCGTAACAAGAATGCTTCGAATAATACCCACGCGCTTGTCTGTGGTCCTACGCCCACTTTTCTTCAGTGAGTCAACCCATGGGTCGAATGATTTTTTGCGTAACCCCTGCGGTAAGAAGTTTGTATCGTAGTGTGCTGCTCGGTGCGCTCCTGCTTCAGACATTGCCGCAATCCAAAGCGGTGGACCGCCGGGTTGAACGTAACCCGGTGTTATTTTGATATCTTCAAACTGGTATCGTTTGCCTGTATAACTAAATTTTTCTCCAGTAAAGCAATGTTGTAAAACTTCAATCCCCTCATTCATCAATGACACACGTCTTGAGGCGGGAAAACCAAAACCCCGAAATTCGTGGGGCGCATACCCCATCCCTAATCCCAACTCGACCCGGCCATTGCTAATGTTGTCAAGCACCGCAAGGTCCTCGGCTAGTCGAACCGGGTGGTTGAAAGGCATCAGACAAATGTCAGTGCCGAAGCACACATGGTTGGTTACCGATGCCATAGCACCGGCAACCGGGACCCAGCTTGGCAGATACCCGTCTTCGACGAAATGATGCTCGGTGAACCATACCAAGTCAGCGCCGATTTGATCCAGCCATTGCACCTGCTCCAAGATCTCGGCGTAAAGAGATGCGTCGCTGACGCCTGAGTCTGGCGGATTGCGAAAGTCGTAACTTACGCCGATTCGAAGATTTGGCATATAGCTCCTCACTTTTCCTGACTGATCTTACATCTCATTTGAGATGTATTTCTATCTTGCTGAACAATTGAAAACACCTAGTTGGTATGCGTGTTGCCGGTTTTTTACTCTGTTTGGATTGGGTTTAATCTTGCTTGCAGTTTCTCGACGTAGAGGCGAGGCGTAATAAAACGGCTGGATAGCTTGCAGCTATTCAGCCTCTCTCCAGATAACGCGTTGTTGCTCAAACTGCATAATATCTACCTCCGAATACCCCAGTGAGAGAAGTATGTCCTTGTTGTGCTGTCCTGCATAGGGTGGTGGTGTCAGCGCTGGTTGAGCGCTGCCAAATGTGACACCCGCACCGTGTCGTAGGTACGCTCCCCATTGTGGATGAGTGACGCGCTGGGTAATTTCGGTCTCTTTGACCTGTTCGTTGCTTAGCCAGAAATCCGCAGGTGATGCGTTATCTGACCTGACGCAAGCGATCCCTTGATCTACAAATTTCTGCTGCCAGTGCTCTGCGGTATCGGTAAGGAAAAGCCTCTCTAAAAACGAGGTAACTTCAAGTTCGTCGGTTTGCGCTGTGTGCTCGATGAGCGCAGGTACGGCAATACCCCTCTGTTCAAGCAGTTTGCTAAAGCGTAACTTTTCATGATCATGGACAAGGGCAAGGAATACCCATTGGTCATCTGCACAAGCGTACAGTCGATAAGTTGGAGACAATCCAAAGCCGAGCTCATCTAGCATGGGTCTTGCGGGCTTGCCTGGATAGTCGACAAAATCGTCGAAATTTGCCCAGGCATTAGCGCCAAACATATCCATCAGAATTCTTTGGCCCAGCCCAGTGCGTTGCCGCGCAACCAGTCCGAGCATGACAGAAGTCTGCACCGCCATTGCGGTGTTAGGATCCGGGTTAACCTCATTTGCGCGCATGATGCGGCGAGTCCAGAGCTTCAGGTTATCGATATCTTGGCGTGTTTCCGGCACGCGGTCGCCCATTTGATACATGACGCCTCCCATCGCGGCACCAGGAATCGGGTGAGTGCTCGGACGTTGTGAGCCTGGTCCATCGGGGCCATAACCGTTGCTCTGCAAATAGATGATTTGAGGATTAAGCGCAGCTACCTGCTCATAACCAAACCCTAGTCTTTCCGGCACGCCGGGCCTGTAGTTGTGGATAAGCACATCGGCATCTTTAACAAGTTTCAGTACAATTTCACGTCCGGCTTCAGATTTCAGATCAAGACTGATGCTTTGCTTGCCGGCATTCACACGAGCAGAGCCAATACCTTTTGCGAGTCCTCGATAAGGATCGCCGCCGATTTGCTCCACTTTAATCACTTCTGCACCCATGTCACTCAGAAAGCAGGCGCCCAGAGGTGCGGCAATAATCGTAGCGATTTCAATGATTTTGATCCCCGCAAGGGGATGCTTATCGCTGCATGTCGTTGGGGCCTCGCGCGGGTGATCGCGCCAACTTGCAGCGAGTGTTTCGTCATCAGGGGTTTGTCTGTGTAACGATGCAGGCGTTTTTGTGAGTCTCGCGATAGGGCCTAATTGCGTGCTGTTGTCAGGTCCACGGATCGCGTGTCCGTTGGCTATGATATCGGGATCTTTCAGCGCTTCCTGTGTCGTCTGATACGCCGTCGCGACAACACCGCCGTTTTCGATACAATCGCTAATCCACTCTGCGGCGGGTTTCTCCTGAATTCGAAGGAGCATGCGCTCTCGAAACGCTTCATGTTTCTCCCTCGGTAACATCATTTGAGCAGGGTTCCAGTCAGGGTCGGCCACAACATCAATGAGATCTGTCACCATGAGAAAGTTATCAAAAAGATGAGGTAATAAATTGCCGAACTGTACCCATTTCCCATCTCCGGCTTGCGCTGGATGATAATAAAGGCTTGGCATGGGTGGTTCATTACCCGGGCCTGAGCCGTACACATTACCGAGCTGTGATTCAAATTGACGGCCGATCATCGGGCCCTGTTCGTAAGGCAGCAGTCCCTGCAATAGGCTGGTCTCAACCAGCGTGCCCGATCCTGTCTGACCCTTTTGCAATAATGCGGCGAGAATACCTGAGGTCGCGAACTGGGAGCAGGCGTAAGTCGCTACCTGCAGAGCGGAAAATACTGGACCATTGCGATCGACAATACCCGCAAATGTGTTCATTCGACCTGCTAGTGCTGCGGCGACATGCTCATAGCCGGGAAGATTAGCAAGCGGTCCGTTGCGGCCGAATCCTGTGATGTGGCAGAAAATGAGATGGGGATGCCGTTGGGAAATCGAGCTGTAGTCCAGTCCTCTTTTTTCGAGCGCAGCTGCTCGCCAGTTGCAAATTAGCACGTCAGCGCCTGCGCAAAGAGACTCAAATTGTTCGCTATCTGTTTTATTATCGAAGTCTAGGCTAATGCCGTTTTTGCCGCGGTTCCACATTGGGTAGGAGGGCGATTGTGATAGGGGGTCGGTCATGCCCGGCCGTGAGACCGATAACACTTCTGCCCCAAAATCTGCAAGGATCATTGTGGCGAGTCCAGCCGCTGGTCCGCGGCTAAGGTCGAGTATACGGAGTCCGGTCAATGGCGTGGTCATAAGAGTTCGCAGCTTAGCCTGTTCAAATCACGAGTATGTCATAACATGCTCTGCACGCAATGGGTTATAGTTCTCAAGAAACCAATAGGCCATTGGTGCATGCACCGGGGAACAAATGTATGAACGAAGCGTGGATTATTGATGCCGCGAGAACTCCGAGGGGAATTGGCAAGAAGGGAAGGGGAGCGCTTGCGGAAATTCACCCGCAAAAAATATTATCAACAGTGTTTCGATCGCTGGTTGAGAGGACGAATATCAGCACCAGTGACATAGATGATGTCATTGTCAGTTGCAGCCATCAATTCATGAAACAGGGCAACTGTATTGGTAGGATGGCAGCACTGGATGCGGGATTTTCAATCAATGCATCTGGGGTAACGCTGGACCGATTTTGTGGCGGCGGGATTACCTCGGTGAATTTGGGTGCCGCGACTATTATGAGCGGCATGGAGGATTTGATCGTCGCTGGTGGGGTTGAAGTCATGTCCTACTATCGCGAGGTGGAGCCACCAAATACGCTAGATGCAGGAAATATCGATCTCCGTGAAGCCCATCCGCAGTTATCCGTGGGCATCGCTGCGGACGTGATTGCCAGCGAAGAAGGTTTTAGCAGGGATTCACTGGATGCCTTTTCCGCTGAGAGTCAAAGACGCGCAGGGGCAGCGTTGGAGAGTGGGGCTTTCACAAGAAGTTTAGTGCCAGTCTACAATCCGGACGGCTCTTTGGCACTGGACACAGAGCAATATCCTAGACCCGCGACGACTGCTGAACAACTCGGCCAACTTAAACCCGCTTTCGAAGCTCAAATGGATATGGCGTTCGCGGATTCAGGCATGACTTTCAGAGAGTGGGTGAACAGAACCTGGCCAGATCTGGAGGTTGATCATCGGCATCACGCGGGCAGTTCTTCAGGCATTGTTGATGGAGCGGCTGCGCTGGTTCTGGCGTCGCCAGAATATGCCCGTAGCAATGAACTGAAACCTCGAGCCCGGGTGCGGGCGATGGCAAATATGGGACACTCACCGGAATACATTTTGAATGGTCCCGTTGATGCTGCCAACAAGGTTTTGAAGAAGGCCGGAATGAACCTCGATGACATTGATCTTTTCGAGGTGAATGAAGCTTTTGCTGTTGTGCCGATGAAATTCATGCGCGATCTAAATGTTGACCATGACAAGCTCAACGTGAATGGTGGTGCTATTGCTTTGGGCCATCCGATTGGTGCGACAGGTTCGATGCTAATCGGCACAGTACTTGACGAGCTTGAGCGTCGGGATAAGACGACGGGCCTTGTCACTATGTGTGCTGCGGGTGGTATGGCGCCCGCAATTATCATCGAACGAGTCTAGCCAAGGGACCCTTTAATGCAGACAGAATTTACAGAAGATCAGGAACAGTTTCGGGAGGTTGTCGCGCGTTTTCTGCAAGACAAATCAACACCCTTAAGTGTGCGGGAGATGATGGCTTCGGAGGCCGGCTACGATAAGGATGTTTGGCGTCAGCTATGTGAAGAAGTCGGAGTTGCAGGCACACATATTCCCGAGGCATTTGGTGGATTTGGGTTTGGCTCGATTGAGCTAGGAGTTGTCGCGGAGGAGATGGGTAAGCATCTTTACTGTGGCCCTTTCTTTTCATCGTCTGTGATGGCGGCTTATGCACTACTTAACATTGCTAACGATTCAAGCAAGGTGAAGTTGCTGCCAGATATTGCAGTCGGCAAGACTTTGGCGACGCTTGTGCTGGACAGTTTAAATTCGCCGGAAGCTGTAGGTCGGCAACTTGTCGTTGCGAATAATTCGCTGAGTGGTACTGCGGCTATGGTGCTAGATGCACATGTTGCTGACTTGTTTGTCATCGTTGCTCGCGCCGAAACCGGATTAGGTTTGTATACAATCCACGCTGGTGCAGAGGGAGTTTCAGTTGATCTCCTTGAAACGATTGATCAGACACGAAAGGTCTCTCGGGTCAGTTTTAAGAATGCGACGGTTGAACGGATCGGTCATGTGAACAGTGAATCTCTTGATCGGACTTGGGATCATATTTGTGTGGTGCTGGCCCATGAAATGATTGGCGGTGCCCAGCATTTGCTGGAAACAACAATCGATTACACTAAGTTGCGCTATCAGTTTGGTCGACCCATTGGTTCCTTTCAGGGGTTAAAACATCGTTGTGCCGATTTGTTGATGGAAGTTGAGATAGCCAAGGCAGCCACGCACCATGCGGCGCGTTGTCTGGATGCCGGTGAAGGTGAAGCCTATGCAGCCAGTATGGCAAAAGCGCTTGCTGCCGATACCTACATGAAGGCCGCCAGAGAAGCGATTCAATTAAGAGGTGGTATTGGATTTACCTGGGAAGAAGATACCCAGCTCTGGTTTAAACGCGCAAAAAGTTCGGAAGTCCTGATGGGCACACCCGCGATTCACCGAGAACGAATGATATCAATGATGGAGCAACAATCATGAGCACAGACACAAAATCATTGACTTCCAATGAGGCCATTCGGGCAGAGCTCGAATCATGGCTTGATGAAAACTGGTCTCCAGATCGCTCCTTGCTGGCGTGGCGCGACATACTTGTAGATGGAGGCTGGGCCGCGACAGGTTGGCCCTTAGAGTATTATGGTCGGGGTTTTGATCGGGGTCAGGTTGCCCTGGTGCATGAAATCTTCAGAGAGAAAGGTGCAGTGGGTGCCGCTTCAGTTGGGCCCCGAAGGCTGGCATCTGAAACGATATTGGCGATGGGAAATGATGATCAGAAACGCAGGTATCTCCGTCCTATCCTGACAGGTGAGCATGCCTGGTGCCAATTGTTTAGTGAACCAGGCAGTGGTTCTGATCTGGCAGGTCTTTCAACAAAAGCAGAGTTGATTGATGGCAAGTGGGTTATCAATGGTCAAAAAGTATGGAACACCAGTGCGCACCATGCAGATTTCGGCATTCTTGTTGCTCGTACTAATTGGGATATACCCAAACATCAGGGTATCAGTTACTTTCTGATTGATATGCGTCAGCCCGGCGTTGAAGTCCGGCCTTTGAAGCAGATGAACGGGCACGCGTCATTTAATGAAGTGTTTATGACTGATGCAATAGTGCCCGCGGAAGACCTTGTTGGCGGCGAGGGTAATGGTTGGGCGGTTGCTACGACCACACTTTCTTACGAGCGGCGAGGAGCAGCGCCTACTTTGTCCGGTGCTTCGACCTCGGAGAATCCGCAGGAAGGGCTCGTCTATGATGAATATCGGGAAGAATTGAAGATCGCAAATGAGCCTTACACCTGGTACCCGCAGCGGCAGGGTCGAGTAGACCTCGTCATGTCGCGGGCAAAAGAGACCGGCGCCATTTCGGACCCAGTGATACGTCAGGAAATGGCTAAATTGTTTTGTATGTCAAAGGGGGCTGTACTTGCATCGCAGGCGGCTGAAGCGAAACGGAAATCCGGATCTAACGAAATTGTCCCAGCCGGGTCTATCGGTAAATTGGCTGCAAGTGTGATTGCTCGTCAGTCAGCCCATGTCCACACAATGATATCGGGCGCTGATGCAATGCTGAGTGGCCCCACTTCCGCTGAGGAAGGCATGGTCGCAGAAGTACTGATTTCTGTTCCGGCTATTTCTATTGCTGGCGGTACCGACGAAATCCAGCGAAACATCATTTCAGAGCGAGTACTCGGCATGCCCAAAGAGCAGCGATCAGATACCGGACCGTTCAGAGATATAAAGCGGAACACGTAAAAAGACAAAAAATTTAGGAGAATATCGATGGCAGACCTTCAGGCTTTCAGAGAAGAAACAAAAAGCTGGTTAGCAGAAAATTGCCCAAAGGGGGCGCGTGGGCCTGGAGAAGTTCACACCGGCAGTACCAAAGTGACCGTCAGTGCAGATACTCAGGCGTGGATGGAAATGATGGCCGAGAAAGGCTGGACCGTCCCTATGTGGGAGAAAGAATATGGTGGTGCTGGGCTGAGCATCGCACAAACCCAAGTGCTTTTTGAGGAGATGTCAGCGATCGACGCGAGACCACCGTTAGTGAATATGGGTACTAGAATGTTGGGCCCAACCTTGCTGGAATTTGGCACTGAAGATCAGAAGAAACGGCATCTTAACCTCATCGCCCGTGGTGGTGCGGCTTGGTGTCAGGGTTATAGTGAACCCGGTGCTGGATCGGATTTGGCTGGGCTGAATACTCGAGCAGTTGCCAGTGGAGATGAGTTCATCATCAACGGTCAGAAGATCTGGACCTCGGGCGCACAGAATGCAGATTGGATGTTTTGTCTGGTTCGAACAGATCCTGATGTGCCGAAACACCAGGGTATCAGTTTTGTCCTTTTGCCAATGGATCAACCCGGTGTCACGGTTCGTCCGATTTCGCTTATCTCTGGTAGCTCACCCTTTTGCGAGACTTTTTTAGATAACGCAGTGGCAGAGCGGCGAGACCTGGTTGGACAGTTAAACGAAGGCTGGTCTATCGGTAAACGTTTATTGCAGCACGAACGCTCCGGGCAAGGGGGGCTAGGACCCTCCGCTGCGAGATCAAGACCTGTGGGTGTGTCTGTAGATCTTGGTGTTGCCGAAGTTGGTTTGTCTTATGTTGGCGTAACCGATGGCAAGATCAGTGACCCAGCGTTGCGCGATGAAGTTGTGCAATGGAAAATGCAGGATGCCGCGTTTAAAGCGACGCAGCGTCGTGCTGGGGCTGAGTCGCAAAATGCGAAAGCGCCGGGAGAGGCAACCTCTATATTTAAACTTGTTGGCTCGACTCTCGCGCAAGACAAACAGGAGCTGATCGTTAAGCTCATGGGTAATAGCGGCACAGGTTGGGAAGGTGCTGCCTTCAGCAAGGATGAAATTGGCGCTACTAGGTCATGGCTGGCAAGCAAGGCAGTGACAATATATGGCGGTACAAATGAAGTGCAGGCGAATATCATTGCCAAGCGCGTTTTGGGTCTCCCGGATTAGTTACCGGGAGATTGTCATAGTTTGGCTGCGAGACGTTCGGGTTTGCCCTGCATATCGGACCCTACTCCGTTTGATGACACGAACATTGTTATTATGCAAAGCTCCGGTGTGAGTGTGGTCTGAAATCGATGGCATTGGCTTCGTCGTAGTAACGAACGATATAACCCTTGGGCGGAACCAGTTCATCAATTCGGGAGAAATCTTCCTCCGTCATTTCTACTTCCACCGAGCGCAGGTTGTCTGCTATTTGTTCGAAAGTTCGTGGTCCAATGATGGGTGCAGTTACGCCAGGCTGAGCCATGTTCCACGCCAGCGCCAGTTGTGACATTGAGCAACTTTTGTCGTTTGCCATTTCCTTCAAAAGTTCGAGCACGTTCCAAGTCTGTTCTGTTGCTTGTCGATTGGCATTGTCCTTGCCATTTTGCCAGCGCGCGCCTTCAACCTGCTGGTCTCTAGTGTATTTGCCTGACAGCAATCCACCGCAGAGGGGCCCCCAGGGTATGACTGCGAGCCCAAATGATTGTGCCGCAGGAATGACTTCCCGTTCCGCGGTTCTATCTAGCAAGTGGTAGGCTGGCTGTTCGCAAATCAAACGATTTAGCCCCAGCTCTTTTGCGACCCAAAGAGATTCAACGATTCGCCAGGCTGGAAACATGCTGCCGCCGATGTATCTTATCTTGCCAGCTTTAACCAGATCATCGAGTGCTCGTAGTGTTTCATCGATGGGAACAGCCGAGCTGCATCGATGCATTTGGTAGAGGTCGATCCACTCTGTTTTCAGTCTTTTCAGCGAAGCGTCACAGGCATTGATGACGTGTCTGCGACTGAGGCCCTTTGCGTTTCTGTCTGCAGGGTTAGCGAAGTTAAACTTCGTTGCGAGGATGACGTTTTCTCGCCTGTTTTCGTTTGCCAGCGCCTTGCCGACGATACGTTCACTTTCGTTGCCTGCATAGACATCCGCTGTGTCAATGAAGTTTACGCCGCGATCAATCGCGTGATCGATCATTCGAAAAGAGTCTGTTTCGTTACTTTTCCCTCCAAACATCATCGTACCAAGGCAGAGTTGACTGACCTGAATCCCTGTACGGCCAAGTGGTCTGTATTGCATGTTGGGTTTTCTCCTGTTGTGGTAATATGTCGCCCGGCATCAAGGATGACATGCTATTCGTACCTGTTATCCGATCGATACACAGATGGCTTGCAGCAGTTAATCAGTGAACGCTTGCGCAAAGAGCCTAACAAAATTTTGTATCGAGATGGAATATTGAAAACACTGATGAAGGCGCGAGCGCGAAATGACAAAAATCGAAACTGAAATTGGTTGGGCTGATGCAGCCTATGATGACCCAGAGATTGTTGCGCTTCGACGTTATCTTGATGAAAACAACGGTATTAAGGGGCTAGAACTTGTCGCGCCCGATAATATCGAGCGAGCAGTACGCCTCTTTCGACGCGACGGTTTTGTTGCGGTGGAAGGCATCTTAAACGAAGAGCAGGTTGATTGTTTGGCTGCTGGTTGCGATGAAGTGGTTAGCGAAATTGTTGCGCTGGATAAGGGCAACCAGGGTAATCGGGGTTCCCACAGATACTCCTTTGGCGGCTCGAGCCTGACCCGTAGTCAACTTCATCGTCCTGAATGGCAAATGTTGCTGGATATTCCCGAAGTGCTTAACCTTCTTAACGCAATATTCGGTTCAGAAGATTACGTTCTGCGAGCCGCAAGTGGTGACTTTTGTTTGCCCGGCGCGGTGGACTACCAGCGACTTCATTCGGATGTGCACGATTGGGTTGCAAAAGACAAAACGCCGTTCAGTGCTTTTCATGATCCCACCGGTGATGTATCGATCAGGGATCTTCCCAGCCCTTATGTTTGCGTAAATTTTTTGCCTCAGGAAGTGACCCGTCTCAATGGGGCCACTCGGCAAATTCCTGGCACGCAGAAATCCAGAATTGAAATTCCTGGCCTTCGGGATGAACCTGAGTGGATGAAGTTGAGTACGGTTTGCCCTGTGCCCGCGGGTGCGATCATGATTAGAGATGTTCGTGCCTGGCACGGCGGTACGCCGAACGTTTCGGACAAAACTAGATCGATACCTAATCTTGAATTTTATGCTCCCTGGTTTCGCGAGCCCGTGGTGCCCGGTATTACCTATCGGGACTACAAGAAGCTCTCCGCCAACGCCCAACGACTGACCCGACTTTCTGTTGTAGATTCAAGTGAAACACTCATCACCGGCGCAACGCTTAAAGCCCCCTGAAACGGAAAAAAATGATGGAATACCGACAATTAGGTAGATCTGCCCTGCAGGTGAGTGAACTTTGTCTGGGCACGATGAATTTTGGTCCCCGCACACCAGCCAGTGAATCGTTTGAAATACTCAACGAGGCAGTTGGCGCAGGTATTAACTTTATTGATACAGCGAACCAGTATGGTGGTGAGCTTGGCGTAGGCGCGACTGAAAAAATATTAGGTCGCTGGTTTGCAGAAGATAAATCTCGACGAGACCAGGTGGTACTTGCAACGAAAGTTCATGAGCCGATGTCCGGCAGGGTGAATGACCGCGGGTTGTCAGCACGTCATATTCAGATGGCCTGTGATGCCAGTTTGAAGCGCCTGGGCGTTGATCATATCGATCTTTATCAGATGCATCACATAGACCGTAGCGCGCCAATTGAAGAAATCTGGCAGGCAATGGAGCGCCTAGTGACCCAGGGTAAGATTACCTATGTTGGCTCTAGCAATTTTCCCGGATGGGCCATTGCACGAGCGAATGAAAAGGCGAATGCTCGACATCAGCTCGGTTTGGTATCTGAACAAAGCCTGTTTAATTTGATTGAACGTAGAGTTGAACTTGAGGTGATGCCCGCATGTCGGGAATATGGCCTCGGGCTGATTCCCTGGAGCCCGCTAGCCGGTGGGTTGTTAGCCAATAGCGATGAAAAGCAAGACGCAAAGGGTGTGGGCCGGCGCGATTCGGTTGATATGATTAAAGCAATGACCCAACGATCAGAGCAACTGAGACAATATCGGGTGCTATGTCAAAAATTAGGCGAGTCCCCGAGTGCGATCGCTCTGTCGTGGTTGTTACATCAACCCTGCGTTTCGGCGACGATTGTCGGGCCCGCGAATGTTGATCAATTAAAATCAGTCTTGCATGTGCCGCAGATCAGACTTGATGTATCGACCTTAAAACAGCTCGATGAAATATTTCCACCCTGCGGTGAAGCGCCTGAAGCCTATGCTTGGTAATAGCCTTTGACCGATAGTGCTGAGTCAATTTGAGTGCTCGCTATTTTTCTAGGCAAATGGGAATGGTTTCGGTTGGGTGCAGCGCCTGCGTGTTAACCACTTTCCTTAGCGCAGTGTAAATTGAACACCCCCGGTATGATGTGATGAGTCTGAATAAAACCAAGGCCAAAAAAGTTGAGTGACGGCATGTTGCGACGCAGCTGCGTCGAGAGTAGTCTTTAGAAAGCACTCACACTAAGATCAAAAGAGGCTTTTGTCATGGCTGAACCAGTAAAGTATATTGACCGGACCCGCGATTATTACCTGTCTCAGGGTTATGCTAAACCTTATCAATGGGCGCATTTTGACCAGATCCCCTTTTCCAGATTAGCCAAACCGCTTTCCGAATGCCGAGCGACCTTGATTTCTACCAGTGACGTAGCGATACGCAACCCTGACGGAGAAGGTCGTGATAAACGTCATGAAGATCTGGTAGGCAGTGCCTATGTCATTCCGACGGAGACACCTGAAGAACTATTGTTTAGTCGTCAGGAGCACTATGACCAGCATGCAACACATCTAGATGATGTCAATTCCTACTTTCCAATATCCAGATTAAAGGAGCAGGTTGCGCTTGGTAGGCTGCAAAGCCTTGCGCCTCGGTGCCACGGTGTTTATACCGCCTATAGTCAGAAACGTACGCTGGAAGTTGATGCGCCTGAGGTGCTGCGCAGGTGCCGAGAAGACGAAGTGGACATAGCGGTGCTTACCCCTGTGTGACCCGTTTGCCACCAGACCGTGAGTCTGGTTGCCCGCCATCTTGAAGCTAACGGAATTCCAACCGTCATGATCGCGACTGCGAAAGATATTGTGCAGAATTGTGGAGTACCCAGACTGTTGTTTGTTGATTTTCCCCTTGGTAACCCTTGTGGTGTTCCATTTGATATCAACATGCAGTCGGACATACTGGAGTCTGCCCTTGGTCTGTTAGAAACAGCCGAGCAATCAGGCGACACCACTGTCGCACCTTATGTTTGGCCTGAAGGTGAAGCATGGAAAGAGACAATATTTACATCTGAACAGCCATTTCTTGAGGGTGAGGCATATGATAATTGGATGGCCGCGAAACAGCGTTATCGAAACCAAAAGAAAGAAGAGCGATAAATGGGACAACCAGAGCTGATTATATACTCAACGCCCCTTTGTGCGCCCTGTGACGTGTTGAAACGGATCCTGACTACCGAAGGACTGAGCTTTGAGGTTAAAGACTTGATGGTCGATGAAGCCGCAGCGGAATTAATGGACCAAAATAGTATCCGGACCGTGCCTGTGCTAGGTATCAACGGGGCGCTGCATCACGGGGATGCATTGAGACCTGAAAAACTGGTAGCACTTTTGGATTTCGAATAAGAGCAGATTCAAGTTCAGCAAAAATATTTCGTTCAAGTTTTTTTCAGGGTTTGGAGCGCGTACGATCAGGATTGCTGTACCAGACCATTGTCGGTAGCATCGTGGTTACCTTTTGACCGCCTCCATTCGGGCCGTTTTTTATGTTTTTACGGGAGTATATGTGAGCAATCTGGTTGAACAACTCGCGCTTATTGTTGGTGACAAAGCTGTCCTCAGTGGTGAAATGCTCAAAGAGCGTGCGACATCGTATTGGGATTCCGCACCCACGCAGGCGCAGGTTTTGGTCAAGCCTGCATCCACAGAAGAAGTGAGTCGTATTCTTGCTCACTGCTTCAGTCTGAATCAGAGTGTTGTGATACAAGGCGGCTTAACCGGCGTGGTCGCCGGTGCAAAATCAGCGAGTGATGATGTCATTTTGTCGCTGGAACGTCTGACTGAAATTGAGGCAATCGACAGCCAAGAAGGCGTAGCCACAGTGCAAGCCGGGGTTGTTTTGCAGCGGCTTCAAGAGGAGTTGGCAACTAAAAATTTGCTTTTTCCGCTGGATTTAGGTGCTCGGGGCAGTTGCACTATCGGGGGGAATGTAGCGACGAATGCTGGAGGCATTAACGTACTCCGATATGGCATGGTGAGAAATCTAGTGGTGGGGCTTGAAGTCGTATTGATGGACGGGACGATAATGTCGTCTATGTATCCCATGTTAAAAAATAATACTGGCTATGATTTAAAGCAACTCTTCGTTGGCAGCGAGGGGACGCTAGGCGTTATCACGAAGGTCATGGTTCGATTGTTCCCCCTTCCTACCAGTCGGCAGACTGCGATGATCGCTGTTGACTCGTTTGAGCATGTGATCGATTTGTTAAATCAGTTCCGCAAGGGACTCGCAGGTACACTGAGCGCCTTTGAGGTTATGTGGCAGAAATACTATTGCGGCGTCACTGGAGACGGCGATCACAAGCCGCCGATGAGCAGAGACTATCCTTTTTACATTCTGGTCGAAGCAGAGGGTTTTGATAATTCCTCTGATCGATTTCGTTTTGAGAAGTTGTTGGAGATAGCTTTCGAGCAGGGGAAGATTTGTGATGCCATCATTCCAACATCTGATCGAGAAAGGGCTGAGTTATGGATCGTAAGAGAAGAATTTGATCCATTGCTTCCCTCGTATCTTTATGATGTTAGCCTGCCGCTAAAACATATGCTCGAGTACACAGATGAGCTTGAGCAAAGACTGAAAGCCGAAATCGGCAATGTTGAAAGTGTGGTGTTCGGTCATATCGCTGACGGCAACCTCCATATATTCGTGCGTCCTTCAAGTGATCAAGCTTATGCCAAACCTAACGAGCATGAGGAGGTGAACAAGATTGTGTATGGTTCGCTGAAAAATTACGGTGGTTCGGTATCGGCAGAGCATGGTATTGGTCTGGAAAAAATGGCATGGCTGAATATTAATCGCAGTCATACGGAATTGAACCTGATGCGCTCGATAAAATGCGCACTTGATCCTAAAAACCTGCTCAACCCCGGCAAAGTGTTTTCATTAGCTAATCTATGACTATCAAGCATGTCGCATCTTCGCTTGAATTTGACTCGGGATTTCAATCTCGACTTGTTGAGTGGCGTCATCTTCTGCACCGTTCTCCTGAATTCGGTTTTGATGAGGTCTTCACATCAAATTTTATTGCGGACAAGCTTGAAAGTTTCGGTGTCAAAGTTGTTAGGGGTATTGGTAAGACGGGCGTGCTTGGCATTCTGCAAAAAGGAGGCGGCTTAAATAGCATTGGACTGCGCGCGGATATGGATGCGCTGAAGATTCAGGAGCAAAACGAGTTTGCCTACCGGTCGCAGTATGATGGAATGATGCACGCCTGTGGGCATGATGGCCACTCTGCCATGTTGTTAGGGGCGGCAGAATATCTGGCCGACAGAGTAGCGTTTTCCGGGACGGTGTACTTTATTTTTCAGCCGGCAGAGGAGCACGGTAAAGGCGCCAGGGCGATGATCAAAGACGGCCTGTTCAACGACTATAATATTGATGCCGTATATGGTCTGCATAACTTGCCCGGGTTACCCGCGGGTACATTCGCTATTCGTCCAGGGTCTATTATGGCGAGTGAAAGCAGCTTCCATATCCAACTTATAGGCAAAGGCGGTCATGCTGCGATGCCCTACATGACGGTAGACATCATGCTTTTGGCATCACAAATTGTTGTCGCATTGCAATCTATCGTATCCAGAAACTTGAACGTGTTGTCAAAACCAGCCGTCGTTTCAGTGACAGAGTTTCTAACCGATGGCACCGTAAATGTATTGCCCTCAAAAATTTCTCTGAAGGGTGATTGTCGCTGTTTCTCAGATGAAACGCTCCAGCATTTGAAGGATTCAATGGCGCGAGTCGTTGCCGGATTGTGTGCATCCGCCGGTGCAGAATACACGTTTGATTTTGAAACAGTCTTCCCCGCAACAGTCAATCATCCGGAACAAACTTCTGTTGCTATACAGGTTGCCGAGCAGGTGTTTGGTGCGGGCAAGGTAAATGGAAATTGTGATCGATTTACTATTTCTGAAGACTTCGCCAATATGTTGGAGGTTCGACCGGGCTGTTACGGCTTGATCGGTAACGGCGGAGAGGAGGGCAGTGGTTGCGCGCTTCACAATCCCCAATATGACTTTAATGACGAAATTTTGGTCGAGGGCGTCAAATACTGGGTCAAGTTAGCTGAGACGGTGTTGGCTTAGTCCACGTTCCATTTATTGCGTTACAACCCTCGAAGGTTGCAACCTTTGCGTTCTAGGATAGGTCTTAGCTCACGATATGCGGCCGGGGTATCCATTAGCGGTATGCGTGGGTACAAATGATGTATCACGTGGTACTGCATACCGGAAGAGCCGACATTTCCTAGATGGCTTCTAAAAGCCTCAGTATCTTTGTATCTCCCTGTAGCGCTGCCCGGATGATGTGGTTTCCAGCTCAAATAATACGGGATATAGACTTGCGCAATATGCATGGGTATCCACCATAGCAATGCAGCCTCAATTGCATAGCCGGTCAATGCCAGACCGTATAAGACCAACATATATAAGGTTCTCACTACGACGGCTTCGATCATCAGATTTGATCTGCCAGTGCGAACAAGTGCCTCACTGTACCGATCCTCCTCGCCTGTATGTCCGGGTTGCATTTTTGTCAGGTGTTTTCTAAAAAAATTCAACCGGTCGCTTGCGTGCACATCATAGTCAGGGTCAAGGTCTGGATCATTTGCGTGGTTATGATGTTCCATATGTGTGTGGCGTAAATAACGGAAAGGTGTTGCAAACGGGATGAGCGAGACATGCCCTAGCAGTTCATTCAACCAACGTAACGGCTGCCCCCTCCGAGCGATGATACTGTGTTGCGCATCATGTGAGGGCAGATAGGCTAGCGTGACGTTCAGCACTGCAATAGGAAAAGCTATCCATAACGGCAGAATATCCATCAGCACAAGCGGCCAGAGCGCAAGCCAAACTAAAGTATTCGTAAATCCCCAGGCAATAATACCAATTGGGAATTTTTGCATGTATTTTGCGGCAATTTTCCGCTCCATTGCATCAAGTTCATCATCGCTCAGCACATCCCAGTCAATCGTATCGGCTACTTGATCCATATCCAGCTCCCCCTAAAGTGCGCCATGAGTCCGAACGCACCACCGGCGATTAATCCTGCGATTATTGCGGGCGTGCCTGGCACCATGAGCTCAAGCGCTATCAGTGTTTGCGTTGTCAATGGCGCTAAGAACGCGATCGAAAATACAAGCGGTGAGAAAAGCCAGCGAAGCGCTGTCTGGATTGTATTTTTAAGCACAGAGATACCTCAAATCACAATGACCTAGGCATTCTAGAAGAACAATGTAGTCGTTGTCTACATTAGATTTAGGCCACGCTTGTTATGAATTATTGAGAGAATTTGCAAATCGACAGAGTGATCCCAGTGTCTCGTGATAGAGATCAGGCGCAATATCTGGAAAAGAAAGGTCACCGGCGTGCGAGGTACCGTGAACAGTGCGGGCGATGGCGGGGACCCCTGCAGCTATCAGCTTTCGATAGAATGCGAGTCCCTCGTCTCTGAGAGGATCGAGTTCATTGACAGAAATGACGTGCGGCGGCAGTCCCTGAAGTTCTTCGATCGGGCAGTGGTATGGCCACGCCAGCGGATTGGTAGGGTGTTCACCTTCAGGATCATACACACGAACCAGTAAAGCCATCTGGTTACAGTCAATGGCATATCCGTCATTCTCAATAAGCGAGGCCAGTGCAGGGGGTGGATTAAAGTAGGCGCCTGAAATATAGGGGCAGCAGGCATAAACCCCATTGATCTGCGCCAGCCAACCCTCTTTTTTTGCCTTGAGGGTCGTCGCTATCGCCAGATTCCCGCCGCCGGATTCACCGGAAATAACGATGGAAGATATACCCAAACGTTCTCTATTTTCATCGACCCAGTTAACTGCTGTGGCACAGTCATTCAACCCTGCTGGAAATGGATGGTTACCCAGTTTTCCTCCGCCGTTTCTAAACTCCACACCGATAACGCGGAGTCCCGCGCTAGCGAGGTCGTTTCGCCAGCGAACAAACCCAGGATCTGCCGCTGTCATCAGTACCATACCACCACCATGTGTGTGAACAATGCAGGGACCCGGTTTAGTTGTATCGGTTGGTGTGTGCACATACAGGGTAATGTCGTTGCCATCCACGCCTTTGATCGTTTCGATTGTATTGATGACATTGTCATAGTTTGGCATGGCGTCTTCCATTATCGAATGCCTTATGGCGGCAGTATCCTCAAATGTTTTTGTATATTCGATCGCCGTTTTTATCGAAGCGCGCGTCGCATCTGGCGCCTCCGGTGAGGGTATCGCCGCAGCCATTTTAAAGGCAGCAGCTATTCGTGGGTCGGTTCTAGGATCAGTTTCGATAGAAAGATTAGGGTTGCCCAGTTTTCCGGGTAGTATCGTTTGCGGGTCGTTTTGATTGTTCATTGTGTTTTGCTTCCTATTCTATGCGGTATAAGTTTACTGCGATTTGGTATCGAACGTTAGCGTGTGGTCCTCCTGTAACAAGCAAAACAAATCTAGATTATGTTTGACCCTGTTTCGGCCAAGAACACCGCAATGTTGAGGCGCGATTAGCCATCCGGGTGTGTTATCTTCTCCACACAACAATAATCTCAGGCAGTCTACATGGGCACGACATTCCCCGGTGTTATCTCTTTTGCGTTTATGGTGAGTCTGATCCTGCTTGGCGTAGGGCTTCGTGCACGAATACGACTGCTTCAGCTTGCGTTGGTCCCATCCAGTCTTATTGCCGGAATCACAGGTTTTGTGCTGATAAACACTGATCTGTCGTTTGGCTTTGAGAGTAGCGACTTCACAGCTTTTGCGTTTCACTTTTTTACCTTGAGCTTTATGTCTCTTGTATTAACGGGGAAAGAACCGGCTGATCGAGGAACGCCTGCCACATCGATAGTACGCGGTGGTAGTTGGCTTTCGTTCATCTGGGTGATGAGTCTGGTTTTGCAGGGCGTGACTGGTATTGGGATCATCATTCTTTACGACTATCTAACCGGCAGTGAGTTATCTTACTTCTTGGGTGCTATTGCGACTCACGGGTTTACTCAGGGGCCAGGGCAAGCCCTTGCCCTGGGTTCTATTTGGGAAGGCGAGCTGGGTATAAAACACGCGGTAGATTTTGGACTTATTTATGCCTCTGCTGGTTTTGTGGCGGCTTTTCTGATTGGCGTGCCCATTGCCAGAATCGCCATCAGTCGAGGTATGAATCAAAACAAGTCTGCAGTTATTGACGAAGAATTTTTGTCTGGTCTTTCGCTTCAGGGACGCGAACCTTCGGCAGGCAAGCAGGTCACTCACGCCGCTAACGTCGATTCCTTTGCATTTCATCTGGCGATTCTAGGCGTTGCTTATTTGCTCACTGATACATATCTAAGATTCGCTCAAGGATACACGAACGATGTGCAAATTGGAGACGTGCATTTAGGTTTGTTCTTCAGTCACAACCTTTTCTTTTTCCATGGTTTGATGGTATGCATGGTTTTGCGAAGTGCTCTAGATAGATTCGGGCTAGGACATATCATAGACAATGACACGCAAAAACGTATCACGGGGTCGTCGGTTGACCTGATGGTGGTAGGTACAATCATGAGTATTCAGTTTGCGCTACTGGCTACGTACATTGTGCCAATTCTATTGACTTGTCTGGCAGTATCATTGGTTACTGCGCTCTTGTGTTTTGGCTTTGGTCGCTTGTTAGGTTCATTTAGCGTTGAACGAGCAGTGACGATTTTTGGGTGTTGTACCGGCTCGACAGGTAGTGGTTTGTTATTGTTGCGTATACTCGATCCTGATTTCTCAACACCCATCGCCAAAGAGCTGGCGTTCTTTAATATAGCGATTATTTTTCTGGGATTTCATGTCTTAACAATCATGGCACCTATTTTACCAACCTTTGATTTGCTGACGATTTGTGCTGTATATCTGGGCACTTTTCTCGTCGGCGCAGGCTTACTCACGATCGCTAACCGAAGGCAGTGGATCTAACGATATTAATTTTTAGCTGAGAACTCAATCAATGCGACAACGGTATTTTTCCATCACAGTGTTTCTACACGCCATGCTCGTAGTTTGTTGCCACGAAGTAACACTCGCTGCCAGTTATGAGATGGCTGATACCCAGATGCATGTTATGCAAACATCTGATACGAGGAATCAGGACTACATGCTGTACGTGCAGCTCCCGACAGGTTACGAAGATCCTGGCAATCGACATAAGCATTACCCAGTGATCTATCTGCTTGACCCCTATTGGGATTTTCCGGTGGTTGCAGGCGCAAGAAGTGGGTTGGTTTTTGACGGCATTGTACCCGAGTATATTGTGGTGGGGATCGGTTACTCGACACAGGGTCAAGTAGAGGAGGGTGATATCGTCAATATTCTTAGGCAAATTGATTACAGCCCCGTGCGAGATAACGCAGACGCGAATACGGGAGATGCCGCAGCGTTTATGTCATTTATTAAATCTAGGGTGATACCTTTTGTCGAAGACAGTTACCGGATCGCAGACTATCGCGTTTTCGCCGGCACTTCATGGGGAGGTCTATTTAGTCTGTACCTTATGTTCGAGAATCCAGGGATGTTTCAGGGACATATCGCCATAGCGCCAGCGGTTGGATATTTTCATCGTTGGGCGTTTGTAAAAGAGTCGCTGTTCTACGGCGCTGATCCCGTTCATGGGCTTGATCCTGCCGGTCAAGCGCTTCCTACCAGACTTTATATGTCGGTTGGAAGCAACGACCAATTGGGTAATTTTACCCGTGAATCTATTGCCTTCAGCGAGCTACTGAAAGGACGGGAATATGAAGGGCTAAATTTCAAATTCGAAGTTAAGCAAAACGAACACCATGCTAGCGTCAAGCTCGCTTCATTTGGCCAGGCGCTCAAACATGCGTTTGGTGGCTACGACGCGCGGTAGTATGCAACTTAGAGTTTGTAGATGCGCGCCGCTGTGCCATAAAACATGGCATGTTTATCTGCCTCACTAAAGTCTGCCACGATCTTTTTCAAACCGTTGTAAAGGACATGGTAAGAGATAGAAAAGCGATCCACGGGAAAGTTGCTTTCAAACATGCACCGCTCCGGACCAAAACAATCTATCGTGTGCAGGTAATAATCGCGTTGAGCCGCGACGAATTCGTCCGAGGTTGGAGGCGTTGCACGCTCATGCCAACCAAAACCATTATCTGGCATAGCAAGCCCGCCAATTTTTGCGACCACATTCGGGTTGCGCGCGATCTCAGTGATGTCCTTCTTCCATTGGATAAAAATCTCATCTCTTTGGTTAGCGTAGGGGCCGACGCCAAGCGGGGAGCCAAAGTGATCAAGTATCAGCTGTGTGCCTTCAGTGTTTTGTGCAAGGGTATTAAATTCTTGATTTTGGTAGTGATAGTGCCAGGTATCAAAAGTTAATCCTAGCTCGCCCAATTTCCTGACGCCTTGTTGAAAATCTGGATTGAGGTACAGTGATTTTGGTGCTCTGCCTATGATCGTCAGAGCCTCAGGACGTTCAGCATGTGCACCCGCATGGCGGATACCTCTAAACCTGCCTTCTGCCAATTCAATATGCTGGTAAAGAATTTCCTGAACCTGATCACCAAGGGTGAGGTCTGCGTGCCCAACAATTCCGCTGATGGTCGCATTTGAGTCCGAACCCGGACCCGTTTCGCTGAGTTTTGCCTGTTCAGTGACAAACGCTGTCTCACCCAGCACCTTGAACGCTTCTGAACCTTCTGTTCGGTACTCAGCATGACATTCAACAAAAACAGTCTTTTGAATATTATGACCACTGCCCGTATCTTGCCACAGGTTTTCGAGCAAATAATCGTTGCCATTGGAGCGGCGCCACAGATGATGATGAGGGTCGATGATAGGGCGATCGGGGTCGATAGTGCGTTCGGTTACGCTTTTCAGCCATTCGTTGGATCCAGGAGTGTGGATTGTCATGTAGATACCTTCTTCTTATTTCAGTGACGCACTCGCAGATACGCTGCTTGGCGGGTTTAAGTCTACAGAATTTGGCCATAGATTGAATATCCCCTTGGCACTTTCCGTGAATCAGTCGGGAAGTGATTCTGTGGTTGATCTGGCACAGTACACTGCACTAGGATAGCGTTTGATATTAACGACGACGCTCTCTGGGTCGTCTTTCTGGAATATTTTCCCGTGGCTGAGTTTCCTTTGAAAGACATTAAAGTGCTTGATTTGAGCAGGGTGCTTGCGGGTCCCTGGGCGAGCCAGACGTTAGCGGATTTGGGTGCAGAAGTTATCAAGATCGAAAGACCTGGCGTCGGTGACGATACTCGAGCGTGGGGACCTCCCTGGTTTGACGTGCCAGAAGGAGACGCTCTTTCGGCGTATTTTATGTCGGCAAATCGAGGGAAAAAGTCTGTTTGCATTGATCTAGCAAGTTCAGAAGGGTTGGCTATCGTTAAGCAGTTGGCTGACGAATCAGACATTGTCATTGAAAATTTCAAAGTGGGTGACATGGAGAAAAAGGGATTGGATTACCAATCTTTGAGTAAAACCAACGCGCGTCTCATCTACTGTTCAATTACTGGGTTCGGCCAGACCGGTCCCTATAAGCAGCGACCCGGTTACGATTTCATGATTCAGGGTATTGCGGGTTTGATGAGTATTACGGGTGAACCCGACGAAAAATCAACTGACGGGCCGCAAAAAGTAGGAGTCGCTGTCGCTGACTTGATGACCGGCCTATACAGTACCATTGCGATACTGGCTGCCATAGCAGAGCGGAACGAAAGTGGAGAAGGTCAGTACATAGATATGGCTCTCATGGACGTGTTGACAGCAAGTCTTGCAAATCAAGCCTCAAACTATCTAGTTTCTGGCAATGCGCCCGGCAGAATGGGTAATGCTCATCCTAATGTCGTTCCTTACCAAACTTTCGCAGCAAGCGATGGTTACATCATTGTCGCTGTTGGAAATGACAAGCAGTTCAATGCGCTCTGCGGGACAATTAATCGCTTGGATATCGCGGCTAACTTAAAATACCTGACAAACGCTGACCGAATTGAGAATAGGGCTGAGCTGGCAGCGGATATTCAACGGGAAGTGCAGACGCGCACTATGTCACACTGGCTTGAAATTTTTGAAGAAGCAGGCGTCCCATGCGGTCCAATCAATACGATTGATAAGGTGTTCGATGATCCGCAAACGAAAGCAAGAGAAATGCAAATCTCGATAGCAGACATGCCACTTGTTGCAAACCCCATGCGCTTCTCTAAATCAAACTTAAACTATGAATTGGAACCACCATCCCTAGGTCAACACACTGATGAAGTGTTGGTAGATAAACTTGCGATGTCCGTGGATGAATTATCAGCCCTCAGAAGCAAAGGTGTTCTGGGGTAATCAATTAGGAGAAGTTTATGGCAAGCCATCAGGAAATTGCGGGGGTCAGTGACCAGGATTTTGTGTTGCGAATGGTACGAAGTCACGATAATCGGTTTGATGAGGCTTTCTGGCTATACGTTGAAGAGCAGGTTCGACCGCAACTGACTGAAAATCCTCGCATCGTTGACCTAGGGTGTGGGCCAGGTTTGTTCGTTCGTGATCTTGGTAATCGTTTTAGCGGTGCTGAATTGTACGGCTACGATCTGACGCCCGCTATGGTGGAATATGCCAAGTCCGAGGTCGAGTATGCCGGAAGTCAGCCCGAGTTTGACGTGTTGGATATCACTACCACCCCGGTGCCACTTGAGGACAATAGCGTCGATTTGCTAACGATGACAGCTGTGTTGCATGTGCTTGATGAGCCGCTGGCAATGTGTGCCGAAATTCGTCGCTTACTCGCGCCTGGTGGAGTCTTTCTGTTGCAGGACTGGATTAGACTACCGTTGTCCAAATATCTGGATATGATGATGGAAAATGTGCCGCCAGAAAAAGCACAGGTGATGGAAAAAGCCATGATGAGACTTTCTGTCGCGCACAATAAATACACTATCGAAGACTGGATTTGGTTGTTGGACAAGGGTGGCCTTAAAGTATTACACCAGACACAGATACGTACTGAACATTTCTGTGTGTTCGTGTGTCAGGAAAAATAGTCAACTTCCATTGTGCGTCATTAGTCAAGATGTTTGAGATGGTTTTGTGCAGTCAGCGCGCTTCGATTCACCATGTTCCTAGGTGTCCGGATCAACAGCTGTTTGAACGACCACACCCGTTTTCATCGTTCAGTCGTGACGAGAATGGATGATAAGTATTCCCCCACTTATACAGATATACTAATGCTTTCCTGATTAGACACACTTTGTAGTAAAGACAATGAACTCACCAAAAACAGCCCTTGAAATTAAAAATCTAAGCAAAACCTATAGCAACGATGTTCGCGCGCTTAAGGGCATTGATCTGAGTGTTGAGAGAGGCGACTTTTTTGCCTTGTTAGGCCCTAACGGCGCTGGAAAATCTACAACCATCGGTATTCTGTTCTCATTAATAAACAAGAGCGGAGGAACGATTGAGGTTTGTGGAATTGATATTGATGAGAATTTTTCCGAGGCAAAAAGGTTAATCGGCATCGTACCTCAAGAATTCAATTTTAATGTTTTTGAAAAGGTTAGAAACATCGTGGTTACTCAGGGTGGTTATTATGGTTTACCCCGAGCGATAGCAGAAGAGAGGGCAGATAAGTATCTCAAAAAATTAGGTTTGTGGGATAAACGAAATGATATCGGGAGGGAGCTATCCGGCGGAATGAAGCGCAGGTTGATGATCGCTAGGGCTCTGGTTCACGAACCTGAGCTGCTTGTATTGGACGAACCCACGGCAGGCGTTGATATCGAAATGAGACGGGAAATGTGGAGTTTTTTACGAGATCTTAATGAAAACGATACGACGATCATTCTAACAACCCACTATTTGGAAGAAGCAGAAATGCTTTGTCGAAACATCGCCATTATCGACCAAGGGGCCATCGTACATCACAGCAGTATGAAAGATTTATTGAGGCAGCTTCATACCGAAACGTTTGTGCTTGATGCTCGAGCAAACCTGCCAGAAAAAATGTCGCTGGGTGCATATGGTTTTCAGAGAGTGGATGACCGCACACTGGAGGTTGAGGTGGACAAGGAGAGGAATCTGAACGGGGTATTCGAAGCTTTATCAGAACAGGGAATAGAAATTAGTAGCATGCGAAATAAGACCAACAGATTGGAAGAGATGTTTGTGAGTTTATTGTCATGAGTCGTTACGAAATGTGGGTCGCCTTTCAGACGATTTTGCGCAAGGAAGTTCGTCGTTATATGAGAATTTGGCCTCAGACATTGTTGCCGCCGGCAATAACGATGACGCTGTATTTTGTTATTTTTGGTGCCCTGATAGGGTCTAGAATTGGCCTGATGGGAGGGTTCTCATATATGCAATTTGTTGTGCCTGGACTCATCATGATGGCGGTTGTGACCAATTCTTATTCCAACATTGTCTCATCCTTCTTTGGGGCGAAATACAATAACAGTGTCCAGGAGTTACTCGTTTCACCCGTACCTAACTGGATCATACTGGCCGGTTTTGTCACAGGAAGTGTCAGTAGAGGGCTGCTGATTGCTGTCATTGTGACATGCCTGTCACTTTTTTTTGCTGACCTGAATGTCCAACACGTGGGAGCTACGATGCTTGTAGTGTTGATGACTGCTGTGCTGTTCTCTCTTTTTGGCTTTATCAACGCGGTTTTTGCGCGTAATTTCGACGATATATCGATAGTCCCTACCTTTATTTTGACGCCACTTATTTATCTGGGTGGCGTGTTCTATTCACTGGATCTGCTGCCAGAGTTTTGGGCGAATCTCTCTAGACTGAACCCTCTGGTATACGTAGTAAACGGTTTTCGCTACGGGGTGCTGGGGGTTTCCGATGTTAATGTTGAGTTTTCTCTTGGCATGATTACTATCTTTACCTTCATCACGTTCTTTTATTGTTTGCATCTTCTCGATTCCGGTACCCGATTGAGAGAATAATGATGCGTCACGCTAAGGGAGAGTTTTATATGCGCTTTCTTATTATTGTTTTTACTTCATTGTTATTGGCAGGATGTACGTCGGAAGAAGATCCCAGCACGAGGATTGAAAGTTCGTCAGGAGTTGAGTCGGCTGCGGATGTTAAACTCGGATCTGAGACACAGCAGTTAAATGCTTGGCTAGATAAAGAGTTTGATGACTATCTGGACTTTAGTCCAATGGCAAAAACCAGACAGGGTAGCAAGAGTGACTATGGCATGCTCGATGATGTATCTGATGCGCAACGCGAAAAGGTATTGAGTTGGCGTCGTCGTTCGGTCGATCACATGCGTGCAACTTTTAATCGTGATCAATTGGATGATCAGGGAAAGTTATCTTGGGACCTCTGGGCTTTTTTATTAACGCGCGCTGAAGCCTCGCTCCCATATCAGCGGCATCGATATGTGTTCGGCAGAAGGGGACCTCATACGAGTTTGCCGAATAGTCTGATTAATTATCACAAGGTGGATTCGCCAGAGGACATGCTCGCCTATATAGCCCGGATTAATGATTCTTATCGTTACCTCTCGCAGTACCTTGATCAAGCAAAAAAATCTGCGGCCGCGGGTATCCGAGCGCCCTATTTTGACTACGAAATATCAATGAGTCAGTCACAGCGGGTGATCACCGGAGAACCCTTCACGAGTGAAGAGGGTGACTCCGCAATTTGGGCAGATATTACGGCGAAAATAGCCACGCTCGAGAAAGGCGGAAAAATTAATGCGCAAGAGAGTCAGGTGCTTTATGACGCTGCGCAGCGCGCGCTACTTGAGGCTTTCAAACCCGCTTACAATGCCATCCTCAGTTGGCAAGCCTCTGATATAGATAACGTTTCCAGTAAGGCGAAGGGTGTCTGGGCTTTGCCGAATGGAGAATTATTTTATGACTATCGTTTGACCCAAATGACAACTCTGCCATTGAGCGCAAAAGATATTCATGAAACGGGACTGGCAGAAGTTGCGAGAATTCAGTCAGAGATGGAAACCATTAAAAAGAACGTCGGTTTCGATGGGTCGTTGTATGAGTTTTTTACTTTTATGCGGGAAGATGACCAGTTCTATTTTCAGAACAACGACGAAGGGCGACAAAAATATCTTTCGATGGCAGAGGGTTTTCTCGAAGATGTCGAGCAGAAACTACCTGAATATTTCGGGCTCCTGCCGAAGGGTAAGTTGGAGGTTCGACGTGTGGAACCGTTTCGCGAACAACCCGGCGCTGCCGCGCACTATATGCGTGGCACCCTCGACGGCAAAAGACCAGGCGTATTCTATATCCATCTTTCTGATATGAGAGCAACCGCTAAGTACAGACTGGAAAATCTGGCATATCACGAGGGTTTACCGGGGCATCACATGCAGATTGCTATCCAGCAAGAACTTGAGAATATCCCGCATTTCCGTAGATATCATGGTTACACTGCTTATAGTGAAGGTTGGGGTCTTTATGCCGAATATTTGGGGAAAGATATGGGTTTTTATAAAGACGACTACTCTGATTTCGGCAGACTTTCTGGTGAAATATGGCGTGCAATCCGACTCGTCGTCGATACTGGCATCCATGCAAAACAGTGGACGGAAGCGCAGGCAATCGATTATGCACTGCGAAATTCTCCGCGACCTATCGCGTCCGTCAAATCGGAAATTCGTCGCTATTTTAATGCTCCAGGTCAAGCCACCGCCTATAAAATTGGCATGTTAAAAATATTAGAATTGCGGTCACGAGCAATGACGGCGCTTGGAGATAAGTTCGACTACCGTGATTTCCATGATGTCATCCTAGGCAATGGTCCGCTGCCCCTACCTCTCTTGGAATCTCAGGTTGATACCTGGATAGCGAAGCAAAAAGGACTCTGACGGGTGCTAAAGGTTTGCACTGTTCAGTGCCTCTGCAAAGGATTACGCAATGACTGCAGCAGATAAACGAGGAAAAGCAGGCATAGGCTTAAATGGAGGTCCCTTCTGTGTTTCCACTTAACTCATCGTAACTTTTTGATTTGCCCTCTCGTAGATGGGTAATAACAGAAGCGAGTACGCTTTCAAATTCCGCACCGGTATCCAGTATTTCGCTATTTTCGGCGATGATCATTTGAGTGATTTGCCTATGACTAAACTCTCCTACCTTAAGGCCTGCACGGTTGGTAAAGATATAGGTGTTGCTGCTCGGAATAATGGCTACAAGTTTACAAGGGGTCAGGGTGCCTTCCATTACGGGTAAATTGACCCAAGCTTCAACTTTGAGTGAGTCTACTGCGCGGGTTGCTGCTTCAAACTTCTGTTCGGCTTTTTTTCTTAGTACCTGAGCGCGTTTGTGTTTTTTCTTTGCAAGTACCTGTTGTTGTTTTAATCGTTGTGCGATGGCTTTCTGGCGTTTTGACAAATATTCTCGAATCAGGTTTTTCTTTTCGTCGCGAGCAACGGTTTGGATTTCCTTTTCTTTCTGGCTATGAATGCTCTGAATAACGGTGTTTAAAAAACGCTCTATCACGCTGCGGCAGTTTGATTTAAGGGTGAGCGGTTGCATGGTGCCTGTCTCAAGGTAGTTCGTCATTTTGGTGTAAGTCACATGCATCACTTTACGTCGATTGTGGTTGGTGAAAAGTATACGCTGCGCATCACTGCGGTTTAGGATGATCTTGATCCGGGCAATTTTTTCCTCAGGTTCCGATTTGTCGTCAAATAAATACCACTGTCCGCTGCGCATTTTGCTGATGCTTTGTCTGGTTTTTTCATTAAGGGCACGTTGGTTATCTGTATGATTTACATCGGTTGGCAAGAGTTCGAAGTCGCAGGGGTCAGAAGGATCACCTGCGAGTATCGCTTCGTATTCTGCTTTGATATCTGCTAAACAGGCTTCAAGTGGTTCAGTATCAAAAGGCATCTTTTTGCAGAATGCCTTGATGCGCCCGGGCAGCTTTGAAATGACCTCCCTCTGTCGCGCTGCGTCGCCCGTTTTACCTTGAAGTGACCAGATCAGCAGATCAGTCAACTTTTTGACGGCCCTCCACGATCTAGAATCAGGCCCCCTGTGGTTGTAGACTTGTTGAAGAAATTCATACCAGGAGCCCTGGAGCAGAAAGATGATAAATAAGGGCAGTTCTCGGTAGGCCATCTTTTCGTTCAGTAGTGCAGCAGAAAAGTAGCGCGCATTTTGACCAGCGATTTTTTCCAGAGTAGATTCGCAAAGTTTTCGCTCCATTTTTTCGAAAACTTGATTTTCCCTCTCGTAAAATCCAGTCAGTTCCTCGAAACACTGATCCAGTGTTATTCGACCGGTGACCAGAGCGCGTACACTGGTTTCGATCTTCTCCATAAACTGAAAACCAAGGATACCGAGATCCTCACTCCAGCCCATGCTTTGCTCGATAAGCAAATCCATTAGGGCCAAAATTGGCTGTTCATCTATGATCGACTTGGCGCCGTTGTTCATAGCCTCGATGACAACTAGCGGCGCTATATCACGAATAAGCGCTTCAATTCTGAAATCTAGATCGGTTTGTCGAAAAATTTCAGTAATGCAATCATCTACATAGCTGATGAGTGTCGCATCGTCTGGGTCTAAGCGGACGCCCGGATGAAATTTCCGAATTTGCGTTGAAATTGGCTCAATGTGTTGATCAGTTGAGAGTGCGTGCAATTTCAGCAGTAATTCCTGCAGAGCTTCTGCTTGAATGTTTCCACGATCGTTTTTCTTATGCGTGTAATGACTTTTGAGTGCGGCGGCAATTTGTTGCTCGCTGAGTCTCTGGACCGAGATGTTCTTTTCCGCCGTCGCTATCTGCGATGCCAATTTTAAGATTTGGGTCGATGGCTTGTGAGAAGCATTGGCTGCCATGTTGGGGTGTCCGGGTGTTGAATCAGAGTTCGGTGAGACTAGACGTTGCATGTTAGCAAGTTTACCCGCGGCATAAACATGATGTAGAACACATTTTTGTTCAGTCAGACATCGCTCAAGTTGATCTTGCCTGCCAGATCAGCTTTCGCCTGAAGAGTTGTGATAATTGCTTTAGGTTGGTGAATTTGACCATTGTTAGTCTAAATGCGGTTAAGCCGTCTTTCATAAAAAATGTAATTAATTCAATGATATAGCAGGATTTTGGCAGTGGCGCTGAGTTTGGCATGGATCATGCAAATCAGTTTATGGAAGAGTCTATGGAACAGTTTACGGAATCGTTTACGGAATCGTTTA
>ERZ1048686.210-NODE-210-length-63802-cov-19.126892_pt1 | contig 63802 bp, 111 predicted proteins | sample MGYA00383099_ERZ1048686 | MGnify/ENA primary metagenome ERZ1048686 (study PRJEB29581, sample SAMEA5548369) | metagenome | biome: marine; feature: coastal; material: water | depth 25 m | study: Short-term variability in the microbial, nano- and picoplankton... | reverse complement strand
GATACAGCCAATCTAGCCTGAGAACTTCCCATAGACTTTGTTCTAAAGGCGTCGAGAAACCCTGCAGCTCCTGCCTTCACACCGTCCCAAGCAGCACCCATAACCCCATCTCCAGCATTCATACCCGCTGCGGCCGTGGCGCCCATTATACCCAAATTAATATTATCATACTGTGCACCATCATTAATTTGAATGGCTTGGGGTAAATATAATTTACACACGTCCAATCGTTTTTTAATATCTACGTGGGATCCTGCGAGAGTCTCATGCTGCAGGCCATGGAAAGTCTGGTGGTCATGATTGGGGGCCCCCATATTATACGCGTTCCCAGCACTCTCCGCAGCCTTAGCTAGAGCTACTTCACCCTTACTCGGGTCCTCAACGCTTTGATCCACTTTACTCAGTGCTCCTAGGAGCGTAGCAACATCATATGCCTGCAGTTCAACTGCTTGAAATGATATAGTAGCATTATAGTTTACTTTTTTTAGATCGAGAGGAAATTGATATTTGTGTTTGACCGACATATTATTTGACCATAAATAGTTAAAAACTTAAAAGTATTTATATGGCTTATTCAGGAAAGTATACCGTAAAGAACCGCATAAAATACAAAGGTGACGCAGATAAGGTTATTTATCGCTCAATGTGGGAGCGTCACGCATTTTATTGGTGCGATCATAACACTAATATCGCGAGTTGGTCTAGTGAGGAGGTCGTCATTCCATACAGATGGGACATCGACAAGCGAATGCACAGATACTTCATGGACCTAAAGATAACATTCAAGAACGGTAAGACTATTCTTGTTGAGATAAAACCTGCAAAGGAAACGGCTCCTCCCAAGAGGCCTGACAAATCAAAGCGTTATATAAGAGAGGCCACAACGTATGTGAAGAATATGAACAAGTGGGAAGCTGCATCAGAGTATGCAAAAGATCGTGGCTGGGGCTTTGAGATATGGACAGAGAAGAATCTGACAGAGATGGGCATTATGCCTACTCAATCGAAGAAGGGTGCTATAAAACCATTAAAGCCAATGAAGCCATTTCGCAAGAAAAAACCTCGTAAAAAGATATAAATAACAGCATGTCAAATTTATTTTACAAACTGGAGATGGAGGCATTCCGCAAGGGAATCACTCCTCGTACAGAAGAATCAAGAGAATGGTTCCGCAAGCGTGCAGCCAAGCTGCGTGCCGCTCGTATGAACCGTAAAGAATTAATGAAAGCAGAGCCTGTGGAGCAGACTGACAAAGTCACTCCTGGAACTATGGCAATGTTCTTCTATGATCCAAAGACAAAGGATACGTTGCCATACTATGACTCATTCCCTGTCGTGATCGTGGTTGATAGCGCTCCTAAAGGATTCTATGGATTAAACCTCCATTATCTTCCCCCTGTGCTTAGAGCTAAGTTCCTAGATGGTCTGCTTGATAATACAAGTAACAAGTACTATGATGAGAAGACTAAGATAGCGGTAAACTATCAGTACCTCAAGAAGGCTTCTAAGATGAAGTATTTTGCTCCTTGCTTTAAACATTATCTAACAGCTCATGTGAAGAGCAGGTTGGCAGTAATAGCTGCGCCAGAATGGGAGATCGCAACATTTCTTCCAACAGCCCAGTGGAACAAAGCGGGTGCAAACAAAGTGTACTCTGACAGCAGAAGGATGCTCAAATGAATGGTATAGACAGTCTCAAATCATTGGTATCAAGAAAGGGTGGATTTGCGCGTAGTAATCTATTCCAGGTAGAGTTGCCAAGTATTCCCCATTTTAACAAGTATGGTATGGAGTCTATCAATATACTGTGCTCTGATGTTAATTTGCCAGGCCGTCAGATTATGACCCAAGAACGCTACATAGGTGTTAAGGGACAGAAGGTAGCAAATAGCTTTACATCAGATGATGTTAGTATGACATTCTACTGCCTTAATGATTATGGTATAAAAGAGTATATCGAGGCATGGCAGGATTTGATTATAGACCAGGACTCATACATCATTGGATACCCAAATGGTACTGATGGGTATGTGAAACCCATAAAGATATCTCAGCTAGAGAAGGGAGTAGGAATTGACTTTCCTATGGATATTAACTTCTTCGGTATTAATGTTGACATCGACATCTATACTAAAGATAAGGTGGTGTATAAGGTTGAATTGGAAGATGCATTCCCAACCACAATGAATTCCATATCCCTAAATAACGAACAAGACGGACTCGTGCAATTGAATGTGCAGATGTCCTACAGAAACTGGAAGCGAATTGACCAGAACACAGATATTGCGCAGAAGCGAAATCAGAAACGTGATGAGTAATACCCCACGTTAAACACAACATAGGATGAATAAATCATGGCCTTACCTAAGATAAATGCCTTTCCAAAATACAAGATGAACATTCCCTCTACGGGCAAGGAAGTGCGTTTCAGACCATTCCTCGTCAAAGAGGAAAAGATATTGATGATGGCAATGGAGTCTAATGACACTGCTCAAATGCTCGATTCAATTGTTGATACGCTGGATGCGTGTATAGAGGAAGGGTTCGATAAGAAAGAAGCGACTACATTTGACGTGGAGTATATGTTCACCAAGCTCAGAGCAAAATCTGTGGGTGAGACTGCTGAAGTTAGTGTCAAGTGTGACGATTGTGAAGAGGAAAACGAAATTGTAATTGATGTAGACTCAATTACACTGGAGGTCCCTCAGCTAGAAAAGATTATTGAGATTGATGATAACATACGAGTGGAGGTTCAATGGCCTTCATACAGATCTATCAGTAGAATGAATCCTGACAACAACCAGACTGATCAATTGTTTGCTATACTAAGAGCATGCTTGGTTGCTGTACACACAGAAGATGAGCGCATTGACCTAGTTGATGTTGCTGCTGATGAAATTCAAGAGTTTATAGAGTCAATGCATAGAAGTCAATTCAGCAAGATTCAGACTTTTATTGAATCGATGCCATCACTAAAACATGATGTGGAGTTTAAGTGCAGCAAGTGTGAGAAGGACAACTCTATTGAGTTGCAGGGCATGCAGAGTTTTTTCTAGTATGTCTATCTCACAATAACCTAATTAATCACTTTCAAACTACGTTTTCTTTAATGCAACACCATAAATACAGTTTGAGTGAGATAGACGAAATGATGCCATGGGAGCGAGAAGTTTACATTTCATTATTGATAGATCATATTAAAGCAGAAGAACAAGCCAGACAAGAGGCCAGGCAATGACCACACTACAAGATGTTGTAGATCAGCTAAAAATAAATAACGATGGAATCGCAAAGACGGCGACTAACATCGAGTCCTTTGTGAAATCAATCGAAAGAAATCGACTTGATGATCTTGAAAATAGAAAGGAAGCGCAGCGGAAGATAAAGGCTCCTGTTCCAGCAGCTGCAGCAGGTGGCATGGCTGCAGGAAAGTCTGACTTTTCAATGCCCAACATAGGTCTTTTGCTTAATCCCAAAGCCTTGATTGCCCCACTTCTGGCTGGTGCGGCCGCCATATTAGCATGGACTGAGGGAATGCGTGGTTGGGAGCTTCCCCTCCTCCAACGTCTTGCTACAACAGAGCTCAATCTAAGGGCTATGTTCCCAACCTCAATATCAAATGCTATCACTCAAAAGTATGTTAATATGCGGGCCCGTATTCTTGGGTGGTTTGGCCTAAGCGCTGACCTAAAGAAATTGCCCGGGTCTGGTGCGATAGATCCCGAACTAAAGACTCCCATAACTACTCAGATAGCCACCCACTTGAAGAACATGAAAGCTAACATGTTGTTAAAGTATTTTGGGATTGGCCTTGATGGTAAACCAACAGTAAAAATAACAGGTGGGGGTAAGGTTTGGCTTGCTACAGAGGACGCCATTGGGTTTTTATTAAAACCACTCAAGGCAATCTCAGCTGGTGCAGTTGCATTAAAAGCTTCACCGCTGGGATTGTGGATCGCGGAGAAATTTGGCAAGCTTGGTGGCAAAGCAACTGGCGTGCTGAAATTATTCAGCAGAATCCTGCGGCCCATAGCCGTGTTAATGTCTTTGTTCAAAGGTGTAACAGCATTCATGGAGACAGAGGGAACATTTTATGAAAAGTTCAAGGAGGGCCTCGCCACATCATTGGCTGATTTTATTGGCGCGCCTCTCAACTTGCTCAAGTCCTTAATCGCATGGGGATTGAAGAAGATGGGTTTCAAGAAACAAGCAGAATGGATAAATCAAAACATAGATTTTGAAAAAGCAATCCATGATTTGATTTTAGGATTATTTAAAGTTGTTGAAGATGTTGTTGCATGGGCTGAGCTGCTTGTCACAGATCCAGTAGAAGCATTAGACAAACTGCTATTAGGAATTCTTGGAGGGGCTGGCAGCCTCTTAGATTTCATGTGGAACAGCGCTGTCGCCCCTTTAATGACATGGATAGCGGAGAAGTTTGGGGTCAAGCTCGAGCTTCCAGAGGCCAATCTAGCAGAAACTCTGACTGCAACCTATGAGAGGATAAAAACATCCCTCAAACAGAGTATAGAAGATGTGAGGATAGGTATAATGGCCACTGTGGAAGAGATGGCTATTATGTTCAAGACAATGCCGTCAAAGATTAAATTAGATCTCGAAGAGCTGTGGGTAAGGGCTGTTGCTAATTTGAAAACAGGGTTTATTAATTTTACTGAATGGGTAAGCGAAATACCTGATCGGATAATTATATCGAGTCTAGGCCTGGCGGTGGAAAAGCTTCCTTTCTGGCTGTCGAACAAATTAGGTATAGTTGACGCCCACAATGCAGCCTTGGCAAACATATCGAAGGATGTTGGATCAACAGCTCAAATTAGAGCAATTGATAAAGAGCTCCAACAAGACTTATTTGGCATCGAGGCGAGAAGAGAAAGACTCAGTGAGTACGAACAGACGCTTATTGACCAATCGAAATACCTCAGTCAAACTACCAATGTTGTTAACAATACCGCGTTGATCGAACCGGATATTAATCCGGCCGATCGTTTCGATCCACACAGTCCTATTGGGGGTGTGGTGTTACGTTAGTCCTCTGCGGCTAACTTTGCAAAGTAACTCATCGTATCGTCTTCACTCAAGTCGTTCTCTGCAGTAGCTACTTTAGGTGGCTCTGCAGTTCGCGCTGGTTCCGGTTCAGCAACAGCTGTTGGTTCAGCGGCACGTGCAACAGGCTCTCTAAGAGTCCGTTCAACAGGAGCTGCTTCACCCAATACCATATGTAAGCGCTTCTTCAACTCATCATAAGACTTGTAGTTCTTAGGATCAACCCACTCACCCAATTCGTGTTGCTTATTATACATTGCTTCTAAATCAGCATCATCATCGCTGATTGCAGAAGGTGCCTTAAAGCTCGACGCATCGTAATTAGGATATCCCTCAACCTTACGAATCTTAATTGTAAAATCGGCACCTTCCCACATGTCAAAAGGATTGACAGGCTTCTCGTCCGGGAACTGTGGCTGCATAGAGTCCATGATCTTATCAAAAATCTTCTTACCAAAGCGGTACAGTTTAACCTGACCTTCATTCTCTGGAGATGATGGATCTGATACAATTAGAACATTGGCAACATAACGTAGGTTACGCTTACGTTGACGTACAATAGCTTTATCAGACTCGACGCCTGAGTTCCACATCTTGCTGTTCAGTTCCGATAGAGGATCCTGTTGACCAATGGAAGTGAGAGACTTCTCAATGTACCACTGACCAGATGGTCCTTTAAATCCGTGATCCCAATAACGAACCCAAGGCGTTGCTGCATCTGGATTGCCAGGAAGGAAACGGATGATCGCGTAGCCGTTACCAGCCTTATCGCGTGTGGGTTGCCAAAAACGAGGATCATCTGACTGACGCTTAGACGCGTTGCCTGATGTCTCTTTGGCTTGCTCGACCAGCTTAGATAGGTCGGCGCGGTTAGATTTCAATGATGCAAATGACATATATTTTCTCCGTATGTTTTAATATGTGTGTATGTTTTTGTTCACGTTATACATGATAACAACCATTATATATCATTTTTACTCAATAGGCAACTCATTACCTCTGGGTAAAAAATTGAGGCGCATTGCCTCAGCTTCAATCTTGGCTTTGATGGCGGGGGAGATAAACTTACGTACCTCCTCCAACTCAACATTCATTTGTTCACAAAGATGGATGACAGCGTCCATATAAGATAATGAATTATCTCTGGCCACAACTGCCTCTATCATTTTCGCAAACTTAGTTTTCGTCAGGAACTGCTTTTCTTCTTGCATCGTCGTCCGCCATTTTCTGTGTATAGATACCGATGTCTGAATAATACCAGCCAACAGTACGTTTAGGATTACCATCCTTATCATAGGCCATCGAAAGTACCTGATACACGATTTTACCCTCTCCCATAGCACCGAAACGATTGTCACGATATACACCATCTCGAAGATATGCTTCCAGATTGGTTACATAGATTTTGGTGTTTCTATACATTCGACGCTCAGACTCAACTTTTGAGAACTGATAGTTACGAATGCTGCTGAGAAGGGCTTTATTTTCTTTAATCCACTCACGTACTTTTGCAAGAGAGAATGGATCATCGTCAGGTAGGTTACGTACCTCTTCATGAATATATTTGTTAGTGGATGGAGCACGCGCTGCACGTGCCTTTTCTAATCGAAGACGAGCAGCTTCTTTTTGCTCATCTGTCATAGGCTTGCGACGACGTCGAATCTTCTTCTTAGGTGCTTCAACACCAAGAGATTCTAACGCCGCCTTCTTGTTAGCAGCTTTGGTCGCTTTCATCTTAGCTACCTTGGCAGCCATCTCCTCTGGAGTAAGTTTTCTACGAGCCATAGTAATTCACCTCATTCATTATATAATTACATTATACCATAAAATCTAACTAAAGTCAACAGTTATTTTTCTTCCTCTTCTTCTTCGTCATCTATGGGATAAAGATCCCACTCACCATCTTCTGCTTGTTCTGCCTTCAAAAAGCCATTCTGTATTAACCATTCTATAGTCTCTATGGAAGCGTTCTGTCTCCGAATGCCTGCCCAGTTAAATCCAGCCATGAATACACTGATACCAAAGCCAATAAAGACTGCCCATTTAGCTAACAGAGGATCAATAAACATGATATTCTCTCCTTGAGTGTGAGTGGTAAGACTATTTATAACGGGGTTTTACCCCCAATCATCATCCAAACTAGTGGTAGCTCGATATGTCTCACCATAGTGTTGTTCTGCATATGCAGATGCGTCAGTCCAGTAGCGCTCATCCTTGCTACTGTTATCAAAAGCATCGCGTGCATCACGCACCTTCTGTGCCTTAATGCGCTGCGCTGCTTTCTTAATCAACTTTAAACGTGCGTTCTTATCAAAACTCATTCTATTTTTCCTTTCCATATTTCATATACAAGCTATACAGCTCATCTTCCACAGCCAACTTCTCAACGCGAGTCCTCCAGTGTTCAATCAAGTAGGAACTGTCATTCATGGCTTCCATGAACTGCTTGAAGTTGCTGTACTGCCCAAGTTTTGCTACTCGACGGGCGTTGGCGAAGTATTCATCTTCAAAACCAAGTAGCCGATTTCCCATTCCCATACCATCTCCTACGCAGCGGTTGCAGCGTTTAATTCAATCTGAGAAAAACCAAAGTTATCAACAATGAAGTACTCACCGTTGCGTTCAAAAATATCACCAACAGAAGAGCTACAAACACGCTCTGTCAGCTTCTTAGTCTCTGGACGATTCCACAAGTTTGTTTCTTCAAACGCACCTTCCAGATTATCAGCCAGACACTCAACCGTACGAGTGAAGTATTGAAAGTACTCTGGCTTCCATGCATCACTGCCTGACATTAACAACTTTATGCGTGCATGTTGAGCAGGTACGCTGTCGTGACCATGCTCATTAATATGATCAATCTGATCATCAGTCAACTGAATTTGAAATATTGTAATCATATCCACATCTCCTATGCGTAAGAGCCAAGCATGTAAGCCAACCACTGATCTTCAAACTGATAGTAGTGATTGTCGCGGCTACGCTGATTTAATTTAACGTCGTCTGTTTCATCACCGCCGTTAGCAATGACGTCATCCAAATTAGCAATTAATTCTACATGACGCTCAGTGTTTGGAACGCCATAACTCAGTTGAGTAGCATATAACTCACGAAGCTTAACAAGATTCTGTACTGGGTAGCTAATGTTCATATCTGTATCTCCTCAATTAATATACCCCTATTATAGTACATTATTGTGTGGAAGTCAACACAACATACGAAAATAATTCATTTTTTTTACTACTAAATATACTGTGATATCAACAAGTTAAAAATAAATGGAAAAAAAATGTCAGAAATATTCGATTTTGGGTTTACAGTTGTAGATGAAGATGAGCTAGAGGCTGTGCAAACAGTATCTGCAGAGGCCTCATCAGCAGAAGAACGACTAAACAATCTGTATAACGCTATCACTCCCTTGCTAAACAATCTCAAGATGAATCCAGAGAAGGATTACATCCTGTGGCCAAATCGGCTGGAGAAGGTAGAAGCATTTGAGGATTTGTTACAGAAGATCTATGCAGGATGAAGTTTGCCTTCCCCATCATACTTTGCAAACATCCATCCACAATCTTTTAGATCCCCAAAGCCTACCAGTCTAGCCAATGCAGCGCGTTGACGTTGACCAACACTAGACGACTCGCCGGTCCAATTATTTGGATCTTTGAGTCCCTGTGGCTTAGCTACTGCGAGAATGTCATTTTGAGGTGTAACACCACCATAACCCTCTTTAAGGAATTTGCGTAAGTAAGGTATGAGCGTGCGCAAAATAAAGACTCTATGTTTCATTGGTAGATCGGTGGCCAGTACATAAGCATTAAAGCTCCAGCTGACCTCAACCATCTCATAATCATAATCAGCACGTGTGTCCCAATCCATGTTATCATAGATGTCGCTGAGAACATCATCACTAACCTTCTGATCGTTAATCAAAGAGAATATGAAATCCTCCTTCTTACGATAGGCATAGTAAAGGCAGGTTAGAGTTATTTCTTTGCCATCCACGTCCATTACTAGCTGGTGCTCGAATCCTTCTGGTTGTTGGAATTCATTAACCCATTCCATTATAAATTCGTTGCGATTAAATGCTTTCATTGCTGTCCCATATCTCATCACACACTTTCATTTTCAATTAATTGGAGCGGGTAAGGGGAATCGAACCCCTGTCATCAGCTTGGAAGGCTGGGGTAATACCATTATACGACACCCGCGAATTAGGGGGTTTTTGGACAGAACCCTAACTGCTGACAGTTTTACTGCAGCAACGATGGTAGTGAGCTTGCTGTAGATGGTCTGCCTTCCTGTGTGTTATTCAACACCACCACTCAATAGATGGATCACTGAATCATGCAAGTCTGGACTGCCACCATATACAAAAAATAGTATTGCAATTACGAGAACCCATGATAGTAAGTTATTGTCATTTAACATAGTGGATACTAGTCTCCGTTAGGATTGAATGTAATATCTTCTGTAGTGGCATCATAGTGACGAATCTCCCACACCCGCTTGAGACTACTCTGCAAGCATGTTGCGTAGAAATCATACTCTGAACCTTCTTTATCAGCAAGGAATAGTTTTTCAAGATCGTTTGTGATTATTGAAGTTAATGCGTGCCACGTTCCTAATCGACGAGCATTAGAGAACGTATCATCATCATATTCCCTTTCCACTACTCGAGTAGAACTAAACCACTCTTCAACGTTGGCTACACGGAAAGAGCGCCAAGCAGCTGCATTGACATCATATGCGCGCACAACATCTTTGTTTGGTTTAGCTGGTTCAACACTACCACCCTTTGGCTTATTTGCTGTAGGGATATGATTATCGTTTAGGGTGCAGGTCATTATGCGCTTGTCACCATTAACTTTTGTAAACTCAACACGACACTTACCTGCACGCAGGTTAGCTACCATGTCATCATACGATTCTATTTTACTCATTGAATTTCTCCACTCACTTGTTTATTTCATAACTATATTATAACACATTGTTCAGATAAAGTCAACTCTTTCTGTTGCCATCGAACACACATATAAATGTCATATTATCACCATCAGCAAACACCCTATGAAACTCACCATCTGGTACTAGAACAATGTCGTTGGGATACACATCAAACTTCTTAGTTCCCAACTCCATCTGACCACTTCCCTCTATAAAGAAGTAGATCTCTTCTTGGCCTTCGTGACTATGTCCATTAGTTGCCATGCGAGCCTTCAACTCCGTAGAACTAAGAACTAGATTGTTAAGCGTGCGGTTATCCCGAACAACATATCTACTATCCGATTTCACGATTTTACCACCTATGTAGTTTTTATCTAATGTCATATTGGCGTCCCCTGCAGGATTCGAACCTGCGACCTACAGCTTAGAAGGCTGTTGTTCTATCCAACTGAACTAAGGGGACAAAACTTACTTACGTACTTTTACTCTGTACGTTTTGCCCTCTAGCTCAAATTCTATTAGTGTGTAATCATACACTGTTGTTTGGGTAGTTCGGTACCGCGTAACTTTTGTACACTGTACCTCCTTTTTATATCCTGTGATAACGCGTTTGGTGCTCTTAGAACCTTTATCAGCTCCGATTAAGCCACCCACCACAGCACCGGCTGCAGCACCATCACTATTTCCAGATATTTGTTTTCCGAAAACACCCCCGATAATCATCCCAAGCAATGCTTTCTCCGCAGCTTTGTTTGGTGTGTTAACGGTTGTATACACAGGTACATCCACCGTCACACACTCTTGTGTAGTGTACGGCTCGTTCGAGGTGATCGTTGTATAGCGATCACTCACTGTTGCGGTGACTTGCGTGTCAGCCTGTGCGTGTGGTGCCACAACCAGTGCGGCTGCCAGCATAACATATTTAATACTCATTGGGCATTCTCTCCATCATAATCTTCTCTAGCGCATGCGCTTCAATTTCCCAAGGCCGTTCATTATACTCCATATCAGTGTTGTAGTCAACACCTTCAAAGCGCATTATCCGACCTGTTTTCTGAAACAAGCGCTTGGACAAATACTGCTGTATATGTACCATCTCATGCACCAGTGTTGTGATCAACTCCTTGATGGGTAGTGATGTATCTATTCGAATGGTAAACTCACGATCACCTTCGTCTAAACAATCCCCATTCACACCCTGCGTTTCAGTTAGGTTATATATCGGATATACGTTTACGAAGAATGGCTTCTTCGTCCTTGGCATAAGTTCACCACACGCAAATATCAAAGCATCATCTATGGTCTGCTTTGCGTGTTCTGAACAATGTGTTTCATAATCAATAACAATCATGCCCCCATTATAACACTATTTGGCTATGATGTCAACGTTTTCTGACAATTTAAATTTGATTTTATCGTGATCGTGGTGGAGAACAAACTGTGTATCAGGAAACTCTTTAAATAGCTTCTGCCATATAGGCCGCCAGTTCTCCATTAATCTGTGATTGTTGCCATCTGACCTATCACTGTTAAGATATACATCTGTACACGATCTCATATTGTGATCGAACAGAGAATCAAATCCATACAGGTGAACCTCGTCAGCTTGCAATTCATTTGCTGCGTAGTGGGTGGCCATATGACCACAATTGAAGTCGGTGTAGTTGTCGACATATCCAGGAAGCTCTGTGTAAAAACCTCTAATTTGAGAAGCATATTTCATGTGAAATTCTGGATGCATCTCACACCATTTCTTAGGTCTATATCCAATAGTCCAGTCGCCAGGAACCATTACACTACCTTCTGCAATCGCTCTCATCATCTTAAAGTCAACCATGCATGTTGTGTATACATTATCAACAGCAAATGGAGGTAGGTTACACGTTACCTTGATGCCCTTGGTGGGCTTATATAGATACGCTCCATCTCCATTACCTATAACATGAGCAACTCTTGTCATTTCATCAAACTCCGGATCTCATCATTACCTTTCTGACCTGTCCAATGCATCATCTTTATGTTCTTAGGACAGGTACCATCTATAACATCAAGCCTCAGCGTGTTGTATTGCTTGGGGATGTCAGTAATATATATTCTTCTTTTTAGATCGTCCTTTACAAGCACGTGTAAAACATCCTGATCCCCAACCATTGGATTGGCAGACTGATCCACTTTACCCACGGATTTAGACCACTCCGCCAATATGCTCGGTTTGTTTTTAAATGCTACAACACCACTGTTGTGCCACACCTCACCTCGCCGAGTAGTCCATGGTTGGTCTTCCACCATAGCTAGCTTGTTTGGCTCAACATAATCGAAGATGTCCTCTATATTACATCTCACATCTATGTCCGTATCAATCCAACACACATACTCTGCCATGTATGAAGCTGCCATCATGGCAGCAGGCTTCTTAAACCACCGTTCATTTTCCGTGAACTCATTGTCGAAATTAAACACATGCAGTTGTGCTTTTGGATTGTGCTTTTTGAAATTTGCCTCAAACCAAGGCAGCATCCACCGAGTTGAACTGTCACATCCGGTGATGAATAATTTAGATGATATCATAATCTGTACCGTAATTGTGCTTCGCAAAGCACCCTTGTGGTTTTTGAATTGTAGTAAATGTATCATCCACAACTGCCAGCCACGGATAGTGTTCTTGTAACCATGGAAAGTTGTTAATGTGGAGATACACATCAGTTGGAGCGGCAAGAGTACTAGCAGCTTCTACCAGAAGCTGGGCTCCCTTGGGGGATAGTCTGTACGCATGTGCTCCGGGGAAATAGGGTTTGGACGTTAAGGGTCCTGCACCCAGGTGATTAGGAACATTGAACTTACCATATGATGGCTGTCCTAATGATACAACTTTGTCAAATGTCATATGTGGATTAATGGTGTTAATGATAACTGCATCATGTTCGAATATGGTATATGTTTCATTACCAGCAGCACACCGAGTCCACAAAGTGTAATGGGATAGGAATGCTGCCATGCAGTTTTGAGTGCGAGAGTACACCTCATCAAATCTTGCTTGGTGAATACCTAGCTTTGTCATCTCATCATACACATCTGTGTTGCGAGGGGTCACAGCATCAAACTTTTCGATGTGTATACCATGTCTTGCTCCTGTTGAAATACATCGCTCTGCGAGTTCAACGGACTGGGGAAGGTCTTGTATTGTTATAACGAAACTTCTAATCATGTTGTTGTGCTTTTAAGCCCCTGTATTGTTGTATAAAATTTCTTCGTAACCATTAATCGTGGAATTAGCTGTCGACACATAATAGCATCGTTTGGCCATAATCCATGTTGTGCAACAAGATCGATCATTGTCTGAGCACCAGCTGGCTTTATCACGTATGCACTATTGCCTGCTAACCCCTGGGGAACATCGAAATGATCTATAGATGGCGAGGGCTGATATGATCGCTTATCACCAATTATCGTGTTGTAGAAATCTGCAGATTTTCGTGTTGCTCCTAGCGGATTGTTTATTCCCAATATAAAAGCAGTTGTGTCTTTTGGATCAAAATCAATCTTATTAATAAACACAGCATCATGCTCTAGGATAAGGATAGGCTCATTGAGTAGGATGCATTTTAACCATAGTTCATAGTGACTGAGGGCACATGCAATTCGTGCCTCTGGTTTTTTTGTCTTGTAGGCGGTCTTGGTTAGGCCTGTTGCAAAGTCTGTCTCAAATCCACGCCATGGATAATTCCATTTGACGTCAAGCTCTTTCATCTTGGAGCTAACCTGTTTAGGAACTACAGCATCGAACCGCTGGACTTCAAAGTCATTACCCACATCAACAGATGACTGACACAGTTGTGCAAACCCAGTCTCTGAAGTCTTAGCTCCTTGTATTACTATAGAATATGCTTTCATTGTACCCTTATAATATAACTATCTGGCTCGTTCGATATGCGACGAAGATCAAAACGCTTCACATCCTTATCTTGAACTTCTCGTAAGAACTTATTCATTTCTAGAATGTTATAACGCTCAGGGTGCTTTACGACCCACCAGTGTTCCATCTCTTGTCTTGTCATAATATCCAACGGCCACACATCTTCTACATAGTATGATCCATTCTTCTTCATCAGAGGATACAAGTTGTGTAGGGTTAGGGCATTTGCAGCAGGCGTATGTAATCCATCATCTATAATGATATCGAAGCGGATTCTGGGCCACTCCTTTTTGATTAGCTGTCGGACTGATATGTTTGTGCTATCTGCCTTCAACCACTTCACTCTCTCATGGTTAAGAATTTCTATATCCTTTGGTGCAAATCTCTTGAATACGTCTAGTGCGTATATTGTTGCATTGGGAAAATAATCGAGCCAGGCCCAGATACTATCTCCCTTGAATACACCAACCTCAAGTATGTTGATTTGATCATTACGTAGTTCATCAAACTCTTTTTCATACACCGTATGGTAGTGGTGCTTGCTTGACTTATCGCAGCCATATTTGTTAAATAGTGACTCAAGCATAATATGTATTCCTCGTTGGACCAGTACCAAAGTCGTATCCCCACGCATCAATATCTTTTTGATACCAATCAGCTACTGTCTGAATAGTCTGTGGTGTGTACAGATCCTGGTATGTTCCTTTGTTTAAAGCAGTGACGTTGCGGGCCTCACTCATCTTAGATAACTTAAAATACTTACACAAGTCTGCATTCAGGTTCTCAAAGCGTAAGATGTCACAACGCACATTACCATCTTCATCTGCGACATGATCAAATGCTGGATACCAGCCTCTGACAGCTCTATGCCACATGTATTCCTCATTGCCCCACTTATGTCGCTCCTCTAAGAACGCTTCAAATGAACTAACATCTGCATAAGATGATGCAACCTTTTTCTCTACTTCTATAACTTTCTTTGCAAAGAAGTATCTACTGACAACGCGATCCCAAGGATTGCGCACAACAGCAAAACAAGTATTTCCTTTAGTAACCTGAGGATGAACATCACGCCATCTGGCATGTTCAAACCCATGGTGATCACCAAGTGAATTCATCCTATCCAATACTGCTTGTGAGTACTCCTTAGATTTGTGAACACTTGTTCCAGCCACCGCAATTTTACCATTCAGTAAAGGGCTGCGACGAATGGTCATACCTGCATTCTTTGGGATATGTATAAACAACTTAGACATACTTCATTAACTCTTTCACATTCTCTCCCCCATTCGGGAGCTTATCTTTTAGGAAGAAGTGTACAAAATGACACTCTGTTATCCTATCCATATCAACAGCTGTGAACAATCCATTCCACTTGAAGCTGAGGTTCTCTACTGACATCTTCTCATTTTTTACCCAGTAGTTCAATAAGGTCTGATCTGTGGACCACTTCCATGCATTCTGACCGTCTATAAAAGGTTTGAACTCTCGACGCTCAAGGAATTGGCGAGGGGTTTGTCCTTTTAGATACTTCTTAATAGACTTGTTCATCACCATAAGACCCATGTTATAGAAGTTAGCTCCTGCAGGACTATTCCAGTCAAACATATCAGCTAGTGGTTGCATGGCATACTGCATATGAGAGTAATTAGCTAACTTGGCTATGTATGCCTCCGTTATCGGCATGTCTCGTTCAATAACACCAGCAAAGTCAACGTCTGTACCAGCAGCTTCAAATACAGATGGTGATCCTGGCCGGATCCATATATCTGCATCAATTACACATACCTGATCATAATCGTCGAGATAGCCTAGAGCATTTTCCTTTTCATAGATCGGCAGGAAACCGCCATACTTTTCGTACGACTCTTTGCTTCGATTGGATGTGAAGGGGCAGGGTCTAATCCTGAGAATAGGCGCGTGCTGACAGTAGTAGTCAGCTCCTATACTTACTGCGTAAGACTTGACACTGGCAGTGCAGTGGTCATATAGATTGCTTTGCTTGCCAGTGTATACTTGATATATCAATTGCTTCATAATAAAACCATTTTTTGTTACGAGTTTAATTGCTGTGGATCATCGTCCCAATCATACTCATCGTCGTTTACAACTTCACGTAACAATCGCCCTTGATGTTTACCATTGTCACGTGAGACCTCTTTAATACGTAGGTCTTTATTATCGTGGTGTTTTTTATGCTTGTTGCGCTTCTTGTTACTTTGATCAAATCGGCTGAATTTAGCCATTATACTTACTCTCCGTTTTTGCATTTTCTGAAGCCACTTTCTGGAAAAATTCCTCGTAGCCTCCAATATATTCATTGTCCCAAAAGATTTGAGGGACAGTTTTAAAGGGAACACCACATCGCTCTATGAGTCCTTCGAGTTGTTCGGCATTCTTAATCTCTCTGTAATTATATTCTAACCCAAATTGTTCACAAAGGTCCTTTGCTTGGATGCAGTATATACACCGCGGTTTTCCCCAGATTTCTATCATATCATTCCTTGTTATACTTCCAACATTTCCTTTGTCATGATATAGTCTCTCACAAGACCAGATCTGACAATATCGTCCCAACCAAACATAATGGTTGAGAAATCCTTCATGTGCTCAATGACGTTTAGGAACTGGAAGATACCATCCTTCTCATCTTGAAACTTGAAATCACTTTGTCTGTAATCACCACAGAACAAAATCTTTGAACGTCTACCCACACGAGTTATGACAGAATCCAATTCGTGGAACGATAGGTTCTGCATCTCATCCACAATTATAATTGCATCATCAAATGTGGAACCGCGTATGAATGACGTCGACTCAAAGAGAACTGAATGGTTGTTTAACAGTTTACTCCATGAAGCCTTATCGTTAAATAACTCCTCACATATATTCTTATATGGAAGAGTATACATCTGTTTTTTCTCTTCTGCTGTTCCCGGAAGGAATCCCATATCCCTGGTGGGTACGGCAGAGCGTACTACAATTACTCGTCTATAATCACTAGATGGATCTAACATCTCCTCCAACGCAAGGTACATTGCAATGAATGTTTTACCCGTACCTGCGGATCCAGCTAACACTATATTATCACCTTCTTTATAGGCATCAAATGCTAGTTTCTGGTTCTCTGTGATTGGCTTATACATCATAAGGTCGTCCAACCTTACTGTCATCGAATTATTTTTGCTCAATGGATTAGTCCTTGATTGTGTTATTCCGCCCTGAGGTTTCTTTGACTCTTGTCAAAAGATTTCCCCATTCTGATCCTGCTGTACGCAGGGGGCTTTTAGCACCGCTCACGAAATTGGAAGGGGTTATTACTTGCACCCACTCCCCCTTGGATAAAAACTCTTCTCTTTCGGCCAGTGATAGTCGAAAGTCTTTCTCCTCACCGGTCTCCTTATTCTTCATTGTGTATGTTGGCATATAATTTCTCTATAATATAACATGGGCCGCAGTAGCGGCCCAGCTACCTCCTATTGCATTAGTTGTGTGTCTCAGCAAGATGATTCTGTATGAAGTCTACCTTCTTTCTCATCTTCTTTATTGAATTTGTATCTCCTCGTCGTTTGAGTCTTACAATATACTGTTCCAGTTCTTTAATATCCTGTTGCAGTCGTTCAAGCTGAGTTAGCATGCAATCTCCTTATTCTAGTTTTTTTGTGGATAGGGATTTATTCCCTGATGAGTTTGGGGTAAGCCTCCTCTACTAGTTTTTTGGTTATACCTTTGGCCAGCGTTTTTTTATCCTTCATTAAGAGGACAATTGCCGCATCGGAGGGGTGGATTTGTTCTAACAAGCGAATGAACATCCGCTCACGCTTGTAGGCTGGTAATTCGTCGCCTTTACCACCCTTTACAAAGTATGTGAAGTCTATATTGCGTCTTAGTAGGTTTGAGGGAGTGGTGCCCTCTTCAGCAGCTTCATATGGTGGAGATCCTTCTGGAAGGTTCCATTCCACAGAGGGATCATATGCCCCCCGAAGTACATCTTTAAGGGCCCACGTGTCATTGTCATGAAACACTTTAATTTTTTCAGCCCTCGTTTTAGCTGCAGCAGCTTTGCTAATTATCTCATGTATTAGCAGTGTATTTGTTATAGCCATTATACAAAGTCCTCAACGCTCTCAAGTAACATTCTACATCGTTTCTCGACAAGATAAGGAAACACCTGTGTGGTATTATTGGTCTTATCTTGTTGTTCATAATTATATATAATTTCTTGTTTCACGGAATCCGGGGTTTCCGAGAGATCAATTAATTTTTTATTACGAAGAAAATTGCGATAGATTTCAGGGCCCATTGACTCTGGATCACATATAAGTTGATCTAACGCTTTTTGTCTTAGTGGTGTTTGTCGTATGCCCTCAGCAAAACAATTGTCAGGGCTAAGAACATTTGGTACACCATCTGACTGATCTCCACGCAGAATAAGCTCCATTAGCTGCTTCTTTGGGCTACCAGTATATGTGGGGGATGATCCTTCATTGAATGTGATATAGCCTTTCTTCATAGGCGACCACTGTTTGATATTGCTCCACTTCTGTAGCTGAGCAAAGTCCTTGTCTGAAGAGATGATAATAACATCTTCATGATTACCAAACTCCTGTGTCGTTTCACACACAGCAGCAATGACATCATCAGCCTCAGCATTTTCATGCTTGACAACTTTATATGGAAAATTCTCGGAGAGTTCATCTAGCACCATATTGGTGAGTCTAAAGAGCTCCTGCCAATCAATGGATGATGCTTTACGAGCGCCTTTGCGCTTGAATTTATAATTCGGAAAAGCATCATATCGCCAGTTCTTCTGGCCATCAGTACAAATCACCAACTCGCCGAACTGCGCCTTATGCTTGCGTCTATACATTCTAAGGCTGTTAAGGATCATGTGTCGAACAAGGTTCTCATCAAGATCTAGTTTCTGGGTCACAACATTGCCAATGGCAATAGCATTATAATCAATCAGAATCATTCAATTCTTCCTCAAGTGTTTTGCATGTATCTTACATCCGATGAATTCATTGTAGTAATCATCTCGTAGCAACACATCATGCTCAAATTGGAGCTTAGCTTCGTAGTACGAACACTCCCCTTTTGTCTTACATAAGTATACCACATCTCTGCGGTAGTTGTCAACACCTTTTTCCTCTATTAGTAGTTGAACAGCGGCCGATGATCCGTAATAGTCACGCCAATCGCTTTCTACCCGTGTTTTAACCCTTCTCTTCCGTGTTTTAGTGATGGGTAATGTCTTTGGCTTCCAGAAAAACTTCTTGCCAATATATTTCTTTCCTGTATCAAGCTCTGTAATGATGTATACAAAACCTTGATATTCTTCGGGAGTTTCATTGAACTCCCGATCTTCATAGTACCACATAAACAGCTCCTCTCCTGAAGCTATTTAGTCGTCTTCTCCCTCAAGCGGTCCCCACTTGGTTGAGAAGCCACACATAGGGCAGAATTGTGGAATCTCTGTTTCATCATAGACATCCACTTCTGTTTCAACCCCACATGCATCACACTCTGTCCAGTAATAAGCCACGGTCATGTTAACTCCTTTTAAAATGTTATTTCGCAGGCCCCACCAACACACGCTGCTGATCCCATTGTATCAACATCGGTAAACTTCTTTGTCTCTAGTTGAGATATAAAGTCGATAGGTTGCAGGTTTTGTTGTATTTTTGTCCACTTGTGAAGAAGATAAACATCCTTGAGACAGTACTCAGTCTCCTTTTGATCTCCCCCAAAGTAGTTTGAAGCAAACTTATTATATCGACGGATCCACTCCTTGTTCAAATCAGAAATCTCTCCGCGGAATTCAGCAGGCATCTGAGCTTGACTGGTAGCATCCCACAAATCTCTAAATCCAGATTTGCGTGTATCGACTATTAGACCAGAAGCAAACAAACCAGCCTTTCCATACTTTTCGATAATCTGATCCTCTGTCAACACCTCAGACATAGGTGCCTGAGCAAAGTCTTTATCGCCAGATCCAGCTAGGAAACTAATGCCAGCATAAGAGTGACGATTATCAAACACATAGTCTTCTACCTGTGACCACATATGAGGCATCACCGTAACAGTGTTTGACACGTTGTGGCGAATGCGCGGGTCAGAGCATAATTCTTCGTTTGTACCCGCTTCAACCCAGTTCTGCTGTACTAACTTAACCTTCTCCAATAGATTAACGCCATACAAGTCTTCGCGGTAAAGAGAACCTGTTGGTGATAGTATTGGGAAGCCGACACAGAAATCAGTGTTGTTAGCAGACCATACTGACTCTTCAACCATGTATGGATTGGATTCATGTATTAGCTGAGCCACTTCTGAATCCTTGTTCAGCTGAATGTGTCGAATGTATCGTGGAGCATGCTCAGCATGAATACCACTAGCTGTTTGAAGTAATACAGATGCGTTGCCCGATGGCTTGACACAAGTAGTACGAGCTGCAGGATTAATGTCGATGAGTTCTGCAACTTCTTTGTTAATTTGCTTAACGAGCTCAGCACCCTCTCTCTGAATATCAGCGTCTAGCAGCACTTCTGGATTGTTCATCCACCCAGTGACCGAAACACCCAACAGAGCTTCTTTCTCAAAGATTTTCTTGGTATTTTCGTTAAGATAGTTGAATTTAGTATAACCAGCCTGCAGAGTACCTAGGATAGAAGCGGCACGACATGCTTTAAAGAACTCTTCTTTAGAAGTACACTTACCACCATTAATCTCAGTTAGATTGCACCCCTGCCAACCTGTTACACCCTTGAGCTGAGGATACATACCAATCTCAACACATGGATTGGTTGTAAAGTCTTTATCGTCCACAAAGTAGAATCCTGGCTCTCCGAACTCCTTGATTGAATTCATGATGCTACTAAAGTCATTGCGAGTGATCTCATCACGCACAATTACAGCACTATTGTTGGAACGGCTACGTTGTGGGTTATCGTTAAACCAGTTACCAGTCTTAGCGCTAATCATCTCAACATCGTTAGCTGAGAATAAACAGATGGTAGCGCTACGACGAACACCACCAGCTAACACAGCATCTGCTGTATGCATAGCAATGTCGTAGACATCAATTGGACGTAGTCTGTTATGGCCATTCAACACACGAGATTGAATCAGATGTTCAACTTTGTCGAGTGATCGACGTAATGGCTCGGGCCCCGGAGCTTTAAATCCACCAGAGATTCTCGCACCCTTTGGACGCACTTTCTGTAGATCGAAATATACCTTACGTCCTTCCATCTCAGGGAATTGGCCACCACCAACAAAGTAAGAGGACATGAGTGCACCAATGGCGTCTGCCCAACCCTCAATTGAGTCTTCTACCACCCAACCCTTTGCTTGTTTCTTACGCTCTGTCACATCGGGGAGTTTGTCTACATGATGCTGCTGCACGGAGAAACCGGCTCCTGCACCGCATAGAAGCACGTAGAACAGCTCTGAAAAGAAACGTGGGCGGTCAGCATAGGTTGATGTACAGTTATACATTCTCATCTGATGCTTGCGTAGTTGTTCACCACCAAACTGTAGTGCTCGTTGAGCTCCCAGTGCGTATTTAAGTTTATAGAGGGATTCAGCCTCATCAATTAAAAGAGATAATTCTGGAGATAGCTTGTCCTTGTAGTATTCTCTGTGCATATCCATCACACGAGTTACTGACTCATTCCATGTCTCATAACGAATACTCTCATCGTCCCACCTCGAATAACTTTCATAAAACTTTGTCTGTGACATCAAATGTCTAGTATCAGAATCGCGGGTGGTGGGAACTACTTTTAGCATAATTATACCTCTTTTTAGGGTGCAGTGTTTACTCATCCGGTGGCCCAGTAGCCACGGAATACACGTGAATTTGTTTTTTGATTAGCAGGATTATATAGTATTTCCACAACGTACGAATCGCGGAAATACCACTATAATAGAAAATTAATTAGATTTTTTTTCTACTCTGCTTCATTGACTTCTTCTACTTCATCAGCGGTGAGCGCTTCTTCGTAATATACGACAACACCCTTTTGCTCCTTGATGAATCTACGTAGATCGGCAATACCGATAGCCAAGTTTTCATACGACTTAGGTGAGATAGCAAAGAACACTCTGTGTCCTGTATCGTCTTCTAGTCGAGCCAAAAACTCTTCGATATTATCCTCTGTTACAACGTACCAGTCAACAGGGGGGAAGTTAACTTTTCCAGGTTGTTCCTGGAGAGGTATATGTTGTTTGATGTATTTAGTTTCGACGACTACTTCTGGAGTGCTACTGCACGCCGCTAGAAGTACCGGTAGGGCGACTGCGAGGAGCAGTTTCCCTTGCGATTTTTTCAGTAAGTTTTTCGACTGCACGGTCAACCCTTTCTTCAAGTCCATCAGCATCTTTCAATGCCTCCATAGTTAAATCAATCTTCGCAAACCTCTCACGTAGGGCTCTCAGGTTCCTATCAGCGGCTTGCAATCGTTTTGTTAAGGCGTTGTTTAATTTATCAATTCGTTCGGAATCTGCCTGCATCTGATCTACAGTATCCTGTAGGGTCTCTGCAACAGCAACCAACTTAACATTATTTTCTTGCAGTGTTTTTATCGTGGATTGCGACCACGTATAGTAGCTATAGCCAGCATAAGCTGTGCCACCTACAATACCCATGATCAATAAAAATAAATATAATCTAGCCATTATCTTCTACATACTTTCTAAACCGCTTTAGCAGCACCGGAGGCATGTCTTTTCGTCTCCGCTTATCATACACGGTCTGTGGTTTAAATTTAGGACCTTGGGCAGTTTGAGCTGGGTTAGGGATTGACCCTGTATTAACAGCAGCTGCATCTTCTTTTATGTCCTTCATATCAATAACTCTCCTATCGTGACATAGACAGATTGTCCCGTCATCTTGTGTGTACATTCGTATACAGGTATGCCAAATATATCACCTACAGGATAACAATCATCATCAGCTGTCACATAATCTTTACGTTGAACCATCTCATCACAAGTCTTGTTCAGAACCTTATCAGATGTTACTCTATAGTCTCCAGGCGATAATCGCCCGTCCTCTAACACAAACCACTTACTATCTTCTGTAAGTAGCTCGGACGTATCAACTCCACACTCTAACAATGCTTCTGTTAGTTTCTTCTCAGAAACACTAAACTGCTCCTTTATCAAATAGAGCGCGCTTGCGTATGATCCTATCTTACCACCAGGGATAAGCTTTTTAACATTAAACACCAGGCGATGGAATGGAGTATAGACATTCTTCTCTTCTGGAGTTTCTGCCTTCCTTATACGCTTACCTTTTTCGTTAATGAGGCCTAGCTTAAACGCTTCTGTATCCTCAAAGTTAGTTACTAACAACTTGAGGAATCTGAACGTGTATACTAAATCACCTGCACGTTTTAATAGACCCATCTATATCTTCCTCAGCGCTTGCACCACAACAGGATCCATGTGGGCTTCGTCTTGTTCTCCTACCGCCTCCAGGAATACTAAGAAGGGGTTAATCATTGGCCAATGCCGTTCATCGAGCTTGAGTCTCAGTATGTTAATACCAGCATCAATCCCAAACACATTGAAAACAACAATGAGGTGATTAAGCACTAACCTTTCGCTTATTTTACCACATTCTACGTATCTGTTCAACAGTCTTTTGATATATTTGAACCTTTTTAAGTCTTCTTGAAATTCTTCTGCATCTATATATTTTGGATTATGATAGTGTTTTGCAGCGTACAGAAAAAGGTTCTCTTCAGTTAATGTAATCATTCTTATCCTCTAATAAACTACTTTAGAGCTATTTAGAGACAATTTTTAACTAGTCGAATATAAGCTCTTTAATAGTCTCAAGCAGACTTGATTTTTTCTTTCTTCTATCAAGCTCCACACCGTGAATTCTACCCAGCGCTTCTAGTTCTAGTTTGGTCATATTGTCGACTGCTTCACATTCACAAGCTTGAGAATGACCACAATCCTTTGTGCCATGCACAGGATCTAAAGTAGTAGGCTTGTCCCCAAACTCTGCATTCCATTGATCTATTTCCGCTTGTGAAATGGATCGCTTCTTTAACAACTCACCAGTTCGTGGATGTCTCCACCCACGAAGTGATGGTACAGCATGCGCGCACCAACCTGGAGGATAAATCATGGTATTCTCCTTATTATTATTGTAACTGGATCTTACTTACCAGATGTGTCTTTTACTTTGTTAACAATGGACTTATCACCAGCTTTGTTGTCGCCATGACGTGGCTTAGCCTTTGGACCTTTACGGCCGGCATCAGATACATCTTTATGACCTTTATGCACAGTGTTAACAACTTCACCTTCGTCCTTAGCCATCTGCTTGGCACCTGGAGACCAGTTATCATCATGGGCTTGCACAGCAGTAGCTTTTTTATAGTGCTCACCACGCTTTTCCATAATGCGAGCATACACAGGATGAGTATTCTCAACCACAGTAGCATCAGCCGTCCTGTTTACTTTCTTCTTGGGATTCATCTCTACCTCATCCTCCTTTACAGATCTCTCTCTAGCTTTAATTTTATCACGTGCCTTTATAATTGCACCAGCGCGTTTCTGAGATTTCTTCTTGAATTTAGGCTTGTTTTCTTTATCATAGCCATAATCAACTGGTACTTGAGCTTGTGACTTAGAATCCAATTCGTCGCGAGAAACACGTGCCTTCTTGACATATTTTTTCAATGTGTTACTCGAAACCTCATTAACTTCATCGTCCTTCGACTTTTTGATAGCCTTGCGCTTCTTGTGTAGGAATTTATCGGAGTTATCAACATCACCATCGTTGTCAATATCCTTATCCTTACGGTCATCATGATCGCCATCCAGCTCATCATCATCGACCTTATCAAGCTCGGGCTTACCTTTCTTCTTACCTTCTACAACCTCGGAATAAGCTGCAGTCAGGCTTTTTATCCATTCACTCATTTTTATGCTCCTATTTGCCATAATTGAGCTGCAACTGATCCGGCAAAAGCGATTGCCACAATCCAGAATAGCTTACTGATGATACTTACTACACGCATGTTATCATCTACCTTATGTTCTATCTCATCCAACTTCTGAGATAATCTGTTTACGCGTTCATACATACGCTCGTTGTCTTCCTGCATACCTAAAATCTTCTCTTCTGCTCTTGCCAAAGCAACCATTGCTTCAGCCAAAGAATCGAGCTTCCCTTCTATTCGGTCAAGGCGTCCTTGCCAAGTGGATTTATCGTCTGCCATGTTAGTCCCATGTAATCTATATGTGTTTAGAGTTATTTATAATTACAAATCACGTGAGTGTGCTCACTTACTTCCGTTCACGCGCAATCATCTGTCTGATTTTTGCGAGCTTATCTCTATCGCTAGTAGTGATAGCAGCCATCTGCTTCTTCTTTCGAATTACCTCTGCTGCATCAGGCTTAGCATCCTCGTTGGCACGCTTCATAGCATTCTTTACAGAAGGATGGTCAGCTAAACCAGGTTTGATCTTGTTAATAACCTTATGAGCACCAGAGTAGTTACCACCCTTGTACCTTGGATCATTCAATACACCAAACGCTTGCTTAATGTGTTTATCAGAGTGTTGAGTATCAGTAGATTCCTTAGTCATAGTGCGCCTATCCATCTCAGCCTTAGCAGCAGAGTGGTGAGGATGACTTGGATCCTTTATAATACTGTGTAGTCGTCGATGTGAAAGAGACACAATGTCTATATTTCCAACAGATTCGTTAAAAGTTTTCATTAATCGAAATCCTCTTCGTCCTCTTCTTGATGAGCATGGTGATCTGCTGCACTTTGGGATGGTTTATGATACCCAAAAGCATACTCTGTATCTTCACTTAAAGATTCACCTCTATTATTAAGCTCTTCTCTTAGTTGTTTAAATGACTTCATCCTGTTGTTCCCTTATTTTTATGTCTGGCTCGAGCCAGACGGGCCCGATCTAATATTTTATCATGCTTAATAGCATCACGTTTCTTTTCTTTATTTATCTTCTCGCGAGCTACATCAACATGATTATGGTCTTCACCCGGTGTTATTTTGCGAGCTTTCTTTGTAGATTCAGGTGTTCCCCATTCTGGAGCCTGAGCTTCTTCAATCTTTTCGACAGATTCAAGCCACTGACGCGTCTTACGCTCAGCAGTTTCTACTATGACATAATTGGATCCAAGTACTGTAATGGTGCCAACTTCATCTGTCTTTTTAATAATAACTTGTTCACCCAATTCGAACAAGTCTCCCTGAACGAACTTTTCACGGGTATCTGACACTGTATCAAGCTGCACATGCCGCTTAAAATCTCTGGCCTCTTTAAGACCCATACCCTTCCGAACATCGTTAAATAGACGTCTAGAGTCTGTATTAGACATGTTATTTGGAAGGCCTTGAGCAAATGCAGTAAAGTCATTACTCGCCGCATTAGACCTCTGCTTAGATGCTGACATACCTTCAACGCCTTGCGCATCAGGATCTCTTGCACCTGCAGAGATGACATCAATGGATTTGAAATTATAAAACCCATGTCTAGCCTTCACTCCATTATACTTATTTAGAAGAATGTCGAATTCGCGAACTCTATCAGAGCCTACGACCATGACAATCTTCCTAAATCCATCATCATGCAGGGATACTAGAGCCTCAATGGCTGTACGTACCTTCTTGTTAATCATAATGGAACGTGCGTGTTTTGGAAACATCTTACGTGTGTGTTTAATCTTATCGGAGTATGATAGTGGATTTTTCTTTGCGTCTGTTGACTGAGACATATACACCTTGTAAGGATTGCGTCCTGCCTTCTTAGCCAACACGTCAAGTAACTTTCCGTGGCCGATAGTGGGTGGGTTCATTCTACCAAAGGTAAAATAAACTACTCGTTCTTCTTCTACAATGTACTGACTGAATGTGTTAATCATTTTTGGTGTTTGCTTTATCCAATTTTGCTCCACTCTTACCACGCTTTCGCTCAACTTCAAGCTTGCGTATCTTTGGGAGTAGTTTCTTTTGAATGCGATCTATGCGCGGGCCCATCTTATCTAGGCGCTTTTCTATTTCTTGTTTTTTAGCGAACGATAATGATTGATAGTTTTGTGTTTTTGATAGCTTTCTAGCTAACATAAGGCGTGCCTGTTTACGTGCACGTTTCTTTAACACTTTTGGAGTGGCTGTACGTCTAGCGGCTTTCTCTCGGCCGATCTTAATACGTGAAGCATACTTTCTCATCTGACGTGCACGCTTCTGTCTATCAGACAGAGTCATAGCCTCGTCAAGATCTTTTTTTGTCTCGAATAATTTCTTTACGTCGAATGCCATGGCATTTAATTCCTCGTTGGTTTATCCCATCCCTTCAATATATCTGGTGAGAAGTTGTTGTATGAGAATTCCATACGATCAACAATCTTCACCGCATCACCGCCAAGCTTGTCAATGGCTACGTAGCCTTCGGCTCCCGTTACCTTATAACCATTGCGAGTTTTAACAAAGGTATTAACTTTACCCAGTTTGTCGAGAGTATTTATAAGTTTTAATTTGGCTAATACGATTAATTTTTGAAGGTCAAACATTCTTTTTAGACTCATCTTGTTCTTTGGGGAGAAAAAGTCCAGAATAGCATCTAGCTTTGCCTGTTGGGCCGATTTACCCTTCTCAGTCTTGCGCTTGTCTATTTCCTTCTGGAATCTTTCTTTGATCCATAGAATGAGGCTAGATACATGTCGTCCTGTATCTCCGATAACGGCTCCTCGTCTGACGTATGTGTTATTGAATGTTTCAATGAGGCGCGATAACTCACTATTTCGTTCGAGTTGTCTGAGGGTTGAGCCCGCGATCTGGTTAAAAAGTTTACCAGCTTGCGAAAGATGTTCATTTACTTCCTCCGTATCCTTCTTGCTCATTGTGAGCTTAGTTAAGTCACGTAGCATCGCATCTTGCGACCATACGTTTTTAGATTTCTTAAACCTAGAAACATCAACTCCATAACTAGCTTTGAGAGAGTTGAAATCTCCGGTTCCTTTATATGTTGTGTGCCACACGATTCCAATCTTAGCAGATTTGATTGCGCGGGCTGCATCACTATCAACAGGTACAGCATAAACAATAGTGTTGGGATGAAACGTGATATATTTCTTCCCCTTGATTGTATCTTTCGATAGATCACCTGGACCAAATAGGAAATCGCCCTGGACTACTCCTTTGATTCCCAGGCCTGGAAGATATCTTAGTGCATCTTTCAACTTGTCGGCCAAATCACCACTAGTGTCTGCGTCCACATCAGCTGGTGTTTTATATACCTTTGGATTCTTATTAAAGATGCCCTTCTTAGCAACAAAGAACTTGCCATCACTTGGATCTGTTCCAGCAAAAATAGCTGGTGCACCATCCCATTTAACGCTTACGTTACCTTCATGCACACCACTAAGCATGTCACGCAGTTCACGAAGAGCAAGAATAGCCTGGCGAGTGCCTTTGACACCACCATAGATCACTTTATCCTCTATATGAGTCATGTGAGTGTTCTTTTGTTCTGTAATGTGTTGAGAAAATTCTTTCATATCTTTTTCGTATTTCCTGAAATCTTAGCTAATGGGAATACACCTACACGGGCATTTTTTATCACTTCACCAGCAGCTCTGGCATCACCCCTGTTACCCTGATACCTTATAAACAAAACCGCTTTAAATGAGCCCTTTGGGATATCTCCATTTTCGCCTTTGTGGTTAGATGTTATGACGTATGGACCTGCTTTTGAGCCCTTCAAATTCATATTACCCAAGTGAAATTCATCAACGTTGGATATGTCGGGGCGTCCTCCAAATTTAGGACCATACATCATCATACCAATAAATTCTTTATCGTTAAGATCTCTATAAAAACTATCGCCGCTCACGAGTCCACCTGACCTTAACCTATCAACATCCTGCATAAAAGCTTTGACGTTTTTGTTGTTGTGATATTTACGAGGCAAAGCAGAGTCTGACACACCACCATATTGTTGATAACTCTTAGCTGAGTTGCCTGCTTTGTGTGATATATATGCTACTGGTTTACCATCAGCATCAACAATCGTCATATCTGATTTAGGCTCTCGGCCTTTGTATTTACCCTCTGTCTTTACCATTGCTGCGCATCTAACAATCCTACCGTTTATTTTGAGCTTTATCTCAGGAAGCGCTTCTCTCCCCAGAATTTTATTAAGCTCTTCATTAAAGTAGTTCATAGCTAAAGTCTCAGCAGCAGTTCCTGACCCTTGTCCACGCCCACCAAAATCACCGGTTTTTTTAAAATGACCTGGTATTAAAAGTTTGCCTTTCGACGTTTTAACATACATGCTAGATCTATCTGCAGGAAACTTACCACCCTGAGCCTGCATAAACAACTGCACAGCATCATATTCTGATTTGTGAATAGTAACCTGGGCCGAGCGGGCTGGCGAGGTATCCATGGTTTCAAAAGGCTTCCCTTCCCTTATCTTTTTTAAAAAGTTTAAAACTCTATTCTCATCTTTTTTCAGATCACGAATAGATAACTTATTAAATTTAACCATTTGTTTTTCCAGTAGAAAGGTTTTAAACTTGAGCATTATGCTTCCGTGTAATTAAATTCTACTACTATTTATAACAAAAAAAGAGCCCGGAGGCTCTTTATATTATTATGCCGCTACAGCTAATTTAGCGAACTCAACAGCCTTGTTGACAGCACGTAGCTTACGAGCTTGGTTTTGACCAAACCAAGCAGACTGCATACGTGTTTCTGCATTACGACCCATCTTATGATCAGTCAAGTAAGTTACAGAATTCAAAGCCTGCCACCACGTACCTTCACCATAGTTTGCACCAGGTTGAGTGTAAAGAACATCCATTGCGGCCTTAGCATTATTGGTTAGATCATCAATTGTCTCAACCTGCTTGTTCTTGCTGTATGTGTGTGGAAATACTTCATTATAGTAGTGAATCAGATCTTCTACTTTAAAGCGCTTCTTAGAAAGGAACTCTGCCATATCACGATACTGAGCGAACTTCGCGCTAGCCAGACCCATTTGCTGCTTGACCATATCAGCATCAAATGCACTGCGGTGATTTAGTTTGACAAAGTTTTTGGATTGAGCGTTCAGAGAGAACGTCAAGGTATTGTTACAAACAACACGAATTGGAGTGAAACGAATATCAATCGCTTTACCATACTCATGTGGATTGCTGAACAGTAAATACGAGTCCACTTGATCATCCCCAAGAATGGAGAATGATTCTTTAACGCGAGCAAGAGCAAATACGTTCTTGCCACTCTTTAGTGAACCAGCAACCTCCATCTCCATATCTCCTGCTTGGACATATTCAGAGAAGAAATCGAATGCTTCCTCGTTTTGTACTGGATTCCAACCGCTGCCGACATTAGTCAGTACAGCATTATCGGAAGAACGAATCAAAGACTTTTGACCTGTAGCAATACGCTCACCCTGGAAATCCACAAAAGACTCAACTTCGTGAACAGTCCAGTCCAGGCCTGCTTTAACCATAATCTGTCCTGGGGTTAGATCGTTATCGACCTCTGTGCCCAAGCCATGCCATGGACGTTGTCCTGCATAAGCCATTTGAGCTTCACCGTTAATAATTTCTACTTCATGTGCCATAATATAGTTACCTCTCATTTATTTACAGTATTAATTATACCGCTTTGATGAAGGAAAGTCAACGTTATTTTGAAAATATCTTTCAAAAGCTTTCATGTCTGGTTTCCATTCAAAGTGGAATGTATCTTCATACACCCCTGAAAATTTATCAACACTCCATTGATGCTGTTGCATATTGGTTTTGCAATAGTCTATAGCTTGTCGACGATAATCGCTGTGAAGTCGCGCTTCATATCCACGCGGCTTCCACTTATTCTTGTGATCAAATATCTGGTTGGGGGTTAGTTCAATATTCACTAGCTCAATGCCTCGCGAATAACATCAAAGGCTTGGACGAGCTTGGTTATACGTGCTTTTTCCATAGCAGATGAAAACTTAGCTGGTGCATAGTCCCATTCATTACCAAGGCATTCTTCCTTATATAAATTGCCTTGTGTGTCGCACTTATACAAGTCTACACCACCAAGAGTATTAATCTTCAAAACATCTAATAGCTCGTATGGACACACATACATCTCTGTCTGTACAGACCGGGTACCTTCAATTTTTACTTTCATAATGTAGTGCTCTTCTCAATTAATATACCCCTATTATACTATAGGGTTAAAATAAAGTCAACAGTTATTTTAATTTATTTCGCATTTTTTCTTCTCGTTCAATAGGGTCTTCTATAAGGAATCTAGCATATGAGTAGATAACGTATGCTACGAATATTAAGAATAATGTACCCATTAGAATGACCTATTGAATTATTTTTGAGGGGGTGGCTGGGAATGCTTAACGGAAAAGTGATGAGCACTCTTATCCAGCCATGGTATTATTTAGGGTTCTGGGTTCTCATATCAAAGTCCCATATCCTAATGCCATCATTACGCTCGGATCCATGCTCATCTCCAGGATCGGTGCCTGAAACCATTTGAGGGATACCTTCTTCTTGCCTTTCAGCAGCTTTATTAAGTTTCTCCTCATCTTCTTTAGTGTATGGTATGGAGTATGCTCTTGGTAGGTTGTCTTTGGTAATAGCCCAAACGTATATCCTATCTGCCTTCTTATCAACAAGATGTTTTACGTATATGTTATCCTCTTCCATTACCTGCTCAGTAGGATATCCATACAATGTCATGATTGATACGTATGATCCTAAAGCACAAACAATAACAAGAGGAACCACTAGAATTAGTGTTTTGATTTTTCTCGTGTTAGCCAAAGCCCACAAACTAGTCACTGCTAATATAGTAAGAGATGTGGGCAACACTAAGCTTAGATCATTTAAAGTCATGGTGACTCTCCTGTATTTCCTGCACCTTGGTTATTAGCTGCCTGTTCGAGAGTCATTGAATTTCGATGCATCATACCTGGAATAAAACTAGACTTTTGATTGGTGAATCCAAGGAATTTACCATCAGCATCTAACTTGAATCTAACCATACTCAACATCTGACCTCTCTCACTATATACAACTTCACCTGTATACTGTATACGATATGGGTTAATCTGAATGATTTTAACCTTTACAGGACCACCTGGTTCTGAGGGAGGCTTTCCATATATGTGGATCATAACCTCATATTCACCAGCCACAATACCCCTGAGGGTTGTTGTTTCCTCATTGATGTATACAACTTTCCTTGTACCATCAGCATGCACTATCGTATCATTCCGAAGTCCCAGATCATCTCTTTCGAGGTGCATGAATCCTATATCTTTACTCTTAAAGCTGGATATATTGCCACGTGGATCTCTCACCCACAAATCAACGTCTGCTCTCGCTTTATTGGCCCATTCAATAAGAATTAGATAATCAGCCTTCTTTGGAACATCAGCTTTTTTTGCTACTGGGTTTATTAATATCAGGGCAATAAAAAACAAGAACACGAAGCCTAATAACATGTTAAAGAGCAGGTCCTGAAATGCAGTCCCACTCCTAAACTTACTTGATCCTCTAGTCTTCATCGTCGTTCACCAGTGTGATAAGTTGGACCTTTATCAAAACACTGGATACAAGACCAATAGCTGTTGTATACAGAGCTGTTGACATACCAAGGGCCATAACACCCAGAGCCTGTTTAATTGTCTCTGGATCATCGGCGTTCATACCACCCATTGATCCACTTAGCATATAAATGAAACCAATCACTGTACCTAGCATACCTAAGGCAAGAGACATTTCACTGAGGAACCATCCCCATTCAATAAGGCTTTCATTTACACGCTTTCTTGCTGTTTCGAATCCTAGAAGAGCAGTATAAGCAACAAATACCCCAACTATAACATACGAAAGGTGAGTTATATCATTTGCAAATACAAGGTCAAGATAACCTTCGCGAACGGCAAAGAATGATCCAACTACTATTAACCAGAATTCTATCCACCACTTTACAAATACACTCATTTGTAATCTCCTTGATTATTTGTTCTTTTCAGCCTCATCCAAGGCTTTATTGAATTCCCTAAGACGCAGTATGACAGCTTGGAAATCCACAATTGTTGTCCAACGATCAATAAAGAATGTCATTGAACCTTCTACCCTACTAAACGCGCCCAACACCTGTTGTAGTACTCCAAGTGTAATTAACTGAGCGAAATATGCGGGAGCTAATACTATTAATGCAATGTTACCTAGACATAAGCCGAAGCCTGTTTGCCAAACCCCAAAACCCATGTAGTAGTTGAACAGACGATAATAGTTACGTTTTATAGAAGCAAACATTGGGAATAATGTATTGAGTTCACGTGCACTATAGTCATCTTCTGAGATTACTAATTGCTTACGGAATAAAGCTTCAACTACTTGGTTTCTATATTCAAGACGTGGTAACCACCAACCTAACAATAGACTGATACCAGTACCACCAAAGGACATAGCCAGAGCAACCCAAACTAAGAATCCTGGAATAAACTGGCCATTCCAAATTGGTAGACCTTCACTAAGTTCCCATAAGATTGGGATAAATGCAAACAGTACCAGAGCAGCTGAGAAGAATCCGATAAACAGTCCTTCTAGTGTCTTACCAAAGATCATTAAGTCTTCTTGGAGACGCTGACTAGCACCCTCGATCTTAACTCCAGATTTCTCCCAACGAGTTAGATAGTAGTGAGTGTTAGCTTCCCTCCATTTGAATACGTATCGACGTGTCTGCCATGTTACATATACAGATAGAGGAACGTATAGGAAGAGAATCTCAAGGAATGAAGGAACGACGTCTTCGTCCATTGTCACAAGATCATACAAGCGACCTGGATCCCAACCAAGGAACAAGTCCCAGAATCTAACTTCATTATATCCCTGAATAGCATCCCATAGTTCGCGACCGAAACGGTTATGAGCTACAAGAATCTCTACATTATACCATGTCATTCCCATGATAAGGAAAAGAAATGGCCATGCGTACCATGCGTACGACTTTGAAAAAAAGAATGATTTTAACATTATAAACTCGCTTTAGGATTAGATCCTGTCACTCCCCAAAAATCAACGTAGTGTGTGGCTAGGTCTCCTAGACCAGGTGCACTCCTAAAATCTCTTGGGTTCAACCAATACATCGAAGTACCGGGGATCATTATAAAAGACATACGTACTGCTTCATCGCGCACACCGAGTTTTTTCAAAACCTGGAGCAATCGACCTGCTGTTCTATATGCGTTCTGTTCAAGAGCCCTAGGGCCCATTTGGCCAAGGTATTCTTCTGGTGTTCTCGGACCATGAATACCGAACCACACATTCCCGATTAGGTAACGCTCATCGCCCCCTAGAAACAGTAGACCACAAGCTGACGCACAGACAGTACGAGGCTTATCTGGGTCTGGTTCTTCTTGGACTAATCCTGGGGTATATAAAACGTTCCCTTCTTCATCATATACAGCTGTATTTCGTACAACAGTTATAACTTTACGGGTTTTGATGTGGGCTGCCAAGCATATACCTTCATCGAGAGATCCACCTGGACTCTCAAGTATGACGACAAATTGCTCTGGCATTTGTCGGGATATTCTCTCACAATCACCTTCCTTAACGGTGCCTGTAATTGAATACAAATTATCTTTCAGTTGTTTAAATTCAAGACCAGGTTCTTCCTCAACTTCTGAGGGATCCTCTGTGGTTGCGATTTCTCCAAACCACCATATGGTGACAAGAGGCGGAACTGCTATAGCACTAACGATCAAGCCAAATATAAAGAGAAGCAGCAGCGCTTCTCTTTTGGCCTCTCTAAAGGCCTTCATAATCAGTACTCCTACGCGCCTGTTCCAAACAGGACATTATAGCCGATTAAAAGAATCACGGCTCCGAAAATGACGTACTTCACTAATTTATTTTCCATGGGTTTACCCCTCCAGTTGTTTACATCCGTCTATTCAGATGCATATTGCTATTTATAACACCTACAATAGCTACTTATATAATCGGTATGTTGTACTAATTAGTAGCATCCCAATCACCATCCCACGTATAGAAAAGGTGAGAACCGATAACTCTCGATAGCGTAACATATGTTACCCATGTGGGATTAACATAGTTCGCATGATAGAATACAGCACCATGTGTTGGGTCAATGTTATTGCCCAGCATAACATCACGCGCTATAGTCTTTGATGTCTCCCAGCTAGCACTCTCACGAGGTGTGTGATCTAACACTAGGTGAGTCCAGCTAAACTGCATAGGGTCGTATACAACATCACATATTGTGTTTGGCCAGTTAGTATGATTAACACGGTTGAGTGTAACATGGGCTACTGCTATCTGCCCTTCCTCTGGTTCATTACGAGCCTCGTGGTATATGTTCATGGCAAGGCAATTGTGCTCAACAACGTCAATAGGCTCAGCAGTGGGCCCACTTAGTAGTGATGATGTGTATGCAAGTACTGCCAATATGCTCACAAGTGATATACCTTTTATTAATGCTTTCATAATATACATTATAACACCCTTTCGCGTATATGTCAACGTTTTTTTATAAATACATTGTATAATAACAATGAGAAAATATCATGGATCTAAGCCACCTAACCGACGAAGAACGATCACTAACCGACGAAGAGCTAGCTCGTCGCCAACGAATGATGGAAATAGAAGATGCTAATTCCATGCGTGACGCTCAGCGTACTATGGCATGGTTTGCTTTATCTGGTATGCTGCTATATCCTTTTGCGGTGGTATTAGCAGTACTTGGTGGGCTGGAATCAGCGGCCACCATATTGGGGAACATGGCCGCAACATACTTTGTTTCTGTTGCGGGAATAGTTGGTGCCTATTTTGGAGCTCAAGCTTACAGTAATAAAAAGACAGATAAGAAATAAATCTATCTTAATTTGTGTTGCTGTTTTATCCAGGCTGCAGCGTGTTTATTCTCAGGGGGCTTCTTAGCCCATTGGGATATTTTAATATACGCCTTCTGTGTAGCTCTTTCGTAGCTAGCACCTTCTGAATTGTCAATTATAATCATTCTGTTACGGAAGAGATTCTGAAACTTACCTATGTTAGACTGCACATCCTTCCATAGATCTGTTACCATCTTATCGGGGAGAGATCGAGGTCGCATCTTGTTTCTCGCGATTGCTGTTTCCAGGTCAGTGTTGACAAACACCATCTGAACAGCATAGCCGATTTCACGTAACATATCAACCTGCTTTTTTATCTTCTTGTAATCGCGTCCAGTACCATCAATAACCAATCCAAGGCGACCTTTGATGTAAAGCTCCTGACTCTTCTTTGTAAGCACCTTAGCTTTGTTGCGTAGTGCTTGGCCCTGAGCAGATGCTATTTGATCTGGATCCATAGACATGCCAGCTTTCTTTAAAGCACTTTCAAATGCTGGATCAGAGTTGACAAGCTTAAATCCCAATGCTGTTAATGCGGTCTTGCCTACAATAAACGACTTGCCTGAGCCAGGTCCACCAGCTAGAAACACAGCCTTAAATATAGAGGGATCGTTAACACCCTCTGTTATAAAATTACTAAACGATTGCATACAACATCCTTATTGTTATCTAAGTGCTATTGATGCTAACATCCTTGCATCAACGCCTCTAAACTGTTTGGCTACTTTTGCAGCTAAGGTAGCAACAACAGATCTTGTTGGCCTTTTTGGCAATAACTCCTTTAGCTTTTTCAACGCTGCCTTATAGTTCTTACTATGAAGCAATTTACCAATCTCCTTTTGAAAAGGATAATCTTCATCAACATATGTCTTAAATGATTTCATTGGGGTATCTCGTGAATGAACTTATCGGTATTATTTATAACATTTGTTTGCTCTCTTTATAGAGCTGGATTGTTTTAATTAACTCTGGTGCCCACACATCACGATCCTCAATATACACAGCTGGTTCGTTATCATCAACGTCCATTACTGTAACAAGTTGTTGGATAGGCATACCTGTCCGTTCTTCCCATGCTATGGCATAGAACGACTCCTGAATAAAATAGTTGGTTACCCAATCGCGGCGTTTAGGCTTACGAGAGGTCTTCCAGTCAATAATTGATATCTTACCATCGAATTCTGCAACACAGTCTACGCGGCCGGCTACTCCAAGATGATCGGAATATAATGCAGCCTCTTGAGCAAACACCTTACCAATACGATTGTCGAGAATAGGCTTGAGGTTGTGGAGAGATTGCATGATGTTGGGCATGTAGTTTTTATGATCCGGATCATTCTTTAGATACTTCTCAATACAATCATGCACAGCTGTACCGCGCTCAGATGCTCTGTGGAGAATCTTGGCAGCTTCCTCTTCACCAACGCGTTTCTTCCAGGCTTCTATACCCTCCTTGCTGAGGATACCTAGAACGGTTGTTATTGAGGGGTACTTATTTCCAGTAGGTCCAAAATAAGTACGACCTGAAGGCAGGGTATCTGCCTCCAAGTCGCTATATCCTAAATCAACTGTTTCGTGAATAAAATTCATTTACATGTCCTAAAAGTTACGTGAGAACCAACCCCAACCAAGAGCGAAAAATCCACCTATGGTTGATACAATGGCTAGTGTTATGATGTAATCTCCACCAGTGTTGGTGTTGATAAACAAACCTGCAAACAGTGTAAACAGAAGAATGATAATTTGCTCTTTATTCATAACACTTACACCTCAATTAAATCAGTAAAGTCACCAATAGTCATATTATCATCATTTAATATCATAATTTATCCTCTGTTCTAAATTCATCTTGGTCAATTGAGTAACCCATAGCACGTAGGAAGTTAACGAACTTCTCTACTAGTACGTTATGGGGTTCATCGCCCGCATCGAATGCCATTTGAATGTAATCACCATTAGTACGTTGACTAGATAGTTTAATTAGATTCTGTGGGTTTTCAATCATCATCTTTAACCTCCTCGCTGTCGACAAACACCCGTCGATGACTATACTTCTCTTTTACTGCCTCAAATACTTCAAGATAAGTGCAATCATACACACCCTGAAGCAACGCTAAGCGGATACCAAGAGCATTCAATGCGGGTTTATCTTCTTCTTCAATATCGACGGTAATTACAGACAATCCTGATTCACTCATAATATCACTCCATCAGCCCGGCGCGTTTAGCATCTGCAATTACATTTTCATTAGTAACATCGTCTAGTGTACGCCACCCAGCATCTTCACGATAATAGATAGCATTCAACGGCGCATTATCAATTGCTGCACGTTCTTGTTCACGCTTGATATAATATCTTAAAGATCCTAATCGGGCACCCCAGAATTGAATCGCGCGATAATCACTTGGTTTGTTCATAACACTTACACCTCAATTAAATCAGTAAAGTCAAAGGAAACACTACCATTTTCATTAGCAATAGTAACGATTTCCTGCTCCAGGATAATGTCAATCAACTGATCGATTGTTTCATCTGCATCAGTAATAACACCGTCAGCCATTGCAATTTCGTAAGCCTCAATAGCACCATCATTAAAATCCAACATTATATAATTCCTTCCTCAATTAATATACCCCTATTATACCACCAAGTTGGAATAAAGTCAACAGTTTTTTAAAATTATTTTAAATTAAATTGTCCATCAACGATCTTCATAATGACAACATCACCAGAATGACGGATGTACTGCCGTCCACCATCAATCATTTTACTGTCCACATTCACATAGTCATGGTGAGTTTGTGAATAATGATACACTCCTTTATGGTCCTGAATCATACCAAATTCTAATTCTTCCACTTTGTCAGCATTGCATACCATAATATCGTTAACAAATCTATCATAATATAATCCAATGTATCGATTACCGAACTCGGGGTGTGGAGTTTCTCTGTAAAAAACATCCACAGGCACATCACTTACCAGTATCTCCGTGGTGCAGAGGTACTTCACTTCCACGCCGTCTTTGTTGGAATAATGTTCTTCAGCCTTTTTTGGGTCAGTTAACAGTGGGTTGTGTTGTATGTTCATGGTAGTATCCTCAATTAATATACCCCTATTATACCACCAAGTTGGAATAAAGTCAATAATTATTTTAAGCTATCGTGTTAGTGCTGCCCAAGAAACAGGATACAGAGGCTCAATGACGGCTTCTATTTTCTTGGCCAAGTCTTGTATCTCAAGCTGAGCATGAGGATCTTTCCGTTGTTTGACCATACGAGCAAATGCTGCTAGTGAGCCTGTGACGTAATAGCTAGTCATCATGCTCTGCGGTAAGACCATACGAGCCATCTCAGGTGCTACGCCAGACTTGAGCATGGTGTTGTAGAAGTCAATCGTATTATCTATAAACTCTTCATACTCAGGCCCGATTGGGACAATGTTTTCTGAGTACACGTTGTCATATACTAAATCTGTAACTACACCAGCACTGCCCTGCTTAATACTACCCTCTGGTTTCCCACGCCACACTTTAGGCTCATAGAACTCTGGCTCACTAGACACATATCTGCGCGAAATCTCGTTGTAAGTAAACCCGACCATATGCTTGAAGCGTTGTCGGGCTACAAAGATAGGTACTGTCTCTCGCAGTGTGATCTGTGGATGTGCAAATGGTGTCCAGTGGTTATTATCAGCCAAGTAATTGATTAGCTTTGAATCCCTGGGGGGTGGGATGTCATTGAATAAATTTTCTTCTTTATCAAAACTTACTCGTGCTGCATTTACTATTGTCATGTCACAGCCCATGTGGCTGATGTACATAGCAGAGATATCTGTCATATTTTTTTCCTTAGCTTATTTGTAACTCTTCTAGTGTCAGTTCTCTATCGAGGAATAGGTGCTCAACCTTTACTGGCTCCCACACCTGTATGTGCTCAATAACATCATTGGGGTTGAAGGGGCCACAGGTATACACATCTAATTGGATTAGTGCAGGATCAGTATCATTCCACACATGACAAGCCATATGAGATGTCTCGATGATGCAAACACACGTTGGCCCATTGTTACCTACCATGTAGTCTATATCAGCTGATATAGGACCTGCTAATATTTTCATACCCACTTTGTCTACAAGCTCGACCATCCACGCTTTAAGTTCATCTTCTGTTGGTGGCTTTTTAGCTTCTATTCTCAGTATGATATGCTTGTGTACAATGTCCTGTTCCATGTTACTCCCCTTAGGCGATAAAGTATAGATCAAAATACCAAACAAAGGCAAATGTCATTACACACCCTATAGTAAACGCTAGTGCCTCTTCACTGCTCCTGAACATCACTATCTTCCTCTTTGGGTTTAACTTTCTTCTTCACCTTCTTATTAAAAATCTTATCGAAGTTATCACGATATTTTTGGGTGCTACTCTTTGATACTAGTTTGTCACCAGTTATTTCGTTCGTTGTTGCCATTAGTCTTCCCAGTGAGTTCCTCTTTGGTAAAGAGCAAGTGCATGATTAAAATCACACACTACTCCTTCTTCGCGACTCATGCCATGCATGATTTCGTATATGTGGTTAATGATATACACGTATACCTCTACTTCAATCGTTTATCAGTATTAGCGATTTGTTCCCATGCTTCCTGGAACTCCTCATCAGCAGTGATCTCCTCAACGAAATTGCGAAGATGCCAAACTTTTGCCAGGCGATTAATCAACCGCTTTGGAATCTGATGCTCCTCATGAAGCTTCTGAACAATGTCCTTTATACAATCCTTCTCAGCTTCAATACGAGTCTTGCTGTTGGAGATTTCCTGTAGCGCAGAGTTGATTGATTTCAAAGTGTTTGGATCGTTTGGTAATGCTGCCATGATATATGCCCTCCTACGAGCTAGTGGTACCCAAGTGGTTGGAGTACGTCTGAATCAAATTTGGTGGTTTCTGTATCGATTACTACTTTGCAGTTTTTGGCGTTTGCTAAACCAGTCGGACTGATATATAGCTGGCCAATACCTATAACATCTTCTAAGTTAACATCCAGTCGTCGTTCATAGTCAGCTTCATAAACTAGCTCAGAGCAAGACAGTGCTTCAACGCCAAGCTGGAATTGATTGTCATAAGCAACTCCATCAAAGCTCTTACACTTCTCTATAAACCACTGTGTGTAGCTTTTGTCAAAGTCTTCACACCGCAATACGACAACCCGCGTGGACTCGAAGCAAATATCAGCTACTGTACTCTTGGTATAGTTACTGTGTGTCATCTCAGACACTTCCCACTTCTTATCTTTACTAACACACACAGCTGCATGACTAAAATCACCACCAATCAACATGGTGGTTAGCTTCTTAGAATCAGTCGTTAATATAATGTCACCTGGTTGGATAGCATCATACACCTTATGATATATCACTCCTCGCATTGATGTATAATACGTTGTGAATCGAATGTATGGTATAACGTGGGTCAACATCCAATTGTAAAATCGGGTGTTCATCAACCACAATACCAACCTAGCTTTTATACTTTTCATCATGCTCCTTACCTGTACCATAATCACCATCATATACTGACAAACTCTCGGCTTTAAAGCATAGATATTGACCTATACGAGTGCCTTTAGCAATATACATTGGACCAACATTTACGTGCATTACACCAGCCATAACTCCTGAGTATCCCGAGTCATACAACCCACTTGTTAAGAATACACCATTACGATTTAGCGTTGAGCGAGTGATAACAAATCCAGCTTCACCCTCTGCCACTGTTACTTTATTCTCCATAACAACTTCATACGATCCCTTATCGAGAATGTAGTATCCATCTTCATCTGGTTGAATCTCTTTTGATCCGCGATGAACCTTCTTATCCTCATCAATAATAAACACTTTGGTATCGTCGATTTCAAACACCTTACCTAAACGCAAGTCTACAGCATTAGGCTGAACATCGCCTTCCTGAATGCTAGTCAGCTCACTTTTAGATTGAAGAGAACCACCAATATTAATCATCGACATTGATATTCTCCTTTCCGTGGTTTTGCTTTTTCCATTTTGTCAATCTTCACCTGATACCCCTTTTGATCATTTGCTTTTACATATTTAGCTATAAACGTTTCGCGCTGCCATAGAGATGCTTTATCCCACTCAGCAACAGCTTCTGCATATAGCGTTTTTACACACTTCATAAGCTCGAAATATTCATCTGGAGTACAGTTGGTGCATACACCCCAATCAATACCCAAGGTGTGGCCACACTCCTTACAATCATAATGAGCCATTACTTATCACTCCCTGGACCAATTAAACCAAAGGTCCAGTCCTCAGCATAGTCTTCAACATATGCTACTGACCTATTTGGAAATTCTTCAACATAAAACTCTTCACCATTCAAATATTGATAACTGATAAATGGCTGGCCATCTATATCAATCTTTACCTGGGCGACTTGTTCTTCATAGATGCTATGAAAGTACTCTGATACCAATATCACTTTAGACATACTATTTTTCTCCTGATTTCCTATCTATCTCATTCAATAGAAAAATGCAGTAATGGATGATCTTCATCACATCCTTTGGATTCTCTCCATCCTTCTTACCAAAGCGTTTTGCATACTTGATAATATTAGACATGTACGCTTCTTTAGCTATGCCCATATCCTCCCAATCATCACACACGTCACGATTGCTGGCACCAGCGTAATGTTGAGAATATGTAGCGTCGATATACGTTTTAATCCCCTCTACAATTCTACCTTCATTGCGCTTGTATTCTATTTCATTATCCATACTCTCACCTACAACATTAAATTAATATCAGGTTGACCTAGTTCAGCCAGCAACTTATCAATGTACTGAACATTATGAACCGCAACACCTAGCTGCTTACTATCAGCAGCATAATGATCGAAGTCGACCTCTATTTCGTTTTTACCATTAACCAAACCTGTTGGTGAGGTATCGAATTGAATACCACATAGGCCTGCCCATATAGCGGCTGAGCTATCCCACGAAGTAATATACTTTAGATAATCCTTCATTAGGACAATTTCATTCGGACCATCGACCATTCCTAGGAAATGAATCTTCTTACCACTACGACGAAACTTATCGAGAATACCACGCTTGTGTAACTCACCCATAAAATGCCAACGAGATAAGAAGCGTTGTAATTTATTGCCCTTCTCCACACCATATGCTAGAGGGATTGCTAGAATACTAACGCCAATGTAATCTACATGCTCCGTATCATTAGCTGCCCACTCGTACGCACTGATGAGATCCTCTACATCGCCCGTAGCCCCCTGAGGAACAAAGAATGTGCCGAATCCAGCAGCCTTTAATTCGGGTGCCATCTTCTTAGCCGCATCAATTGTAACCTGAGCAGGTTGGCCAGGATAATCAGACATAACAATATAGTCTGCATTGACCTTTTGTCCCATCTCAATTAGCTTACCCGATGGATACATTGGACGACCTTGCTTGTACATCTCAAAGGCACTATTGTCCATAATATTGACATACGGAATCAGTGAGAAGTCACGATCAGCATACCAGGATGCGTAGATCTCATCACTCTCAACTAGATGGGCAAGTGTTAAATGGAAGGGTCGACCAGATGCAAATAGGTCAAGATACTCGGTCGGTGTAATATGTGCAAATTGGGTCATAACAACTCCATGATTAAATAATAACAAACCTAGCCATTATACAATAGTAGGGAATAAAAATCAACAGCTAATTCCTCCGCATCTTAGCGATCGCCTCAGCATGCTCTTGAGTAATGACAGGAACAGCGTTAGACTTATGCATAGTAGCAATGCCTTTGACGAGAGAACCTGTATATCTGTTAGTCGTCTTCTTACCAGCAACACCTACAGTATCAGGCTTGCTGGGAGCTTCGTTTCTATCGGTAACGAATATATCAGACGGGACGTATTCTTTGAACTTGGACTTAGTCTGCTTGACTCGTCCATGCTTATAATTAATGTATTCATCCAGAGAATTGAACTGAGAACTATGCATATGCCTTTGACGCATATCCTTGTTATACTTTCTCCATTCAACTTCTAGTGCTTTCAGTGAGTTAGATGCTACTCTTCGCTTAGCCATAATATAACCATAATGTAGTGTGGCCCCAATATGGGACCACTTCAGTAATCTAATTATACACTAAGACAGTGTATAGGACAACAGATTAATCTAAATAGCTTGACACGTGGGCGTCATGATGCTTAACATTGTGGGTGCCAAACTTCTTCACGAAATCCTTCTTAACACGTGTACTTGTGTGGTTAGTATTGGATAAGCGATCGTAGACAAAGTCGCGCATTTTGCCGATGTGCTTCTTATCAGTTGATGGCTTATTGTCCTCATTAACACAGTGGTTTTTGAATGAGCGCATATTGAGTATTCCCGTTGAACTGTTTATATTTACGTTTATTTATATGTTTTTTATTTTGGTGGGTCAGGTAATCGTTGTGAGGGTATCCGAACAGTACTGCCATTCTCATTATCCTCACTAACCGATATGGTTAGATCACGACCTGGATACTTAGCTAGTACATAGTTAGCAATATCATCACAAAGCATCTCACAGCTCTTATAATCTAACTGTAATACACCAGCATCAAATAGTGATTCAAGCTCACGTTTAAACAATATAAATTCGATATCACGATCATCATGGAACACTTGCACTTCCACTTCGAAATGAAACATGTGACGATGAGGATATCCTAGGAATTGAACATCTTTCAATTTGGGATCATCGAGAGCTGCGGGATACTTATGTACCCCCTCTTTAGCGAACTTTACCCAAATAGTTTTGGTTATAGCTGTCATTATATTTTTACCTTAATCGTGTGAATAAATTTAGGAAGCGCCAAATCGTCGTTATCATAAAAGTTGAATGATATACGTTCGCGCAAGGCCTTATGAGCTCCTATGCGGTTGTAGAAATCTCTCATGATCTTGACACTATATCCAGCGATCGTTCCTTTGTTAGGATTGACATGGTATATGTGATCACACTCAACTTTAAATAGCCAATCAGCATATACGTAGAATACACCATCGTCCCGCATATTGGATTTGATATCACAACTTAGCCATTTATCGGAAGGCTTATACTCTATATCCTTTCCCTGCACTTGAGACTTATAACAAGATTCGTTACGGCGTGTTTCCCAGCCCCACGAATCAAATACTTTCATTGCATATTCTTCACCTAGACGACCTTTTTTGCCACTAGCACCAAAGGCCTCATCTAAAGTGTCTGTCCATTTGTTAGTTAAACGCATAATTCCACCTCGTATTCAATAATATGTCCCTATTATACTATAGGGTTATTGTAAAGTCAACAGGTATTTGAATTATATAACTCAACATTTGAATTATAGTTACCAGTTGAGTTCATTAAACACATCTTTTATATAGTACTCTGTGGGGTAGTGTCTTAACAATCTACATGCTTCTTGACGAATAGCTTTTGGAACTCTAGGTGTTTGTTTAGGATCCATTAGCCTTATTAAGAATTTCTCTGTGTTCATTACTGCTGCTTTTCTTTCATTTGGTACTGTCATTTGTCCACCTTATCCTTTTTTCATAGTGTGTTTCGAACTGCTCTATAAGTGTATTATACGACAAAATTTCTGGTGTTGTCAAGTCCCAGAGATAGTCGCTAAGTGCATTCCAGTCTTCGCTGTGCATTGGAGGCAGGAAGTATTCATTCCAACCGTCATACCCGTGTTTAGTGTCATCACGAATGTCGATTCGACCACCAGCATAATAGGTGTGGACTTCTTCTAATTCGTAAGTGTCACCGATTTCCATGTTGGGATACTTGCCTCTACGATGGACATTTCTAGCTATCTCACTCTCACAGGTTTTTGTAACCATGTGAGTGAGACCACGCTGACGAAACCAGTCCATGGAAATTGGGCCCATCCAGTTGGTGCTGTAAGTAATCATGATATAATCTCCGCTCAATCAAAGCGTGATTTGCCCACCACAGACATGTAGCGGCGTTGAGCTGGACTGTACTCATATAGGTTAATATCATACCCATCCAGCTTACCTTCTTTCGCATCATCAATAGCGATACGAGCAGCTTCAATAACTTTGGAGTAGTTTACGTACTTGAGATTTCTCTCCATGTACTCAATTCCACTCTCTAGGTTGGCAACAAACTCAACCAAATCTTCTTTCAAAATATTCATAACGAACTCCTTAACTAATATACCCCTATTATACATGAAGGTTATAGTAAAGTCAACAGTTATTTGAATTATTTTTTAAATTAATTTGCAAATAAATCCTCACGTTGATTGAATTTGACCCGACATGATGGATATTTTTCTACCAAGTCTGTGCCCCTGACAAAACGAACTCGTACTTTAGGAAAATCAACAATATCACACGCAATATAATCAATAGTCTTTGCGTGGGCATGTGCTTCACTATAATCTATCTTGCGGCCAGTGCCAATCATACTACTAAGAGCAAATCTTAATCCGGTTTTGGTGAAACACTTTTGGTCATATAGAATATCAGAATTTTTACGAATATGGTCATAACCTTTTGCATTTACAAAAGTAAGTTCGGGAAAGTCAACTTCTAGTTGACGTTCCAAAAAGTGGCTTGCCAAACGGCCGTCTTTTAAAACCTCTTGAACTGTTTCTTTTGTTAAATCACCAAATGATGCTTGTAACGTGAAGTCATAGTTTTTATTGTATTCAATATCCACATCAAGCCTCCAAATTATTCTGAAATGATAGGATCAAATATATGAGACCATACCTTCAGTTGTTGAGCCTTGGCCACCTTTCGAGCATCAATCTCTTTAGGTGTAAACAACCCAACATCTCGAGCCAATTCTAGCATAACGTACACGTCCCCAACCTCCTTTACGAAGCTAGCGGTAGGAAACTTACATGCGTCCTGCCGCTTTAACTTCATAATCTCTTGGATTAACTCAGCACACTCCTCTGCCAGAATGGTCAAAATCTCTTCTTCTTTCGATTCAAATTGTCTTACTTTAGACATTCATTATCTCCTATTCCAATCGTTTATCTACTAGTTCTTCAATCACTCCTAGTACCTCGGCAGCGATAATAAACACACCACCCCAGACTATGCTACCGCCCATAAAAAGGGCGCCAGCAACAAAGCGTAAACCACTTTTGAAGAAACTCACATTCATGTGATTCATAATTAACCTCTATTGATATTTGCCATTACTTCTTTACGAAGACTTCCACCAGCTTCACCGAACAAACCAAGGCATGTTGCTGTAACTGTAGTTGATTGGGTATCTTTGATACCACGTTGAGACACACACGTGTGGCCAGCATCAATGACAACCATCACATCCTGCGAACCAGTGATGTAGGCAATTGCTCGAGCGATTTGTTGATTCAAACGCTCTTGTACCTGAGGACGTTGAGCGAAGTATTGAGTAACACGATTCAGCTTAGATAACCCAAGTACTTTCTTACCAGGGATGTAAGCAATGTGTGCATGTCCAATGATTGGACGTAGGTGATGCTCGCAATCAGAATATAATGTAATGTTCTTCTCTAATACAAACTCGTCGTTAGATGAGAACTTATTCTCTACAGTAGTACACTTAGGGAATGTGTCGTAACGAAGACCACTAAAGATCTCGTCAACATACATTTTTGCAACACGCATAGGTGTTTCTTCTAGTGAGTCGTCGGTGAGATCAAGACCGAGTACCTCCAACATCTCGCGAGTAAGAGCGGTAATGCGATCAAGTTTCTCTTGACGATCAGCCTTTACCATTTCTGTGATTGGAGTATTGATACCCAACGAGTCGAGATGCTTATTGACCTCACGGCCAAGTTCTGGATTGTTTTTAGACATTAGATTTCCTTTTCAGATTTAACTTTACAACGGTGGAAAGGGGGAGGACCGTTAGACCTGCGCCAGACAAAAACCTTGTTAGGTACAACATCTGGAATACCTTGTTGTTTATGTATTTATAATTATGTGCCAATTGCGTTACCAAATAAGTACACATGCATGCGACCTGATACATTATATCCTCGTTCATATGCCATTTGTGCTACTGCCCCTGCTGTGGCTGTTTGCTCTTCCTCCCGTGCACCAGTGGGCATAATCCATACAGGGTAGTTTACACCAGCTTCACGGAATAAGTCAACGACTTTCTCAAGTTCGTCCCACTCCTGCTGTGTACTACCAACCACGAATTTCAGCTGGCCATTCTGAGACAAATCCCAATACTGTTTAACAATCTCAGGCTTAATTGCTCGCTCACTCCTCTCACCCGCAACAGACCACAGCTTAGGTGATACTGAGAAGAATAATTCTGGCTCGAAATGATCAGCTGTTACTAAATCCTTAAAAGCATCTGTAATCTTCTGAGTACCATTGGTCTCCCATGTAATTGATGATGGAAGATTGCTACAATCGTAGAACTTCGTACCCGGAACAGGACCTCCACCCATTAATCGAAGAGCGTTGTAGATATCAACAAAGGCATTCTGTGCATGCTTCATTAGTGGCTCACCACCAGTGATACATAGATGATTGTGTTGAAGTGATACTGGATGTCTAAACCAACCTTCTGGGTTGTGCTTATTCTTCATAATATCAACAATCTTCTGAGCCATGACTTCGCCCGTTGCCTTGCCCATTAGGTGTCTAAACTTCTTAGACCATGTGTATGAGCTGTCACAACCCTTAGACCACACTGGTAGATCCTCTACACGATCAACTGAGTGAGTATCAAAGTCTTTATATGGAAGCTCCCATGTCTCAGGTTTAGTTGGATGATCTTGACCAAACCCATCACATTGGAGATTACAAAGAAAGAATCTGATCCAGGCAGTTGGAACACCTGTGTAGTGTCCCTCTCCCTGAATACTGTGAAAAATCTCACTATAGTAATACTCCTTAGTCATATGTTGGTACCTTCTCTATTGTAAACCCAACACCATTCGGTGTTTCCACCTTAGTCCAGACCAGGTGGTCACCCACCTTCCAATCCATAGCTTCAAGCAGATCATCAGGGAATTCTAAAAACAATTCACCATCATCATCTTCCTGTACGGATATAATCTTCTTATATAAAATCGGATCACTCATTTAAAACAACTCCTCATTCCACTCGCGATGGCCTTCACGATATGCCATGTTTGATTTAGTCTCACGAACCTCTACACGGAAACACCACAAGCGCTCAGCCTCTGCAGGGCCCCACATATCAGGAATGTAAACACCGTTAACGTATTTGTATATCTGATCAGCAAGACTTTCACATCCTAAGCTAGGCAGCTTAGTCAGCTTAACCATACCACGCTTCTGCATCTCATCATAAACATCCATGTTAGGATCATCTTCCGCTACTAGTAGAGTATGATCGAATTGATCCTCAAGGAATCCCTTTAGCTCTCGAAGACCACCATAATCAGCTACCCAGTTACGTGCATCTAAAGTATCAGTCCCAAAATAGAACTTCATACTAAATGCATACCCGTGAACAAGATTGCAATGACTATCTGACTTCCATTGGCGATATGCACACGGAAAGGCATCATGATATTCTTTTGTTGAAACATATTTGTATTGAATGGGGGTGCTCATGTTTGCTCCAGTTTATGCTCAATGTTGTGGTATTATACTACTTCTCACGTGGAATGACAACGGTTATTCCATTTTAAAATCACTGCTATTGATGCGACTTCTATCTGGAATTGGAGCGTCGTCTACCACTCCTTCTTCCGCATTTTCAACATCGAACAGTTTCATGCGAGATCTGTCAATACCAAGTACAAAGCGTTTCTTATAGTTAGGATCGTTGTATCTGTTTTTCAACTGCTTAACCATTACCTGGCCCAACGACTCTAATTCTTCCGAGCTGATCAATGCAAACATTAAATCAGCGGTGGCAGGAAGTCCAAATGACTCAGAGGTATCCTCCATGCCTGGGTCAGAGCTTGTAAATCCTGACCGTGTTGTTTGTGTTGCTGTTACGACAGGGACATTGAATTCAACAGCTAAGCCTCGTAGCTCCTCTGCGATAGATTTAATGTATGTGTATGAGTTAATCGAACCACCCATTGCTTTCATGCGACTGGATGAACAGATATTTAGGTAGTCTATGAATATCATCTCAGGCACAAAGTTCTTCTTGAGTTTTAACTCATTCAACAAAGCCCTAAAGTGCCCTGCATGAGCAGCTCCTGTTGGATACTCTTTGATGATCAACTTACCATTTGTATTTGTTGCAATATCATCAACCTTGCTTGTTAGCATAGGTTTCGATACGTGTTGCAACTGATCTAGAGGTATATCTAGTAGGTTAGAATCTATACGTTCTGCGATACGTTCCTCTGCCATCTCCATGGTGATGTACAATACATTACGTCCCTGTATAAGAACATTACCAGCCATATGACACATGAACAATGACTTACCAACACCAGTACCTGCCAGGCAGACATTTAAGGTTTTGTTTGGCAATCCACCTTTTGTGATCTTGTTGAAGTAATCCAAATCAAACTCAACACGTTCTTCATCCTCATGATAGAAGTCATAGCGCTCCTCTACATCCTCGATATAATCGTGCCCAACAGACGGATCGAATGTAACGGACAGAGCCTTGCTTAGAAGCTCAGGAAGGGCGTTCTTCGTAAGGTTCTGATGCTTTCCATCAATGATGCTTATACTTTCCATAATGGCATTATGGATAGCTCTATCCTGACACCACTTCTCGGTTGTGTCGTACAACCAGTCATCATCTTCTTTCTGAGTATCAAACAGATTAGGAAGAATCTCCATAGCTGCTGTATACTGATCATCATTAAACTTGGACGACTGATCAATCTCAACCTTCAAAGAGTTAGTGGATGGAAGACGGTTGTACTTTCCAACATACTTGCCACACTCCTTGAATAAGAGGTTATACACTCCCTGGAAATACTCAGGTTTTATAAATGGTAGAACCCTACGCATGTAGGGCTCATTGGTAAGTATGTTACGAAGAATAAGTTGCTCAAGTGAGTTGCTACTCATTACTAGTTGTTTCCTCATAATTAGATAGCGATTGCTCTAATATGTCATGTAGGATTTGACCCGTCACTTCCTGGAAACCAGTATTAGATACAGTCAAATCTTCATCAGGTGAATACATAATATCCACGTTGTAGTTTAACATTTCAGATTTCTCATCAATGGTCAAATTGCCAAAGACAAATGTTGTTTCGATATAATCACCTGTTAAGATTCTTACATCCCAGCTCTCATTATCCCTCGGTACTAACGCATAGTCAACATTTTCTTTCATTTTTTTACCTCTACCCACTTTCTACTACAGGGAACTCGTCCCAATTTATTAATCCAATATTCAACGTGTTCTTTAGGATATCCATTTTCTATCAACCAATCGTTAAGCTCGAGGTCTCCATCACAAATCTTTGGAAACCCATATCGATAGCCATCTATTGGCAAAACGAGTACTTTAATCACTAATCCTCCACGATATCATCCATCCCCACAAGCGATTGATGGCCAATACTGTACTGCTTTTTTAGAAATTCTTTAAAATCAGTTTCAGTAAAAACCGGGTCCCAGAACGCTTTCTCGAGGGTAGCATCATATCTAACTTTTGGTCCAAGTTCACCAGTAGACCTATCAACAACAGCATACCAGCCGTTAGATGGCTTAGCAACGTAACCACCAGCCAAAGCACAGTCAAGCAGGCCAGAATACTCACGTACGCCACCATCCCAAGACACCGTAATAGGTATTTTGGACTTCTCTTTAACATATCTACTCTTCTCTACGTTAATCACAAACCGATAGCCTTGAATCTCTGTACCTTTCTTGTCTTGTTGGCGACCTAGGATCCATATGTTATCGGCTGAATAGTATATACCTGTACCGCCACCAACAACATCTTTAGGAAACAAACCGATCTCCTTGTATGTGTGGTTTACAGCAAGCATAGGAATACTTCTCATAGTCAGATAGGGTGTCGCCATCCGAAATAGGCCTTTAAGGGCTTTTGCACGGGACATGTCAGCTACTGACTTTTCATTAATGGCATCATCCAACTCTTTCTTAGAAGCTAGGTTGCCAATAGAATCAATGATGATAATCACTTTATCGTCACGCTCAATGTTTTCAAGTTGGTTGATCATATCGAACTTCAACTCTTCCACATTTGTAATAGGTGTGTGAAGCACACGTGAAGTGTCAACACCAAACTGCTCAAAATAAGATTGTGGCGATCCGAATTCTGAGTCGTAGAACAACACAACAGCATCAGAGTGAGCCTTTAAATAAGCTCCTGCCATCAATAAGGCAAATGATGTTTTAAAGTGTTTTGATGGGCCCGCTAGCACTGTAAGACCAGGGGTTACTCCTCCATCCACAGACCCAGACAACGCAACGTTGACCATAGGAACTGCTGTTGGTGTCATATCTTTTTCTGTAAAGAACTTTGAATCAGCTAAGATGTTTGTTGTCTTAATCTTTGAGTTCTTTTTTAGTTTGTCCATAATTGACATTTTGTTCTTTCTCCCGCTCATCCAGCTTATATTGAGACCTGTAACTATTGTTTATTTTAACACATTTGTCGAGTAAAGTCAACTGTTTACTGAACTTTACAAACGCAGATGTGTCCTTTGGAAAGCATGCTCCCCCATATCCCTGTTTACCATCAAAGCCTGGAACCTTTGTATGTGATGGGTGAATACGATCATCCATACCAACCGCCTTTACAATCTTTGTGAAGCTAGCATCTGTTTTTGATATAGCATCATATAACTGATTGAAGAATGTCACCTTCACTGCGAGGAAACTGTTGATAGTATACTTAACAAAGCTGGCTTCTTCATGTGTCATATGAAGAGATGGACAAGGATTACATAGACTGTATGTTTCATAGATACTCTCCAGTCTCTTTGTCGATTTCTCAATACCACCAAAGATGTGGAACTCAGGATCCACAAATTGCTCGTTAGCTGATTTCTCTGTTAGGAATTCAGGATTATAAACAATATTGTCTGACCACTTCCTGGCAATGTCTGGTGTCACTGTAGATTTCACAACCACCAATTTACACCCCTCCAGGCGCTGCAACACATCATCTAAGATGCTGGAGTCAACCTTACCTTTATCCCCCATGGGGGTTGGTACGCAAACAAACACGCAATCAAACTTTGCTGTTGACCATGGATCCAACTTAGCAAGTGAAGACCCATACTTTGGATCAACAATGGTTTTCTCAACACCAGGGTGAGTAAAGCCATAATCAACAGCCTTGCCAACAAATCCGTGGCCTACTATTAAGATGTTCATGATTCCTTTACTCGCTGTCGTAATCCACTTGATGAGAATCTGTGGTCTCGTTTGTTATAGTAGATCTCTATACCTCTTGCTGAACATATAGCTCTACCAGTAAACTTACCATCCTTATACTCTTCACCTATAATGCGTACATCAAAGTTAAATAAATTGAGGATATCTTGAAGATCCTCTTCTGTTTGATATGGAATAATTTCATCAACATACTTGACACCCTGCAACTGTGTCCAGCGTTCTACTAGTGTTTGAACAGGACTGTTCTTTTCTGGTCGATCCGCGGAAGGATCAACCTGCAGTGCACACACCAAATGATCACATTGCTCCTTAGCTTCACGCAGCATTGCTACGTGGCCTGCATGCAGTAGATCAAAAGTGGATGCTGTTAGTCCCATCTTTTTAGTCTTTGAAGCCAACTGATTCCCTCTCTATATCACTATGGTTAAACTCTGCCCAGTATAGCTCGTATGCCACACCTGCTTCTAAGCATTCAAATTGATGAAACAATCCAGGGCGAACCTTCGTATAATCACCAGCTTCCAAAATGGTTTCGTCGACGAGACTATAATCATCCTGCCAAACACGGATCAGTAGTCTGCCCGTTTCAACATAGAATCCATTCCATTTATATCGGTGTTTATGCTTTGAACATACACCTCCGCTTTCCATCTCTATTCTATGGAACTCTAAGGCACCATTGGCTTCTATGAGCTCAGTGCTGCCCCACACCTTTCCTGCTTTCATTTCACAATCTCCCAAAGCTGATCGTGGTCTGAGAGTATGGTGTAACGATTATTCTCACACCAATATTCCCAATACGAAGCATCCTATTGAAACAATTACTGCTGCTAATGTTGCTACTCCAGGACCCACGATTCGCGATCTAAGTCCCACAAATACTAGTGCATGTAGGGTGATAGAGCATAATATAATCCCCACCACTATGCTTGTTAATACCATTGATATCATTTTATAACTCCATTCTTATATGCATATTCTAATGCATTATTAGCTTCAACATCCATTGGTCTATTCTCATACCAATTGCCCGTCTCCACATCAAACTGTCTACACAACTCAACTATTTGAGTTGCTGTTATTGGATATCCTTTTTCAACAGCCTTACCTGCTGTGGCGATCATAATACGATACATCTGACGATACCAACCTGTTGCTGATATGGATATGTATTCTGTAGCTAACCTCTTGGGCCAGAAAGGACAATCTTGATATCCAGACCATGTGTATGATGTGTTGTCCAACTTACCCTTACGATACTCAACAATCTGCTCCCTCCATGCAGGAGGTAACCTATCCATAAAGTTCTTCGCGTTTCTCGAATCGTCGTAAGGATATCTTGCCATTAAGTAATCAATGTCAATAGGCTCCCCCGCGTTTACGAAAAAGAAGTTACTAGCGTTGTTGTATGTCGCTGGAATGTAATACATTCGCGACAGATCCTTTGTTTGCTTGTCGACAATATTGTCAAGCATGTTGCTGAGTGCATACCAGAAATGCCGAATTCGTTCTTGATCTATGTGATTGCTGAGTTCAAACACCAATCTAAACTTTGGATGGTCAATAGTGCTGCTAGCAGTGCTGTAGCATACGTAGTTATAGTCACCAAATTTATCTTTGAGTATCTGTTCTAGATCACCTTCAAATATGTTATCATCTACGTCGACAGCAGCCCAACCAGCCCATGCAACAACATTAGCATTAGCTCTGGTTGTTTCTGGTTTAAAGATTGCTGGAGAGATGAGCTGAGCATCTTGCTTTCCTGCCAGCTCTCTCTGGCTCAACCTACGTAGAAAATTGACATACTTATCCCACGAGGAGAAATCTAATCTCCTGTGGGTTTTGTTGTCATAAACAAATCTTTGCTTTTCTTCCCACCACCTAGGTGAGTTGAATACAGTCAGTGAGTACATTATACAAAGAAGTCCTCCAAAGTAGCTTTAGGCTCATCGTCCCAACCCACAGCATCTAAGATAGATCTAATTGGTTCAAGGAACGACTTATCATACATAGTATTATAGTCTATAAACCTGTGTAAGTCAAGCTCTTTTGGTAGATTAAGTGAATATGATATAACATTTTGTTTGATGGGATTAGGTGTTTTTAGATACACAAACTTAATCTTCTCACCATTCTTCACAGTTTCATAATTTCTTAGTCCCTTGGCAGCTAGCTGTTTATTATACACCAAAGCTCCACGGACGTGTATGGGACAACCCTTCTTAAAGATGAGTTTTTTGTCCGCCCATTTATCTAGGTTAGAAATACCTCTTGGAAAGGAAACCTGTTCCGGAGGTAGTTGATTGAACTCTCGTTTAAAGTTCTTGATAAACTGTTGAGTAGCTTCCTCACCATCATCTATAATAATGCGAAAGATCTCCTTGAACTTATCTCTACACACTTGTGGTGTTGATGATTTGACAGCCTCAATTCCCATGATCTTGAGCTTAGGTTGAGCGTATTGAACACCCTCATTGTTATGTACATTGAGGATATATCGCTTCTTAGCTACCCAGATACCCTTATCAGCTATTACCTCACGATCCATCTCCATACGATTCTCATAAGCATTAGTCTTGTCTGATAGAGCTTTATATGCCTTCTCGAGAACACTCTCGAAATGATCTGCAGATATCTTATCAATAAACTTAACTGGATCTGTAGGGGCAAACTTATCAACCAATCCTGTCATCTTAACATACAGAGAATCGGTGTCTATAGCTATGACATAATCAACATCATCAGTCTTGAGGATCTTATTCATCTCCTTGTTGATAGCTTGCTCAGCCCAACGAATAGCTAGTTGACCTGATGTTGTGATAGCTTCTGCCACTCTATGATCAAAGTATCTAAAGAAGTTGTTTCCCAATGCTCCATATAACGAGTTCATCAAAATCTTAATACTCATCTGTTGGTTCTCAAGAGTGTTAATCTCATTCTCCAGCCGTTGAGTTCTATGGTTCTCAAACTCCTGTTTAGCTTCCAACATGCGATTCTTGATTTGTCTACGCTCATCATAATACTGCTTGATGATCCTAGGAATAATCCCTTGACGATCCTTTCGAAAACGAACACCAGTAGCTGCCACAGCATTTTCATCAGCAGGTAGAGTGTATGTTTCATCAAGAAGAGTATCCACATTCACATTAGGTATTCTACCCTCAACCAATGTTTCAGGTGACATGTTATACTGAACGATGATGTTAGGATATAGTGAGTTCAAGTCAAAAGAAGCTACCCACTCATGCATACCAGTCTCTGGATCCTTCACAAACGCTCCTGGATATGGAGTCTTAGCTTTGTGTTGCTTTGGAGGAACAGCAATCTGATCCTTAAACATTAATCGATACAATATACTATCCCATATCGACGTTGTTCCAAATGTCTCAGAGAAGTTAACACCACCCCTATATGCCATAGTCATAGCTAGAGTGATCAGTCCCATCTTCTCTTCAAGACGTTCGATTAATTGTACGTCCTTTATGTTATAATCGATATACAATTGGTGATCGTTGTTATAAAGCGTCTGTAGGTTGCCGTACTCCTCGTATGACAGCTTTTCATCGCCCAACACGATATATGCCACATGATCTAACTTGTAAGATTCTAGTGTACCATAGCTGTACCCAAACTTACGGAATAGATCGTAGTAATCCAATTGTTGGATTCCCATCATCTCGTATGCAATATTGGTTCGTCCAGCTATAACTATATCACGCTGATCAACAACACCCCATGGTGAGAATCTCTTGAACGTATCCCCACCTATAATATTCTTTATGCGATTGATAAGGTATGGTATGTCGAACATACGAGTGTTCCATCCCGTCACAACATCAGGACAAGTTAGAGGACTACTCCAGTATTGAAGCCAATCGAGTAGAAGATCAGTCTCTGTATCAAACTGATTATATTCTATCTCCAGGTCCTCAACAACACATTTATCTGGATCGTAGTCTTTAAGACCCCACACACGATATGTGTTGGATAGATTATTCTTCATTGTGATTGCTGTTACTGTATGAGCTGCATCAGCTACAAATGGAAATCCATCCTCGGAGTGAACCTCAATATCCATAGCAGTTACATTGATCTTATCACGTTCAAACTTTACTTCGTTCGGAAAGCGATCTGTTATAAATTGAGTAACATAGTTGGTGGTGCCATATATTGGGAAGTTATCAACACCTTCATACTTGCTAATGAAGTTGCGAGCTTCTCGCATGTTATCAAAGGTGACTGGTTGAACAGGATTGTTCTGCAGATTGCGCCAGCCTGTTTTCTTGGATGTGGGAATAAACAAAGTGGGCATGTATGATATTTTCTTCTCGATCCGTTGCCCATCTTCAAATCCTCGATAAAGGATATTGTTACCGTACCGATTTACACTAGTGTAAAAGTTCATATATTTCCTCCTAACCTACACAGCTGCTATTATACCATACTAAACAGAGGAAGTCAACACAATAAAAAAAAGGCCCTCTAGGGCCCTTTTTGCGCGAAAAGGGCCCTCTAGGGCCCTTTTTACGTGCTAATCGTTTAGCGTTCTTTGATCTAGCAATTGAAGGATCTCATAGTCTGTTAGCTTAGGATATTCATGCCTAATCAACGGAACGATCTTTGCGTTTGCTTCTCTCTGTCGATACTCCAACAGAGACTTGTGGAATGCTTTCGCAAAATCCACAACACTATTGATTACTAACTCAACTGCTTTCGTTGAGAAGCTGTGCGCTACTTGTACTACTTGTGTCATTTTCGACCTCGTTAAATTTTCCGATTGGTATTTTACGAGGACGCATTTCTTCGGGAATGATGTACTTCAATTGAATTGCAAGTATGCCATCTCGAATATCTGCTCCATGTGCATTTACATGCTCAGACAGCCTAAAGGTGCGTTTGAATTTCTTCGTGCTAATGCCACGATGAATAAACTCTCTACCTCTAGTAATATGTTCTCCCGTCACCGTTAGAGTTCTATCCTTAATTTCAACAGAAATTTCTTCCTTTGAAAAACCAGCAACAGCTAATTCAATCAGATAGTCTGAATCACCAGCTTTAATGATGTTGTGAGGTGGATAGTTGTCTTTTGAATGTCGAGCTGTATATTCCAGCTCTTGAAACAAATGATCGAATCCTACGAACGAGGAACGAGGAAAAAGGGTTTGTAAGCCTGTCATTGTTATCTCCTTTGATAAGCAAGATTAAGTTGCGCGACCGGTAAATCCGCATCGCGACGTTATTTATAACACCTTTACTCATTAAATGATGTTATTTAAAAATTAATATTATCGTTGACCCAGTCAGCAATTTGAACATGTCCATGGCCATTGGGATGAGCGTCAGTTTTGGATATCCTATTAACCTATATTAAGCTGGGTTATCCACCAATATAAGTGAAAATTCTACTGATACAACTGCATTAGCAGCTCCTTTAGCTCTTACCTCAAGGTCTGTTTTTTCAGTAAATTTAATAGGAACAGCGAATTCAAGTGTTTGATTGCTTTGATATAGTGCCATTGTTTGAGCAACTCTAAATGACTCTTCAAATGGTCTCTGATACATAGCAATAATTGTTTCTTGGTTTTTAGATGCTGATGCCGATAACTGTAAAAGATACCCTGTCTTTCCAGCAGGAATAGTATAGAATGCTTGCAGAGTTTGACCATAACCAGCATCAATACGAGTAACCACTGTGCCTCCAACAGAAACAGTAATATTATATTGATTTACCGTTCCGTCAGTATAATATGCTCTATTGATTCTATGGAAAGTTTGAGTACCTGTGACTGATGTGCCAGTCAATGAAACGGTTTCGGTTGCAAAGTTATAGTTATCGTCTATCCCTTCAATCACCAAATCTCCAGCATCAGCTGCATTTGATGTAACCGTAACAGTGCCAGGAAATGATGAATAGTCTAAAATAGAAGTAGTAGAAGTATCACCGGCAGTCCATACAGTTGAAAAACCAGAAGATGAAGTGCCTTCAACTAATCCAAATTTACTGATACTAGCATATCCTTCAAGTCCACCACTAGAGATAATAACATTAGATGCAGCACCAAAGGTATTGATAATGTTACCATCTTGATCTGAAAGCATTACAACTTCAAATATCTTGTCGTTGTTGGACAGATATTTATCTGTGTGAGTAGTATACTGTGCCATTAGTTGTTACCTATGTTATATTTTGGACAAAGTTCCCATTGGGACTTGTCTTTGTGGGGTATGATCTTTATCTGACGTAGTGGCGCGCATTCAAGCACAGCACCAGAATCAACCATATCAACCAACCCCCAGTCACTCAATAGAGTGGCTATTGTGTTTCTACGCTGTAAATCGTTGGCGTCGATATTAGCCTTCTTTCCATCGAGCATGAACAGCTCTTTAAAATGAACGATAAAATACCGACCCTGCTTATGCAGGATGTGGCACGATTGAAATAATTTATTCTCCTTGCGGGACGCAACTCCAATGCGAGTTAGCGTTTCACGAACCTTTAAAAAATCGTCTGGCTCGTTGAGTGTGACTTCCAACATGTCGTGGGGATGCCAATGAATGATGTTATTTTCTTCCACCTTTGCTCACCTTCTGTTTCAATATTGTTATTTGTTCAGGTGACAGAAGAGACAGTACTTGTCTAGCTTTATCGTTGCTGTATCCATAGTACTGTTTGACCACTTCAATATCACGTATATCATCTGATTTAATCCATTTCGAAAACCTTTTACGCTTTCGAAGAATATTTATAAGAAAGTGATATTGGAGTTTATTGTCAATGTGGTGGTACCGATTCATGATGTTAGCAAATGCTACAGTGTCGAGAAAATAGCTCAGTGATCTATTAACCATAAAGCTATTGTATGCTTTCTCTGTAACATCATCAATCATTATATCCTTCTTGTCATAATTAATGCTGTTGAGGAATTTAAATGGGTTCATTTTATATCCACCTGTGACATGATCTCTGTAAGACAGGCCACAGTATTCAATTCATGATCAGCAACAAAAGCATCTTTGTACTGATAATCAGCAAGAATTAAAACCAGTTGAGGAATAGATCGAGGCTCAACATATTCATTCATTGAGTCGTATATGCCTCTGAAGATTGAAGAGGTATCGACATCAATATTATTAACTACCCATGATCTCATCTTCTTGAAGTTCTTATCCTTCAAAAGAGTCATCAGTTCTGCATATTGATTTAAAGAGGCTCCACCCTTAGTCACAGAATCGATGTGGCCAGTTGCAGATCGTCGTTGTAGTTCATTCAGAACCCTACGCCAATCAGGTGCATGTTTAGTCACAAGCTCAGCAACAGGCTCAGGACTAAACTCCTTACATTCTGCTTTCAATACACCCACAGCTTTATCAAAGAATTGCTTAGCAAGACCTGCCATCTCTTTACGTGATGTGTTGAATTCATATACACCACAACGAGAGTGGAGAGGTTCGATGATGCGATTTTTAAAGTTACAAGTTAGAATGAATCTGCAGTTGTTAGCATACTCCTCTATAAATCCACGAAGAGCTGGCTGTGTAGATTGGGGGTTTAGATAGTCAGCCTCATCGAGAATAACTACCTTATAACCACCTTGTAACGATACACTAGATGCAAACTGCTTAATCTTGCCACGTAATGTATCAATATTACCCTCTTCGGATCCATTGATAATTATGTAATCAAGACCAAGCTGGTTGCATAGAGCTTTAGCAACAGTTGTCTTACCGAGCCCTGCAGTTCCAGTAAACAACATATTAGGAAGTTCGTGAGCAGGGTCGTCGATAATAGCTTGAAACGTTTGTTTCAGTTGAGTTGGAAGAATTGTTTCTTCAATTGTTTGGGGCCGATACTTCTCAACCCATAGAAAGTCATTAGACATAGCATCCTCATAATATAGTTTAAATTTTCAAAAACGAATGTTATTCTTCCGCAGCTTCCCCTTGTTGATAGTCTTCTGACAATTGAATTACCTGTAGACACTGGTCTCGTAATTGACCAATTGTAGAAAGTTCTTCACCCTTAAAAGCACCACGTTGAGTTAGCGCATCAATAACAGCTACAGCACTACGGCTTACGCGATTGCCAATGTCATAGATCTCAGAGTGATCTGTTTTCTTCTTCGTCATTATATAACTCCTGGTTATAGTTCAAATGTTGAGGACTTTTCTAGTGCTACCCAATAAATCAGGTCCTGCTCTTCCGATTTGTTGGTGAATTTCGAAATCAATTTAGTTGAAATCTCAACCTCATAATCACCTGGGATTATTTTGAGGTTGGTGATGTTGATGACAAAGTTACAATCCTTTAGCGTTGTTTCACCATCAACATCAATAGAGTATGTGTTTGATGTAGAGTTATCACTCTCGATAATAGACAAACGAATGACATTATCAATACTTGTGATAGACATCTCAGAATGACCCAGCGCACCCGCTGCACGTTTTAAGTTATTTAGTGTTCCCTGATCTAAGGTAAATCTCACATCAGTCCCAGGCATTGTAATAGCTTTTGATGGACTTGTCAACATCTCAGGGTCAGAAAAGTAATATTTAATCTGAGCTCGGCCCGTGCTATCCCCAATCAGAACATAATTATCTTCAAAACGAACTCGAGGACTATCAACTAGTCCAGTCACGTTCAAGAACTCTTGCAGATCGTATATACCGAACTGCTGAGGGAATGTCTCTGGGACAGTTGCAGATCCAAGCACATTCTTTGCTTCCGCCACAGTCATAATCGTGTTACCTGGTTTGATAACAACGTTGCTATTAATGGACGCAAAGTTCTTCAACACTTGCATAGTAAAATTGGAAAGTTCCATTATCAGTTACCTTTTATCTTGGAGAAGTTCTTCTCCTTATATACTTCAATCTTATTAGCGAACTTGCCATCTAGCATTTCGCCCTTATGTGATATCACAAATACGTTAGTATCATTACCTAGAGTATATATGATTTTCATCAAATTGTCAACGCCATCATGGTCTAAAGAGCTATCAAATGTCTCATCTAGAATCAATAGGTTTGTTGCTACAGAGTTCTTCATCTTAGCAATCTGACGCCATGTGAACAGCAGTGCCAAGTCGATCCGTTGCTTCTCACCCTCCGAGAAAGATGCATATGAGAAACTATCACGGAATCGTGACCTGATTGTCTCCTGGAAAGCTTCATCCAGGTTAAACGATACAAAGAAATCAAGAGTCTGTAGAAACTGATTAACCAGATTGTTTATAACTGGTAGGTACTGCTTCACAATCTTGGTTTTGATCCCCGTATCCTTCAACATGGTACTCATAACCGTATTGTAGTTTACCTGCTCACTTATCTCCAGCCTTGACTCAATCAAATCATTTTTCGATGATGTAAGATCGTCGAGGTCTTGATCAGCTTGTTCCAGATCTGCAGCCTTACCTATGTTTTCAATCTCCTCCAGTGTTCTATCGATGCTGTTCTGATACTGACCTATTAATACATTATTGGAATGTAAATTGCTCTGCACCTCCTGACATGACTTCAATATTTCATTAACTTCTTCCAGCTCGGTTGATCGTCTGTCTAAAGCCTTTTCCGCATTATCATACGACTCCTGGATAGTCTTAGCCTTCTCCTTACCATCGCGTATATGATGGTCTTTTGTATCCTCTGCTATGGCCTGGTCACAAGAAGGACATGTATCGTTCTGCTCAAAGAACCTAACATCACGAACTATCTTTTTGATCTCTGTGTCAAACTTGGTTTTGAACTTGTTGAGATCCTTTATCTTTTTATCAACGTCTTCTTTTTGTGTTGTAGCAATCTCTCTATTATCATCAAGGTATGTGGATAGCTTGATATTAGCTGTTGTCAACTCACCCATCTCATCTCTATAATCAGAGATGGTTTGGTGCTTCGCTTCTAGCTGTTCTTTGTTAAGAGCCTTGATGCTTCTGATATACTTCTTCTGTGAATCCATCTTTGTCTGCACTAGATGAATTTCATGATCAACATCTTTGGATCTCTCTTTTAGAGCAGATATCTTCTCCTTCAACAAACCATTCATTTTAGAGAATACGTTAATGTCCAGAAGATCCTCGATAACATCCCTACGGTTTTGTGCAGTTAGTTGCATAAAGGGGATGAAGGAGGAAGACCCCAATACTACTATCTGGTGAAAACTCTTGTGGTTTAGCTTCAAGATGTTTTGCTCGAGGATCTTCTGATACTCTTTGGCATGAGATGATTGATTCATTAATGTACCATCTCTCCAGATTTCAAAGGTGTTTGGTTTAATACCACGAACTACTTTGAAATCAGAGTTATTAACATTAAATGATATCTCTACCACTGTTCCTTTACCATTAATACTGTTGACAAGCTGAGCCTTGCTTATACTCCTGTGTGCTTTACCAAATAACGCAAAGCTAAGGGCATCTAACAAAGTCGACTTACCAGCACCATTATGACCCACAACTAGTGTAGTGTCATACTTAGTAAGGTCAACCTCAGACCAGTTATTACCGGTACTGAGGAAATTTTTCCATCGCAATACTTTAAATATTATCATGCTATCTCTAAGGCTTGAGCTT